>Ga0116227_10015473_pt1 | contig 11282 bp, 10 predicted proteins | sample S1TSphgellanicum_FD_89693 | JGI IMG/M metagenome (GOLD analysis project Ga0116227, IMG submission 89693) | Host-associated microbial communities from peat moss isolated from Minnesota, USA - S1T2_Fb - Sphagnum magellanicum MG | ecosystem: Host-associated > Plants > Peat moss > Unclassified... | reverse complement strand
GAACGCCGTCATCGAGCATCGACCGCACGGCCGCCTCCGCCTCCGCCTCGGTTTCGGCGACCACCACGCCCTTGCCGGCGGCCAGACCATCGGCCTTGATGACGATCGGGGCGCCACGGCGGGCGATGAACTCCAGCGCCGCCGCCGAATCGGTGAAAAACTCCCAACGGGCGGTGGGAATGCCGGCGGCGTCGCAAATCTCCTTGGCAAAACTCTTGCTGCCCTCCAGACGGGCGGCGGCCGCGGTCGGGCCGCAGCAGCGTATGCCGGCTTGCGCCATCGCATCGGCAAGACCTGCCACCAGCGGCGCTTCCGGGCCGGGGATCACCAGGTCGATCGCCTGCTCCCTGGCGAAGCTGACGAGGGCTGCAATATCCAGCACGCCGATCGGCACATTCTCGGCGACCGTGGCCGTGCCGGGGTTACCGGGCGCGACGAACAGCCTGGTCAGCAGCGGGCTACTGGACAGCGCCCAGGCCAGGGCATGTTCACGGCCGCCCGATCCAACCAGCAGTACCCGCATCGTTACACCTTTGGCTCTCGCCGCTTCCGTGGCCCCACCGCCTAGCATAAGCTTGCAGCATGGACGACATCGGCGATGCCCCGACCGCCCCCGCATTGCGTGGGGCAAGCAATATACCCGAGTATGCGGTCTCTGAACTCTCCGTCGCCATCAAGCGCACGCTGGAGGGGGCGTTCGGTCGCATCCGTGTGCGCGGTGAAATCACCGAACTGAAATCCTATGGCTCGGGCCACACCTACCTCAGCCTGAAAGATGAAGGCGGAAAAATCCGCGCGGTGATCTGGAAGTCGGCCGCCTCCCGCCTCGGCCTGAGGCCCGAGAATGGCGTCGAGGTCATCGCGACCGGCAAGATTTCCGCCTATGGCGACCGCTCCGAGTATCAGCTCATCATCGACCGGCTGGAATATGCGGGCGTGGGCGCGCTGCTGGCACGCATAGAGATGCTGAAACAGCGCCTGGCGGCCGAGGGCCTGTTCGATGCCGGGCGAAAACAGCCTCTGCCGCGGCTGCCGGCGCTGGTGGGCGTCATCACCTCGGCGAGCGGGGCGGTGCTGCACGACATCCAGACCACCATCGCCCGGCGGTTTGCGCGGCCGATCCTGCTCTGGGCCGTGCCGGTCCAGGGCGAGGGTGCAGCGGAGCGGATTGCGGACGCCATTGCCGGCATGGACCGTCTGCCCGCGCACGGCATCCCGCGGCCGGACGTGCTGATCGTCGCCCGCGGCGGCGGCAGCCTGGAGGATCTCATGGCGTTCAATGAGGAGGTGGTGGTGCGGGCCGCCGCCGCCTGCCGCCTGCCGCTGATTTCCGCCGTGGGGCATGAGACGGACACTACGCTGATCGATTTCGCGTCCGACAGGCGCGCGCCCACGCCGACGGCGGCGGCCGAACTCGCGGTCCCGTCCCGCGCGGAACTGACCGCCGATCTGACGCAGACGGCGGCGCGGCTGATCGGCGCGGTTGTCCGCACCACCAGCGCAAACCGCGCCAGGCTGGATGCGGCGGCCGTCCGCCTGCCCGACCTGTCCTCGATGCTGGGCAATGCGCGCATGCGGGCCGATGACCGGGGTCAGCGCCTGCTGCTCGCCTTGCCGCATCTGGTCGCCGCCAAGCGCGCCGGGCTGCAGCGGGTCGAGCGGCACATGCCGGTGCCTGGAACGCTCATCGGCGCGCAGCGGCATCGGGTGGAGCTGAGCAGCATGCGGCTGCTGAACGGGCTGCGGCATGTGGCGCTGGCCGCGCGCGGCCGGGCCGCCGGGCTGATGCCGCGCCTGTCGCTGGCACCCGTCGAAGCCGGGATACGCGCCGAGCATGCACGGCTGGCGGTGCTGGCCGCTCGGCTGGAAGGCGCGTCCTACGCGCGCGTGCTGGCGCGGGGCTTCGCGCTCGTTCGCCACCGCAAGGGCGGGCCTGTCACCTCGGCAGCGGCCATCAAGCCCGGCGCCCGCCTGGTTCTGAGTTTTGCGGATGGCGAGGCCAATGCCACCGCCGACCGGGGCGCCAGCGGCCAGGCCGAACTCGCGCTGTAGCCGCCAGAGCGGCCGTAGGGTGGCAGTAGGGTGGGCTTCAGCCCACCAGGGCAACGGCGAAGGTGGTGGGCTGAAGCCCACCCTACTTATGGGTGTGCGCGAGGGCCAGCTCCGCCGGCGTGAGCTGGAAATATACGTACACCTGGTAATCCGGCCCGATCACGCCGCGGGGGGTCGGGAACGCAAAATCCACATCCTGGCCGGCCACCTGCACGGTATCGACGTTCGGCGGGAACACCACGTGCTGGGTAAAAATCTGCGGCGCGTCCAGAATCTGGCCGCGCTTCACCACGCCCATGCCATAGCGCACATCCGTCTCGGCCGAGGGGGCGGCGGGGCCGCGGGTCAGCACCATGACCACATGCGCCCGCGCCTTCACCTGGCGGCCGCCGAGCAGGCCGATGCACGCACCTTTCACGTCGGTAATCCGGCCGCGGAGCACGAGGTCGGTCAGATCCGTGCCGCGGGATGTGTAGCGCAGCAGGGTGGCGCCATCCTCATGCGGGAGCAGCTTGAATTTGGGGCATTCGGCGGCCGTCTCGTCCGGGTTGTTGTCGCAGCCCGCCAACCCCAGGAGCGGCAGACAGGCTAGCGCGAGCATGCCCAGCAGGCGCGCGGGGCGGAGGTGAAAAACCGGCATCAGGGAACGCATACAAACTCCGCCGCAGCAGCGCGCCGCGACATGCAGGCGCGCGACGCATGCTTTGCACCACAGCCCCGCTTTGCGCCAGCACCCCGGACCGCCATAATAGGGTTAACGCCCGCATCGAAAGTGACGAACCCATGCCAGACAGCCTGCCGGCCCTCGATGACGCCCTGCAAATCGCCCGGCCGCTGCGGGTGATCCTGGCCGGACCCCGCGGCTTCTGCGCCGGCGTGGACCGCGCCATCCGCGTGGTGGAGGAGGCGCTGCGCCGCTACGGCGCCCCGGTCTATGTGCGCCACGAAATCGTCCATAACCGCACGGTGGTGGAGACGCTGGAGCAGCAGGGGGCAATCTTCGTGGAGGAACTCGATGAGGTGCCGGAGAATGCGCACGTCGTCTTCTCCGCCCACGGCGTGCCGAAATCCGTGCCTGACGAGGCGCAGCGCCGCCACCTGGCCTATCTGGATGCCACCTGCCCGCTGGTCAGCAAAGTGCATCGCGAGGCCGAGCGGCATTTTGCCGAATCCCGCCATATTCTCATGATCGGCCATGCCGGCCACCCCGAGGTCGTCGGCACCATGGGGCAACTCCCCCCCGGCGCGGTGACATTGGTGCAGAATTCGGCGGAGGCCGAGTCGGTGGTGCCGCCTGACGTCGCGAGGCTGGCGTTCATCACCCAGACCACGCTGTCGGTGGATGATACGGCCGAGATCGTCGAGATTCTGCGCCGGCGGTTCCCGGCCATCGAGGGGCCGCGCCGGGAGGATATCTGCTACGCCACGACCAACCGCCAGGCGGCGGTGAAGGCGATCGCGCAGGAGTGCGATTTGCTGATCGTCATCGGCAGCCCGAATTCCTCCAACAGCCAGCGCCTGCGCGAAGTGGCCGAGCGCGCCGGCGCCGGCCGCGCCATGCTGGTGCCGAAAGTGGGCGACATGGATTTCTCGGCGCTGGACGGTGTGAAGACGGTCGGCATTACGGCCGGCGCCTCGGCGCCCGAAAGTCTGGTGCAGGAGGTGCTCGCGGCCCTCGGCAAGCGTTTTGAACTGCAAATCGAGGAACGGCAGGTGACCCAGGAAGATGTGATTTTCAAGCTCCCTTACCCGCTCGCTTAGGCATGGCCGTCTATACGGATGTCTCGGACGAAGCCCTGGCAGAGTTTCTGGCCGGCTATGACATCGGCCGCCTGGTGGCATTCCGCGGCATTGCCGAGGGTGTGGAAAACACGAATTTTTCGCTGCGGACCACGGCGGGCGACTTCATCCTGACCCTCTATGAGCGGCGGGTGGACCCGGCCGACCTGCCCTGGTTTCTGGGGCTGATGCGCCATCTGGCGGAAGGCGGCATCAACTGCCCGCTGCCGGTCGCCGGCCGCGACGGGGAAGCCCTGCGCATGCTGTGCGGCCGCCATGCCGCCATCACCACATTCCTGCCCGGCGTGTGGCCGCGGCGCATCAGCCAGGCGCACTGCCGCCCGCTGGGCGAGGCGCTGGCGCGGCTGCATCTGGCGGGAGCAGCCTATGCCCCACGGCGCGCGAATGCGCTCGGGCCGCAGGCCTGGCCGCCGCTGCTGGAAAAATGCCGCGCGCGCGCCGACGAGGTGCAGGATGGCCTGTCCGACGAGCTTGCAGAAGCGTCCGGCACCATCGTCGCCCACTGGCCCGCCGGCCTGCCCTGCGGCCACATCCATGCCGATCTGTTCCCCGACAATGTGTTTTTCCTCGACGGCAGGCTGTCCGGCCTGATCGACTTCTACTTCGCCTGCACGGATTTCCTCGCCTATGACGTCGCCATCTGCCTCAATGCCTGGTGTTTCGAGCCGGATGGCGCTTTCAACGCGACGCGCGCCCGCGCCCTGCTCGCCGGCTATGGCGCGGTGCGGCCGCTGACCCAGGATGAGTGCGCCGCCCTGCCTTTGCTCGCGCAAGGCTCGGCCCTGCGCTTCCTGCTCACCCGCCTCTACGACTGGCTGAACACCCCGAGCGGCGCGCTCGTGACTCCCAAGAATCCGTTGGATTATCTGCGCCGCCTGCGGTTTCACCTCGGCACCAGGGATTTCCATGCCTACGGACTCTGACCAGCCCAATGCCGAAACGGAACCGGTGGAAATCTGGACGGATGGCGGATGCAAGCCGAACCCCGGCCCAGGCGGCTGGGGCGCGGTGCTCATCTTCCGCGGCCATGAGCGCGAGATTTTTGGCGCCGAGCAACAGACCACGAACAACCGGATGGAGCTGACGGCCGCCGCCGCCGCGCTGGAGACGCTGACCCGCCCCTGCCGCGTCATTGTGCACACCGACAGCCAGTATGTGCGTGACGGCATTACCCGCTGGAGCACGGGCTGGATCCGCAAGAACTGGCGCACCGCCTCAGGCGACCCGGTCCGCAACATGGATTTATGGCGCCGTCTGCTTGATGCGGCAGCACGGCATCAGATCGAGTGGCGCTGGGTGCGCGGCCACGCGGGCAACGTCATGAACGAGCGTGTGGATCAGTTGGCGACCCGTGCCAGAGAGCAGATGTGAGGCAGCGCCTGGCTTCTCTGTGGCAAGAGGCGCGCGACGGCACCTGGCTGACGGAAGACCGCATACGCGCCTATGCGACGATCATCGTCTGCATGTATGCGTGTGTCATCGCCTACATGGTCTATCTCGGCATCGATCCGCCGGGCGATGACCGGGCCAGGGTTGCGAAGGATTTCGCCCAGGTGTGGGCCGCCGGCAAGGCCGTGCTGCAGGGCCATGCTTTGGCCCCCTATGATCTGAATGCCCATCTGGCCAATTTGCAGGCGCAATTCGGGGCCAAGGCGCCGAAATATGTGTGGGTGTATCCGCCCTTCTGCCTGGCCGTCGCGGCCGCGCTGGCGCTGCTGCCGTTCATGGCCGCACTCGCGGTGGAGCAGGCCCTGATGCTGGCGGTGTATGTGCGGTCGATCCGCAGCATCCTGCCGCAGCGGATTGCGATCCTGTGCGGGCTGGCGTTGCCGGCGGTGATCATCAACGTCGGCTACGGGCAGATTGCCACGCTGACGGCAGGGCTGGCGGGCGCCGCGGCTGCCTCGCTGGATCAGCGCCCGATGCTTGCCGGCGTGCTGTTCGCGTGCATGGCCTATAAGCCGCAACTGGGCGTCGCGATCCCGGTGGCGCTCCTCGCCGGACGCCGCTGGAAGACCCTGGCCGCCGGCGCCGTGACCGTCGGCGTGCTGGTGGTGGCGAGCGCAGCCCTGTTCGGCTGGGCATCCTGGTGGGATTTCGCCGCCAGCATGCATACGGCGGGGGCGATCGTGTTCGCCCGCGGCGCCGTGGACTGGTTCAAGCTGCAATCCGTGTTCGCGGCCGCGCGCATGTGGGGCGTGCCGGCCGGCGGCGCCTGGGCCGCTCAGCTTCTGGTCTCCCTGCTGGCACTCGGCGCCGTCGTCTGGGCCTGGCTGCGGCCCGGCGATACGCGACTCAAGACGGCGCTGCTGCTGGTCGCGGGGCTGCTCTGCACGCCCTACTGCTTTGAATATGACATGGTAGTGTTCGGCCCGGCCATCGCGCTTGCTGTGTCCTATGGGCTGGAGTGTGGTTTTGTGCCCTGGGAAAAGACGCTGCTGGCGGTGTTTTTCGTCAGCCCCTTGTTCGCCGGCCTGGCGGGCCATCATGTGCATTTCCCGCTCGGCGTCGCTGCCATCGGCGGTTTTATGATCATGCTGGCGCGCATCATCGCCCGTGGAGAACCCCTGGACGTAGGGTGGGCTTCAGCCCACCCTCGCCCGCGGCGCCCCGGTGTGGTGGGCTGAAGCCCACCCTACGGTGCAGCCCACCATGACGCCGGGAGATCAGTAGCCCCAGTGGCCCGGCACGAACGCGCCCCACGGGGTGTAGTGCGGCGGGATCCAGTGATAGGCGGCGACATACGGATAGGCGGGCGCATAGACCGGAACCCCGACGACTACGCGCGGCACCGGCACGCCCACGACGAAACCGGGCCTGAAACCCCAGCCGCCATGCCAGCCCCAGCCGCGCCCCCAGGCCGCATCGGCCGGCGTGGGTGCCAGAAGCGGGGCTGCCAGCGCGCCGCACAGCGCCGCGCCCGCCAGCAAACCCTTACGACGCGCAAAGAGATTTTTCAGCATCGTCACCTCCTGCAAAATGCTTCACCCAACCATCGGGTGACGCTGTGGAGATAGGCGGCGCATTTATCAGACACGTGTCGGCTTTGTTGCCAAGTGTGACATGTGAAGCCTCATGCCTCCCCGGCCGTCTTGCGGGTATGCTTGCGCGTCTGGTGCAGCACATAGATGGAGATGATCATGACCAGGATGAGCATGCCGAGCACGCAAAGCTCGATCATCGCCGCCTGGAACAGATGCTCGGCCGCCGGCGATCCGGTGTCATTGCGTGTCAGGCCGGAGGATTCCAGCGTGATCACCAGCACCCGCCGGATGGACGCGATCAGCCCGACCACCAGAAACGGCTCGCAACTCAGGCTGCCGGAGCTGAGCGAGGCGCGCACGGTATGCATGATTTCGATGAGCATGAGCACGAACAGCAGTCGGTCGATAATGACGAAAATGGTCTTCGTCCCGCTCCAGTCCGCAATGCCCTGCACCAGCAGCATGCCCGCCCCGGCGAGCGCCACGAGCGCGGTGATGGCCAGCATGAGCCCCAGCGCCACATAGGCGGCATGCTCGACCCAGAGCAGCAGGTCCGCGGCCTGGTTCATCCAGCCGTGATCGGGTTTTTCCACACCGGGTGCCGGGTCGATGGCCGCCATGATCGCTTTCTCCGCCGAAGTGCCGAACCCGGTGGGAACCCGAACCGGGCCAGGAAGTTTGTTGCCCTCAAGGAGACGATACCATGTCCAGATCGATTCGCGCGGCCGCTCTTGCAACCTGCCTGGGCGCGCTCCCGGCGCTGCCGGCCGCGGCGGCGGACCCGGCCTTGATCGCGCACGGCAAGTATCTGACCACCGCCGGCGATTGCGCGGCCTGCCATACGGCGCCAGGCGGGGCGCAGTTCGCCGGCGGGCTGATGATGGACACGCCCTTCGGCCAGCTCTCCACGCCGAACATCACGCCCGACAAGGACACCGGCATCGGCAATTTCACCGATGACCAGTTCTACCGTGTGTTTCATGAAGGCATAGGCGCGAAGGGCGAACGCCTCTACCCGGTCATGCCCTACCCGTGGTTCACCAAGGTGACGCGCGACGATGTGCTGGCGATAAAGGCCTATCTGTTTTCTCTGCAACCCGTGCATGCGCCGCGCAAACCCTCGACGCTGGTATTCCCGTTCAATGTCCGGACGGCGTTGATCGGGTGGGACGCGGTGTTCCTCAAGACCGTCACGTTCAAGCCTGACCCGAATGTGTCGGCGCAGATCAACCGCGGCGCCTATCTGGTGAACGGGCTGGAACATTGCGGCGAGTGCCACAACGGCCGCAACCTGCTCGGCGATACGGAAGCGGCGCAGGCGCTGCAGGGCGGGCCGATCGACCAATGGTATGCGCCGAATATCACGTCCGACCCGAAGCAGGGGATCGGCCGGTATTCCGATGCCGAAATTTTCCAGTATCTGAAGACCGGCCATTCGCCATCGATGGGGGTGGTGGTCGGGCCGATGGCGCAGACCATGCACGAGAGCCTCGGCAAGCTGACCGACGATGATTTGCACGACATCGTGGCCTATCTGAAAAGCACGAAGCCGCGGGCGCATACCAATTTTATTGTGTCCTCCGCCTTTACCGGCAGAAATCCCGAAGGCGGGCAGACCTATCTGAACTATTGCGCCTCCTGCCATCAGCCGAAGGGCGAGGGGCTGACGGGCTCCGTGCCGGCGCTAGTGGGCAATGGCGCGGTGCTGGCGGCCGGCCCTGAGGATGTCATCCGGGTCGTGCTCGGCGGCATTCAGGCGCAAGGCCCTTATTCGCCCATGCCCGCCATCGGCGCCCGCATGACCGACCAGGAGGTGGCGGATGCGGTGAATTACGTGCGGCAATCCTGGGGCAACAAGGCGCAGGCGAATGCGGCGCCAGGCGAGGTCGCTACCTTACGCAAGGTGACACAGTCCGTGCTGGCGCTCAGCGCGCAGGGCGGCGGCTGCGGCCATGTGGCGGAGAAGGACCTGGCCGGCGTGGAAAGCAGCGCCCCGCTGCAGAAGACGCTGCACCAGATGACGTTGCAGACAATCCTCACCAGCGCCGATGAGCTGATTGCCCAGGTGCACAAGGCGGCGCCGCATGCGAAGCAGGCCGACATCATCAACAGCCTTACCATTGCCTATTGCCCGATCGTCAAGGCTGGGCCTGGAACGATGCCGCAGAAGGTGGAAATGCTTGATGAGTTCGCAGAGCGGATTTACACGCAACTCAACACGCATGGGCAGATGTAAGGCGGTAGGGCGGAAAAGCGCAGCGCCTTCCGCCATTCCCAACTATCCGCAACACACATTCTCGCGCCGCTTGGGCCAACCGTCGAGATGGCGGAAGGCGCTTCGCTTTTCCGCCCTACGAATACCGGTCAGATAAACCCCTCCTTCTTCAAACTGGTCCAGCGCCCGTTCCCGACGATGATATGATCATGCAGCGAAATGCCCAGTGATTGCAGAACCCGCTGCATCTGCGTGGTCATTTCAATGTCGGCCATCGACGGGGTCGGGTCGCCGCTCGGATGGTTGTGCACCAGGATCAGCGCGGCGGCGTGGAGTTCCAGGGCGCGGCGGGTGACTTCGCGCGGATAGACCGGCGTATGATTGATGGTGCCGCGGCCCTGCACCTCATCGGCGATGAGCTGGTTCTTGGTGTCGAGGAACAGCACGCGGAACTGCTCCACCCGCTCGCGCGCCATGGCGGTGTGCAGATAATCCATCAGCTGGTCCCAATTGCCGAGGATTTGGCGGTTCATCACCTCGGCCCGGGCGAGCCGCACGGCGCCGGCGTGCACCAGCTTGAGCGCGGCGATGCTGTGGCGGCCGACGCCGCGCACCTCCTCCAGATCGCGGACAGGCGCGCAGAGCACGCCGGAATAGCTGCCGAAGCGGTTGATCAGGCGTTTGGCGACCGGCTTGGTGTCGCCTTTGGGCTGGGCGAAGAACAGCAGCATTTCGATCAGTTCGTAATCAGCCAAACCATCGGCACCACGGTCGAGCAGCCGGTCGCGCATGCGCTCGCGGTGGCCGTGCGGCCCTTCGCTGGGGAACACAGACTGATCGGCAGGCTCAGGCAACGCCGGAGCGCGCGCCGCTGAACGCTGCGCATCAGCGATGAACTCGGCCGCGCGGGCCGCGGTTTCGGCAAATCCGGGCACCGAGGTCGCAGGCCGCGGCGGCGCCTGCACCCACGCCTGCTGCTCAGATACTGGCTTCGATCGCGGCCACCACACAGGGCGCACCTCAGTCCATAACGTTTACGCAACGTCATTAGCTTCAATCTGCGGTTGCGGCAAGCAGAAAAATGCGCACTCGGGGCATCGCCGCAACGAAGAGTTGCCGCGTGCTGAAGCGGGCACACGCTTTGCATTGTTGACGGGGTTTAGCGCCACGCTAAACGCTTTGTTCGTCATAACACACAAGGAACCGCCAACCGTGTCATTTAAGTCTTGTCTCTTTGCCGGTGCTGCCAGCACCTGCCTTCTCTCCGCCCTGGCTCTGCCAACCCTGGCGGCACCTTTGGTGCCTGGCTCGGGCAACGAGGCGGTGATTGAACCGGCCGTTCAGCATCCGGACGAGACGCCCTGCGTGGTGCCGCTGGTGACCAAGGCGACCTTCGGCGCCAACGCCGTGCCCTTCACCTTCACGCCGCCGGCGGCATGCCCCGGCCCTTGGGCAAAAGTGATTTTGGGGATGTCGATTTCGTTGAACCAGGGCGTGCAATATGACCGCAGCGGGCAATTGTTCCTCGGCGGCGTGCCGATCTGGTTCGGCACCACGGCAGAGCCGCGCGCGACCCTTGCCCCCTTCTGGTCATTCACCAAGGACGTGACCGACTACACGGCGCTTTACGCCAGCAGCCAGACCGGCTTTCTGCAAATCGCGAATTACCAGAGCTCGGTCTATACCAGCACGATCACCGCCAGCGCCACGCTTTCTTTCTATCCCGCAACAAAATCAGCTCCCGCCCCTGTGACGGCCGACGTTGTGGTGCCGTTTTCCGCGGCGGGCGGACTGACGACGCTCAATAATGGCACGGACCAGCTTGCCGCCACTCTGACGCTGCCGAAAAACATCCTGCGCGCCACGCTGGACCTGTATCTGCAAGGCCAGAGCGCCGACGAATTCTGGTATTTCTGCGTGCCGAACGCCTACACCGGCCCGCTGGAAAGCTGCGGCAGCACGGCGTTCCGCGAGGGCGAAGTCTCCGTCGATGGAACGCCGGCCGGCGTGGCACCAATCTATCCGTGGATTTTTACCGGCGGCATCGACCCCTATCTGTGGCAGCCGATCCCCGGCGTTCAAACGTTCGATTTTACGGCGTTCCATGTTGACCTCTCGCCGTTCGCCGGCGTGCTGAGCAACGGCTCGCCACACACGATTGCGACCTCGGTCTATAACGCCGACAGCTATTTTTCGGCCACCGGCGCGCTACGCCTGTTTCTCGACCATGG
>Ga0116227_10015472_pt1 | contig 11282 bp, 12 predicted proteins | sample S1TSphgellanicum_FD_89693 | JGI IMG/M metagenome (GOLD analysis project Ga0116227, IMG submission 89693) | Host-associated microbial communities from peat moss isolated from Minnesota, USA - S1T2_Fb - Sphagnum magellanicum MG | ecosystem: Host-associated > Plants > Peat moss > Unclassified... | reverse complement strand
TCGGTTACAAATTACCCGATCATTGGTTTGGAAAAAGTATTCACTCAGCAGAAATTTACCTTAATACCACCAACCTTGGCATCCTTTGGAGGGCTAATAAAAAAGGAATTGATCCGGACTATGCCAGTCCGACTACCCTATTGCCAACTAAAACCTTATCTGCCGGATGCAGGATTAACCTCTAAAAATGAAACCATGAAAAGATATCAAAAAATAATACTTTGCCCTGCAATCCTTTTTCTCAGCCTGATTAGCTTTCAGGGCTGTAAAAAATATTTGGATGTAAAGCCAGATCAGCAATTATCTACCATTGAAACAACAGAAGATATGCAGGCACTTTTGGATAATTATCTAAAAATCAACTTCAATGATCCGGGTGTGGCCAATTCATGTACAGATGATTATTATGTAACCAATGATGTGTTTAATGCCCGTGCAGAGCAAGACCGAAACCTTTACCTCTGGAAGCCGGATAATAATTTTGCACCTCTCTCGCCCCAATGGGCATCTTCATATGAAGTGGTGTATATCTGTAATTCTATACTGGATGCGGCTGCGCAGAAAAATGGCCACATTACACTTGATGCTAAGCTGAAAAATATTATTGCACAATCTCGCTTTCATCGGTCAAAGGCTTTCCTCAATGTGATTAGCATCTGGACGAAAGCTTATAATGAAGGTTCAGCAGCTGTTGATCTGGGTATTCCGCTGCGACTTGATGCTGATTTTAACAAAACATCTGTTAGGGCCAGTCTGGCAGAAAGCTATGATCAGGTTTTGAATGATCTTAAAGCCGCCATTGCAGATTTGCCAGTTAAAGATGTTTCAGTCATCAGGCCATCAAAGGCAGCTGCTTATGGTTTATTAAGCCGAACATACCTGCAGATGAGAAATTATGTACAGGCTGGTCTATACGCCGATAGTGCCTTGCAAATTCAAAAAACAATAATGGATTTTAACACCCTTAATGCATCAGCAAACTTTCCGATAGCCCAACAAAATGCAGAAGTTCTTTTTGATAGCCGGGCTGTAGCTACTGCAACAGGAAGTCAAGCACGTGCGTTAGTTAATCCAGAACTTTATAATCTTTATGGCAATAATGATCTCCGCAAAACCGTATTTTTCAAGGCAAGTGGTACCGCCTACATTTTTAAAGGTTATTATGCCGGTGGACCATCTATTTTTAATGGCGTGGCAACTGATGAATTGCTACTAACGCGGGCTGAATGCCTAACCAGATTGAATAGAATTAGCGAAGCACTGGCCGATATAAACCTCTTATTAACAAATCGGTATAAAAAGAATACTTTTTCTCCATATGTAGGCTTAACACAAGCAGCATTACTGGCCTTAATTAAAATTGAACGCAGAAAGGAACTGGTATTTAGAACTTTAAGATGGGGAGATATTAAGCGTTGGAATGTAGAGGGCGATGGAATTGTATTGAGCCGAACCGTAAATGGGGAGCAGACCACTTTAGCGCCGAATAGTTTGCGGTATGCCTTGCCTATTCCTGAAGATGTGATTACATTATCAGGTATGGTACAGAATCCAAAATAAATAACCACCATACTTACTACCCACAAAATTAAGCACTAAAATGCCATCCGATAAATAATGAAGAGCCTAAAAGCAATCAAAAATTCGGATGGCATTCTAATCAACAACTAAAAACTAAATTACTCGGCTTCTTTTTTATACATCGCTGCATTGGTAATATCACCAGAAGTAGGAAAAGTTGCCCTATCATGAAGATAAGTATTGAGCTTATCCTGAGTATCTATACTGGCATCAACCTTCAATACGCAAGGCAGATCAGAACCACTTTCGCAAGGAGCCGCATCTGGAGCTGGAATTGGGCTATAGCTTGCACCTTCCCTAATGTCGCTTAATTTTCTAGAATCATATTGCCAATAGTTAAAATTCTGTTTAGAAAATGTGGTAAAAGCATTCAATGTGATTAAAAGGCCGAACCCCACAAGGGCTACAAGGCCTAAAGTCATTTTTTTTAAATTCATGGTCATGTTTAATTTGAAGTTTAATCTTTAATTTCCAGGTGATGTACATTGACCTTGTCCTGTTTCATCCGATTTTCTCTTAATTTTTTATTCCCTCCTTTCTATTTTAATCTGAGATTTTTCACTCTCGTAAATGGCAATTCACATCATCTTTGATTGCCTGAACCAAAATTCGCTGTTTTTTTACTCAGATTTTTGACGTGCATATCTGAATACGACTTTGTAAGTACCAACAGGCATATTGTATCTTTGAGGAATAACATTATGAGGACAAACGCTTTAAAAAACAGCTGCTTTTATGAGTTAAAACAGCAAATTTTAAGCTTATTCCCATAACTTAAAAGCACCTTTACGATGCATCTTTTGTAAAACATGGTTTAATTTTTAAATTTAACCACCCATTAAAGATGCTTATCTGCTGAAGAAAGGTTTCGCTGAAATGGATATCCCTGTTTAATAAACATCCCTCACGCTTTCAAATATTTATTCATGGATGAAATATTAAATTGTACTATTGTAGATGATGATCGTGAGGCACTCAATGCATTATCTATACTTATTAGTGATCAGGAAGGACTTGTTTTAACAAAAAGTTTTACTAATCCAGTACTTGCTCTGGCTGAAATTCTTCAGCAGGATGAGATGGTAGATATTGCTTTTCTTGATATTAACATGCCTTTACTTTCTGGTTTGGAGCTTGCTGAACGAATTAAGGGAAAAGTAAAGTTTATTGTTTTTGTTACAGCCTATCAGGAATACGCTTTAAAGGCATTTGAACTAAATGCCATGCAGTACCTGATTAAACCGCTTATGAAAACAAATTTGACCAATGTAATTAGCCAGATTAATCAACTTAAACTTTATCATACTACAGATTTCAAGCCAAAAGTTAATCTGACTGATGATGCGATATACATATTGGCCGGCGTAAAAGGTCAATATTTGAGATTAGAAATAACAAGTATTATTTTATTTAGTGCAGAGAAAAATCAGGTTCATATTTTTACAGATAATGGAGACTATATTGCCAATGCTGGGATTAGCAGGGTGATTACTGATCTTAAAAATGATCAGCGATTTATGAGAATACATAAGTCTCACATTATTAGGTTAAATGCGATAAAGAATGTATCTGCCAATTTGGTTTGCCTGCACAAAGATTACAGGGCTCCGATTAGTCCGCATTATCGAGTAGCCTTTTTTAATTACATCCAGCAGAAGGTACTCAAAAACCGGTCATAAACCGGTTTTTGAAGATCTACCCTAAACATCAATAGAATCAGGTTGTGGTTAATACACTCGTCGTGATACCAGTATCTGTTGATGGTTTGGAAAAATCATTTTTTCTTGATTTAAAAACAAAAACTGTCTTCGCTTTTAAAATAGGCATTACTTTTTTCATAGTGTTAAAATTTAAATGATTAGAATGGAAATGGTATGGCTAATTTCCTACACTAACCTAATAGAATTGGCGACTAAATAAGATTAATAATGACCAGATGGCATATTAACTATACTAAAATAAATATGAAGGCAACGAGACCAATATCGATACATGTAAAACACTTTAGCATTCATGTAATATGCTGGCTGGTTTTTATATTTTATGAAAATTTACTGCTGATAGGGCTGAAACTCCAAACTCCAGATTTCATTCCTTTGCTTGTTCATACTGCTGCAAATATTACCTTTTTCTATGCTTTTGCCTGGATAATTTTATACTGGGCCTGGCGTGCAGATCATCATCAGTGGTGGCGGATTCTTATTGGTGTGATACTTAGTTTAACGGTTTATATCGTGATTAAAACCCTGATTGATGATGGCATTCCTTTATTAGGTGGAGTGGACCATCATTTATTTATCATTAGTCTAAGAATATTTTCAGGTTACCTTTATCGTGGAATGTTTTTTATTTTATGCGCAATGGGCTATTGTTATTTAATCCGGTTTATTAAAGAAAGGCATCAAAGAGAGCTATTATTAGCTTCTTACTTTAACCACCAGCTATCAATATCAAAAGGCCATCACCGTTTAAATAAATGCCGGCAGGATTTGCTTTATACGCAGCTCAACATGCACCATTTGTTTAGTTGTTTAAATTTTATTTATTTAAAACTTGCCAGTCAGGATGATCATCTTGCTTTACTATCCCTATATTCTACCAACTTAGTAAGATATTATATGGATCAGGAGGATGCAAAGGGATCTGATTTAGCGAAAAATTTAGTACAAGTTAAGAATCTGATCGAGATGGATCAAATGATGCATCCCCAACAAGCCCCACTTCATTTGATAATTGAAAAAGAAATCGAAAACTTGAAGGTGGATACGTGTGTACTAATTCCTCTTACAGTACTCTTAATGCACTATTCAACTACAATAAAAAATAAAACAAGAGGAAAATTTTCGATTTTTATGGTTAATGAGAGATTATATTTGAAAGGAGAAAACATACAATATATTGAGGAACCCAACAAGTTAGGGGCAGAATTTGAACAATTACATCACCAAATCATATCACATCAAATGCATGTAGAAAAATTTGAATATTTGATTATTCATCACACACTAAACTTTGATATCATATTTTAGTATCAAATAATATTTTATCTTAATAAGATAGAGACATTTGGCTGGATAAAATTAGGAATTGTTAAAAGAGTAGCAAGAACCTCTAAGATAGGCGTGTAAATAAGCTCTTTATAAGCAGTAAAATGAGATGAGCAGTTTAAATATATTCTAGATAAGGTATAAAAAATATTGGACATGATTTATACGCTTCACAAAAGTCAGAAAAGATAAGATAAGCTATTTTGGTTAAAGAAAATAGCGTATGAATACAGATTGTATAAGTACGCGATGCAGGCTGGTTCAGTACCTTATTTTAGTAAACAAAAGTGAAAAATAATATTCACTTGAAAATTAACATAGAATTTTATAAGTTCTAAAGCCTATAAAGTTTAATTTGGCTTTCTATCCAAATTTCATTTATATAACTTCAAATGTAAAAAGCATTAGCAATTGCGTTAAATACGGCACAAAACATGTATTTCGCCCTGTGTTAAAATAATTAACTTGCGCACTCTATCAGCTATTTTAAAAGATGTCATATTAACTGATAGTATAACATTTTTCATAAAAAAACTTAACAAATATCATAGATAAATACAAAAATCATTACCTCCTAAATGATGTTAAAAATTATACTAGCAGAAGACCATATTATAGTTAGAAATGGCATTAAGCTATTGTTGGAATATCAATCGTGGGTTGAAGTGATAGGAGAAAGCAGTAGCGGACAGGGTGTATTAGATTTGATGGCTTCGGGTATGGTTCCTGATATTGTAATTACTGACATCAATATGCAAAATCTGGATGGGATTGAATTAATAAAGGCCTTAAAAACCTTATACCCTTCAGTAAAAGTAATCATCTTATCAATGATTGATAACGAAAAATATGTTGCACAGGCCTTTCAGGAAGGTTGCTATGGTTATCTATTAAAAAATGTAACAGAGGATGAATTGATATTTGCTTTAAAAACCGTTTCAAGTAACAATAAATACTTATGTATAGAACTCACCCAAAAACTTTTAGATAAGCTCATTGGTACCATATCTATGCAAAGCAAGCTGACAAGCCAACAGGTTGATTTAACCCTGAGGGAGATTGAAGTTTTACATTTGCTGGCAGATGGCTACACGAATCAACAAATGGCAGACAAGCTATTTCTAAGCAAGCGTACCATAGAAGGTCACCGACAGATGCTTATTGATAAAACAGGTTCTAAAAATACAGCTGCGCTAATCAGGTTTGCAGTAACTAACGGTTTTCTAAATTAAAGCACCCAATTAATCTTTTCCTTTCAAACTCATTACCTGTATTAATTTGGCAATAGCCAAAATGCAATGATAAATACCTAAATTAAGAAAAAGAAATACGCAAGTTGATCAATCGCCTTTTCTATCAAAAATAAAAGCATTATTATTGTAATATTAAATTGGCACGTATGGCTAAGATACTTGTAGTAGAAAATGACTTAAGCAATGCTGAGGTTATCCAGTTAATATTAGAAGATCAGTATTATGAAGTAGCCTGCATAAATGAAGCAGATTTACTAATTGATACCATCCAAACATTTGGTCCTGACCTGATTCTGATGGATATCATTTTAAATACCTGTGATGGTAGGGATTTATGCAATGCTTTAAAAGAAAACAAGTTAACTAAGCATATTCCAATTTTGTTGATTACAGCCATGTTAGAGAGTCAGGCTTATGCTGTAGTAAATAAAGCTGATGCCATTATGTTTAAGCCCTTTGAATATCACAAATTAAAGCAACAAATTTCAAACATGTTAGCTGTTTAAAATAACTGATTGATTTAAATATATTGCTATAACCTGATTAATATCGAAGTCTGCTCTCTTTGTTTTTTATAAAAATATAGGGGTGTATTATCAAGGTTATAGGTATTGGCTATAAATACATTCTTAAAATAAAGATATTTCTTAGTTAACCTGTTTTGGAATAATGATGATGATTTGAGTGCCCTTACCAGGTGTAGAAGTGATATTTAGTTGACCACCTAAGAGGTTAACTTTGTAGCGAATAGTTTGCAAGCCAATCCCGGTGTTTGGAAAATCAACAATTTCAAATCCTTTGCCGTTATCTTCAACCTCAACATGTATCTGATCAATATGCTCTTTTATACTAATACGTGCAAAACTTGCTCCTGCATGTTTTATAATATTCATCATCAATTCCTGAATCATCCTGTATATGGCGGTTTCAATAGCTGGATTATTCCGTTCTTGCAATCCCTGAATGGTGCAATAAAACTTAAGGGTATTGCTCAACTGGAGGCAAAGACCTTCTACTGCTGCTTTTAAACCCATTCCTTCAAGTAATGATGGGATCAGGTCATGCGAAATTCTTCTGCATTCAAATATCGAATCATCTAACAGATTCATAGCATATTGTAGGGCACTTTCATTACTTTGGCGCTCATTTTCAGCATCGAATTTTATCTTACTTAAACTCAACTTAACACCAAATAATACCTGTCCCAGGCCATGGTGCAAGCTTTCTGCAATTCTCCTCCGCTCCTCTTCCTGGGCATTAAGAATCACTTCTGCAATGTGCTGTTTTTGCTCTTGCTGCATAACCAAATTTCGCAATCGCTCTAGCTCTTTTCTTTCCGAGATATCCTCTATAATGCTATATCCCAACATTTTAGATTCATCTTCAATCAGTATAGTAGTTACATGTACCCATACCGAAGTATTATCCTTTTTAATTAAACATGTATCAATACTAAAAGAAGGCAAATCAGTAGTCCACAGCATATTTTGCAGTTTTTTCCAGTCAGCCTTGAATTTACCTACCGATAAATCTGTTATCTTTTTACCCTGCAATTCTTCATGAGTATAGCCTAAAATATCAACCAATGCCTGATTTATCTTGATGATCCGCAGGTGATGATCAATAATTTTGTTTCCTAAACTAGATTGCTCAAAAATGGTTCGGAATCGATTTTGACTGAGCTGGTATTCCTTTTGAAGACGATCCTTCTCTTGTTGATGAATTGCCGTGTATTTGATCAGTTCTTTCAGGGAACTGATTTCGTCCTGTAAGTGCTGAACTATATTTTGCATATTTAAATAGGTGATGACTCGTAAGATACAATATCTTTTTGCGAATGAGTAAAGCCATATACGCTAAGACCTTAAATGTTAAAGCAAAAAATGATGCCCATTTTTACTAAAAACATGATCTTAAAAAGTATTTTTTTATATGCGCCTTATCAGTATAATTTATTAAATCAATGTGTTATTGATTTAATAAATTATACTGTGTATTTAGAACGCAGTTAACTCAGTTAATCATGAAAGGAATATTTCCAGCCTCTTTATATTCATTTCATGACTAATTATTTGATTTAAGATTAAATAATGATCAACACAAACAGTATTACCTAATATAATTTAGCAGGCAAATGTTTCGAAAATTAGATTATTCAGGTGCATCTTTATTAGCGGTATTTGGCATATTGCCAGCCTCTCCCTGATTTCCTTTTTCAGGATCTGCCCGGGCTTCTTCCGATCCAAAATCACCTTCCCCAACTTCACGGCTTAAAAATTCAGCATCGCTTTGTACCTCATTAATTTTGCTGTTTTCATTACTGCGGTGGCGCGGAACCTGGTTATCAGGCATATTTGACCGATCTGGCGATTGTGTGGATTTTGGGTCATTCAAATTCTCGTTATTTCTTTCTTGCTCTTCCATATCTCTTAGGTATATAGGTTAATAACAATCAATTGTTCATCAGGTTTTATTAAAGTTCAGCGCAAATACTTTCTGATTCTATCTAATCTCTTTATAAGCAAAGATGAAAATGAGAAAGCTTTAAATCTGAAGTTAGATAATCATTTACTCCTTTTAGCACACCGCATGGAACCACCCTTCTAAAAGAAATAAAAAAATAATCAATATGCAGTAGCCACCCTATCCGCCTGTCGGCACCTTTCCCCTGAAAGAGAAAGGACGATAAAAACAAGATTTATCGAAACGCATATCATAAAATCAAACATTAACTTACGAAGTTTCAAAGGCCATTTAAGGTGGGAGAACTTCGTCAGTTTTTATAGGAAGTTCTCCCTCATTCGCCTTACGGCACGTGCTATCCTGCTTAAAAGTTTCTGTGCAGAATGAAGTTAGTAGATTAAACTGCAGGGATTCTTCACTACGCTATGAATAACAGCAGGATGGGAAGGTTGCTACACGTCTGGATTAGCGCTTTGAAATCTGCACCTACTATTTCCACCCTGCTATCCGGCCTGGGAAATGATGGAAGGAGAAAACGTTAAAGCTTCTGTAAAAACTTTCACACCACCATTACCCAAGGCAGCACACCCTTTCCGACCCTTCGTCGGAACTTGTGCCTCCGAAATTAAGCTTTAACGAATTTATCCAACATCAGATCCAAGCCTTGATTGTTTGCTTCTTTATCATCAAGGATAAAGAAGAAGCCCTTCGGCGGCAGCGCAGCTGTACCGATTATCGGTAGCCAAGGCAAGCCAGCGCAGCTGAAAAACAGTCCCTATCCGCCTAAGGCACCTTTCTCCACAAAGGGATAGTGCAATGAACCGGTATATTAAAATCAGTAAATAATTATCCACCCAGTTAAAGATAAATCAGTGTTAAATACACAAATTGATTTTAAACTAAACTTCAATCTGCTAAACCTTGTTCTTATTACATTACCAAGGGTTGAACATCATCTTATTCATACAACCAAAAATATTTACCTGTAAAACTAAACCATAAATTATGTTAGCAATGAATTACAGAGGCCCGTTTAGGGTCCGGGCAGAACAGCGTCCAATGCCAGAGATCCTACATCCTGAAGATGCAATTGTACGTGTAACCCGAACATGTATCTGCGGATCAGATCTTCACCTTTACCATGGAATGGTACCCGATACCCGGGTTGGCTCCGTATTTGGGCATGAATTTACAGGCGTTATCGTAGAAACAGGTCCATTGGTAACCAATGTAAAAATTGGCGATCAGGTGTTAGTACCCTTTAACATTGCCTGCGGCAAATGTAATTTTTGCAAGCAGGGCCTTTACGGAAATTGCCATGAATCAAATGCCATGGCTACCGCAGTAGGGAGCATATTTGGCTATTCTCATACAGCGGGAGGCTTTGATGGCGGACAGGCAGAATACGTAAGAGTGCCTTATGCCAATGTTGGTCCTACAGTGATCCCGGCAGATATGGATCCGGATGATGCTGTTTTACTAACTGATGTAGTACCTACAGGTTATCAGGCAGCAGAAATGGGCGGAATTAAAGAGGGCGATACCGTTGTGGTATTTGGAGCAGGTCCAATTGGCATTATGGCTGCCAGGTGTGCCTGGTTTTTCGGACCATCAAGGGTAATTATTATCGATCATATTGATTACAGATTGGAGTTCGCGAAAAACTACGCTCAATGCGAAGCCTATAATTTTAAATCAATGGATGATCCGGTGGTTTTTATTAAAAGGATTACAGATTGGTACGGTGCAGATGTATGTATTGATTGTGTGGGTTGTGAAGCAGAAGGCAATGCCCTGCAAACCTTTACAGGTAAAGTAACACTAATGCAAGCCGGTTCTGCTACTGCATTTCAATGGGCAGTCAATTCAGTAAAAAAGGGTGGAATTGTTTCAGTTGTAGGTGTATATGGTCCGCCGTTTAATTTTGCTCCAATCGGGAACATCCTGAATAAAGGCATCACCTTGCGGGCTAATCAGGCTTCGGTTAAACGCCTTTTACCCAAGTTAATTGATCATGTTCAATCTGGAAGGTTAAATCCAAAGGGGCTAATCACTCACCGCGTTCCATTGCAGGAAGTATCTGATGCCTATCATATCTTCTCTTCAAAACTTGATGAATGCATCAAGACTGTACTTATACCTTAATCAAAACACTTATGAAAACGGAAAACACCAATATAGATTACCGGCAAATCCCCGGGTGGGGAATGGATATTGATCCTGATAATGAACCCACCTACCCGATGAAAAATTACACTGGCGACGACCATAACCGGTTAAATTATGAACGTTCTCCGCAACAACCTGTAGAAATTGAATTGCTTAAATCAATTGAGCGACCAGTTAACCCGGTGGTATTTGGCACAACTGTTCCACCGTCAGGCCTGAGCGGAATCATCAGACGTTATGCCTTTAAACATAGTGAAGATCGCTACCGCCACTGGATTTCTTTAATTCTTGCTGATAGGATTAATGCCTGGGAAGGAATTATTGAAGATCTGGGCAAGGGCGTTTTTCCAAATATCCTGGCAGAACGTGGCATTAAAGCAGAATTGAAATACAACGCTGCTGGTTTAGCCAAAAAAGTAGTGGTAGCTGCTGTAGTCGGCACACTGTTAATCACCTATCTTGCTAAAAAGAAAAAATAGTTACAGAGATCACATCTAACTGATTTGAATGCATTGGGTTTGATAAATACTGTATTAATAGTTTTTATTAAGCCCAATGATTTTATGGCCTCAATAAATGATTCATTATCAGGCCGTATAATGATCAGATAATTGATGAAAATTGTAAAATGCTTAATAAAATTTGGTTTATTTTCAAACTAAACAATCAAATTGTTGTTATTATAATTTAATAATCATATGGCTAAAATTTTTGTACTAGAAGACGATAGGGATATTCGGGAAGTGGTAGAGTGGATTCTGGTATCTGA
>Ga0116227_10015471_pt1 | contig 11282 bp, 15 predicted proteins | sample S1TSphgellanicum_FD_89693 | JGI IMG/M metagenome (GOLD analysis project Ga0116227, IMG submission 89693) | Host-associated microbial communities from peat moss isolated from Minnesota, USA - S1T2_Fb - Sphagnum magellanicum MG | ecosystem: Host-associated > Plants > Peat moss > Unclassified... | reverse complement strand
TCCTATCGAATTCCTAGGCTAGGTGCTTAGGTTGATTACATGGCCTACCTACCTACTTAGGTTAGGTTTTTAACCTAACGTAGGTAGTGACATGTGTCAATAAATAATAGGCTTTAAAAATATGAAATTATCAATAATATTCTATATTAAATAATTAAAATTTAATTAATTTCCATACTGGTTAGTTAATTAACTAGCAAAGTGAATGGTTTGGTAAATTTGTATTTCACTTGAGAATAACCTTGTTTCAATAGGTACTAGTGAAACAAGTCATTGTCCGTAGCAACTGGTCCCTATTCACTAGGGGGTTAAACAATTTCACTAGGTGAAAATGTCCAAATTCACTCAAAAATCTAGTGAAACCCAGAGTGAACTAAGACGCATTTCCTAGTAGTGTAACTAGAATCATGAAATGTGAACAACAAATCTTTCATCAACCTTTTATAATTTTTAGCTACAAATTGAAAATCAAATGTAAAAATATGTCAATTTTTGTTGTTTTGACCTCTCACATTTCGGCCATTGAAACTTTCATAAACATTTCATTTTCACACTTTTGAAATTTAATTTTGTTTTTTGGCAAAATATTGCAAATAAACAATGGCCTAGAACTTGGGCCCATCAGTTTTGAATCTTTAAAATTTAAAATCAAAGAACCATCAATTTTGATTTTTTGAAAGTTTTTTCACATGACCTTTAGTTCCAATTATTTCAAAAACTTCAAAGACTATAGGTGTTTGTTAAAGAATCAATAAACATGCGGTTAGTTAAGTTTTCAAAAAAGATTGAGAATTGTGGTTGATACATCGCAAATTAGTTGTTTGGTTTTTTTAAACCCTATCAAGGTAAGTGAGTAGATACCTAGGTTGATCATTAGTTGTTATTTGTATATGTAGCAAATGTTGATAAACCACACAATAGTTGTTTTTCCCTTTCTTTTACAAACACCTAATTGAAATATGGAAAGCTTAGAGGTACATATCAAGTGTTTAGTGTAGGGTAAAGCCCTAATCTGACGGATTTACCAAAGTAAGGCCCCCCTAGGCAAGAGCCAAGGTAAGTCATGCATTTTGGTAATTCCTTCACGTGAAGGCAACCAAACTAGCATTATGGCAAACCCACCACATGGTGGCATGGTGGTATTCATGTGGATTTGCAAAGTGGTCATGTAAATGTTGCAAAATCATCTTGAAGATAATAAGGTCTTTGTACCAAGTCACGTTAGTTATTGTAGGTCTCCTCCCCAACTCCCCCAATAGGACCCTTTTATTATGCCCGTCAAGGGATTAAAAATCTCTTATTCTATAAATTTGGAGGGAGAAATGGCCATGTGAAAACCATTATGTTGAAATCATATAATAAAAATTAAAAGCCTCACTTGTCCTTTTAACATGATGGCTCAATGTTATGACCTTTGTTTGACACCATAAAAATATGAGGTTCAAGCTCATTGTTGAGTGGATGAAAACATTATTGTGTTTTCAGTCGTTGGGCCTTTAATTGAATAGTATTGCCAACATCTTGTCCATCAAGTCTCCTATTGTGTTAGCCAACAATATGTAACACTAACTTTTTTTTTAATTACAAAAAAATTACAAGCCTTAGTTTTCAACCAAATAATAAGCCCACCAAGTGAACCATGCTCGGGATATGGAAACCTACTAAGCTTTAGCTTAGCAATTGGCCCTTATTTGGGGGAATGCCTCATTCTAAGGGCATCACCTTACACCCTAACCAATGGAGAAATGTTCTTAGAGCTACAAGGTTAAATAGTTGGCATGCTTAATTCATTATGGTTTGAAAAATGCATTATCAATTGTATACCTAATGGAGAATTGTATTGCTCAAGTTGTTGGTTGTTGAAGAATACGACCACCACCAATTGTTGGGAACATCTTTGCTAACATGGCAACATGTTGTTGGATATAATGAACCATTTTTTGGGGTGCTTAGGATGATGGATATATTGGATCAAGTAAATATTTTTGGCACAAAAATTAGTTATTTTCCAATTTTTTGTAATTTAAAAAAAATAATTAATTAGTTCCAACAAACTAATTGAACTACACATTAGTGTTATTTTAAGGTAATTGTGGGGGTCCACTAAAAAGAAATTACTACATTTGATTGGTTGATGATAACAATTACCTTAGGTGGCAAGATTTAAATGGTTTTTTTGTTTACAATGATCATATCTTTACTAAACTGGTGGAGAGGGGGGAAATAATTATTGGGATCAAACCTTGGATGTGGTGAATAAATATAGGGACTCAAGATACAACCAAAATGAACTAGCCCATGATGAAGGATGGATGCTAAGTGGTAAGGTAACAAATTTCTAGTGGGTTGTAATTCCCTTGCTAACAATAATGGTTAGTCCAATTATTTTTTTAATGCAAACCCATTAACAATTCAAAATGGGTATATGCCCACTTACTTGGTGGGGATGAAAACTCAAAATGATCAATTTTTGCAGAAACCTTTGGTTTGTTTTTTAAAAATGAAATTGTTTCAAAAACCACCTTTCTAATCAATGGCTTTCTATAATGGATCTTTCAAGAAATTTTCCATGTATTCGAGACTCCTAAAACAATTGGAGTCAATGGTCCTTTGATTTTTATTTTTGACCAAAGCTTATTAATTATTTTACAAACATTTGTTGAAACAACTCATGTATTACAATCAGAGAAAATTTGAAAACATAACATGCATATATGTCCTAAACTTAAACGTCTTTATTTTTCTCCCCATTGTATGAATATGATAAAAACTATATTAAACATTCAATAATGATATATCAATATTGGTTCAATATTTTTTTAGTTTTTCAATAATATTAAATTGATTTATATATTAATTATTGAATTATTTTATAGCATTTAACTATTGAATTTTCAATATATTCAACTATGTTTGTATATTTGAAACATATTATCAAATATTCATTTTTTAATAATGGATCAATATAAATATTCACATGAATCATTTAATTATCAACATATTAAACAATGAGATCTAAGAATATCATTATTCCATACTTGACTAAAATAGTGGTTTTGTGATGAGGAGAGGTTTTGCTAAGGGGTAAACGTTTAACTTTAACTAATCCCAAACATATAGGTTTCACCAAGAGATAAAGATTTAACCAAGAATACATAGAACTTTTGTCGAGAAACAAACAAAGGTAGATAGGTAGTAGTGTGGGTGGGTGGGTAGGAATGGGGTTCGTTGATAGTTGGTAAGTAGGGCCAAGATGTAAGATAGTATGGTGTTAGGTGGAAGGGCCTAGTTAAGAAGACCATTGCCCACCACCCTTGCCCCCCCCAAATCTAATGCTTACACCTTATTATGCATGAATTGGAGATGACCCAAGAAAAAAAAACTAATGTTTACACATTAATCCACAAATTAAAGTCCCTTTATTATTATGATCACCAAAAAAAAAAACATTGGCTACACAACTTGGGCTCCAAGAAGGAGGATAATGAAATAGCCAACTACAAATCAATCCACCTAGATTTATTGTATCAAATAGCTATAGCAACCTAGATAGAATGTTTGTACCTAGATGTTGTAGTCCAAATTTTATATCAAAAATACCACAAGGCTCAATTCCCATGACATATGAACACCTCTAGGAAACCTATGTAGATGTTAATGTCCACATTTTCTATGGAAAACCCATAAGTCTCAATTCCCATGACATATGAACACACCCCAAAAAGGTGTTTTTGGCATTATATATTGTCCAATATATATCATATTTTACAAACAAAAAAAACCCTTTTGAATTACAAGTTTTTTGGGACAATCATAAATGGGTTTTTTTGTGACAAACACAAATCTTGAAACCATGAATTGGACCTTCCCAAAGTTAATTGAGGTTGATAAAATTTTCCCATATGATTTTGCACATGTTCCTTGTGTTCTTTTCATGTGTTACCCACTTGCATATCGTACATACCACCCATGGTTGGCAAATTACATAGAAAACAATTTATTTATTGGAAAAAAAAATTTGGTCGTCCCAATCCAAAATTTTCAAATTTTCCAACAACAATATCTAAGCAAGTTGAATCCACTCATGGTATTTTTAAAACAAAATTGGTTCATAACCACAATGGCAATCATCCATACAAAAATTGGCAACCATTGTTAGGAAGACATAATCAAGTTTGGATGTAAATCATAATTTTAAAAAAAAAACATTATTTTATATTTTTGGCTACAAAGTCTAAACCAAGTAAAAGAAATTTGGGGATTTGTTACATTCTTTTTCCTCAATTATGGTGACTACAAACCTTTAAAATCACTATATTTTAGGTTTTATACTATTTGCTTTGTTTTTTGGTGTAATTGTGTAAGCAGATAAATAGGTTGAATCTACTCGTAAGTTTCAAAGTTTTTTTAGATTTTGTATTCAATTTGATTTTCCTAGATTTTCAAAAAATTGTTATAGTCTTTTTATATTTTTTTAAGTTGGCCTTCTTAGGACTTAAATATTGTTGAACATAAGTTGTAGGTTTAATAACATGTATAGTTTGTCCAAAAACTTTAACATTGTTCTCATTGTACCATGGTCTCATGTGTCACATATTTCTTGCCCAAAAGCACATATTTTGAAGATACATATCTTAACAAATTGGAATTGAAATGTAAGAATTTTTTTTCTTGCCTTGTTTAAGGCTTTGAACAATTCTTTTGGGCAAAAGGTTGGAGGCCACAAGGCCCATGTCATAGAACATAAAGTTTGAACTTTTAAACAATTACCTATAATTACTTGATAAAAATCACAATAACATTACTTGTTCTTGAAATAATGACAAATAATTTGCCACAATCCAAACATGTCTAAAATGATGGGACCCAAACTTGTGGATATACGGACAAATATTTCAATGACTTTCAAATCTTGTTTGTGCATAATAAACTAGTCATCGGCATAATTGTTGTTCATTTCCAAGTAAACATGGTTCATATGGACAATCCTTTTTTTTGGAAGACATCCATTGTAAAAAACAATAAATTCTTTTAGGGAAATAGAAAATAGTTTTGAGAAAATGGAGAAAATATACTTGTCAATTTGAATTTTTTTACCATTAAATAAGTATTTAATATAATTTTGTATGAAATGATTGAAGCCCTATCACAAAATAAATCATTTTTTAAAAATTGCAACCAAATAATAACTAGGCTTGTTTTACCAAAAGGAACACCATGGCAATGATGTATGGGATGCATGTCTTTGAAATATGTTATCATGTTGAGTTGTGGTTAATTATAACTAGCAAATATTTGGGACATTTTTGGCAAATTTTACTAAAGTCTCACACTTACACAAAGTTTAATATATCACATATCACATATCCTTCTAATTTATAAGCATTAATTGTAGCAAAGATTTGTTGGGATGGAAGATGAATTAATGTTTATTGAACAACAAGAATTAGATCCATTTCCCACCAAATATACAAAAGATAAAATTGGCCTTGAATCATACATGTTTATAAATGTTATGCGATTGCATGCATATTTGATGGATTTTTTTATTAAAACACTTTACCCCAACATTATAGATAATGTTCATTGGGCCACCAAATCCCTCCCCCCCGCAACCCAATTTCCATTTACTTTTTTAACCTTGCCCAATGGCCCTTGTAAGCCTTTTAATTCAAGGTTTTTTTATAAAAGGTTCTATAAAGTTGCTTCAATGGTGACATTCTGATGGGTAGTCAAAAGCCAAATATAATGCCAACATAACTATTTAAATTACAAAAACACAAAATAATTCAAACCATGTTACGAGAAGTTATATTATAATTGAATATAATGAAAAAGAAGGAAAAGGAAGCTACTTAAGGAGCCATCAAGTGAGCTTGCCTTAAAAAAATTCTTTAAAAATTTTAATTTAGTGGAGTGGTAGCAAGACCCAAATTCAAGTCAAAATTTGGTGATTTTTTGCCATTAAAAAAACATTGTTTTAATTATAATGTGTGATATGCCATGATATAGAAAAATGACATTTGGTAGCACCATGGGGAAATGTTATATGGGTCAATGTATGCACTATGTAATAAAATATGGTACATATATGGTACACAAGATTTTTGTATAGGCCACATTAAATACCCCAAACTATGTTCAACATTTTCCCAATTATATTCAAAGAGTTTGCACCCATATTGCAATGAATACATAATCATATCAAATCCAACATAAAATAAATTTTTTTTTTACAAAATTAGATTCCATTTATCCATATAAATAGCATATATGCAATGGATGGCAATAAAAGGTTGCACAACATGGAATGAAGGCCAAAATACATTTAATTACATAATTTATCAATTTCCTCAAACATAATGAATTTGAGACAGGACACATGATAAACATGGGGGGTTAGAAATTTATTTTTTCCAATTTTCTTGTGCGTGCAACAAGAATTTGTCTTGCAAAATATTATGATTTGGAAAACCAAAAGCTATTGTGTATGTGCAATATAATGGTGTACAACACCAAACTTCTATTCCTAAATTGAACAACATAACATATAGCTCCATGTAAAATTCACCAATGCATTTTGGAATCTTTTACACAAGGTTGGCCCATCATACAAATTATGAACTTTCAAATTCATTTTTTGCATATGTTATGTTGGGAACGGGCATTACAACACAAACATCACAAGTTCAACTCCATACACATGCAAGTTTATTTGAGCACAGTGAGCAAATGCAAGTATCAAAATATCAAACTTTACACCATCATCTACATTTGTTTCCTTTTCAAAATTAAATATATTATTATTGTCATTATGGCTTTGAAATGTAGTGATAAATCACTAGGAATAGAAAGTTATTATGTGAATCATGTAACATGTTGTAAAATTAAACTTGTTCTCATAAATAAATTATGAGCTTGCAACAAAATTTATATGACTATACCTAATATCTTTGTAGTATTTTTTGATGGTTCAAAGATGTTATTGGTGTTGGTGAAATGAATGTTTGTCAACATAGTACCAAATTAGCATAGTATGCAAACATTAGTTTAAGATATATTGGTTTACATAGCTCCAAACATTTGAACTGTGTGCATTTTGGAGTTTATTATACATATAAAATTTGTATTGTTTTCATATTTCAACTCCCACATTGCCATATTTTCAGTTATGAGGTGGAAGGAGCACACTAGTTGAATAACATCACAAATTTAACTCCATATATGTGCAAATTTATTCCAACAATATGACTAAATAAGCACAAGTACCATTGATTTTTCATTCCATGGACATTAGAATTCATGTCATTTTGTATATAACTTTTGAATCTTGATTCAATTTCAACCTTGAATTTTGATATATATCAAGTTTTACAATTACTAATATAAGAAAATAGATATGTGGCTCATAATAAGCATTATTTTCATCTATTTGTTTTTTTATTACCATGATGACACTCCATGTGTTTTACTTGTATTTTAGTGGAATTGTGGCAATTTCACAAAACTATTAGGTTTTTCATTATTCGAAGTCAAGAACTAGGAGTTGTGTTGATGAACATGAATGCAATCTATGGCAACACAAATGAAACACCTCTCTTCTCCCACGTCATCCATCATAAATTTAGGTTTGGAATATAGCCTACATCATGTAAGAGCATTGACAATCTTTTTAGTTATAGATGGATTTCAATCGTCTAAGGGTGAATTGGACCATAAACTTCAAATGTATGCACTCATTATTCATTTTAATCTATTTAACCCTTTTTTTTTTGCACTATTTTCCTTCATATGTATTTGAACATTTTCATAAAGACGATTGTAGATGCCTATTGTTAGTAGAACATAGATATTCAAAAGCACCACATAACCAGTAGCATTATCATTCCAAATCAAAAATTTGTTGAACAATTAATTATCATGTTTGCAAATTACAATGAATTATCAAAGCACTTAATAAAGCCCTCCATATAGCCACACGTGGATTCCGATCCACATTTCTTTCATAATATTTTTTGCCTCCTATAGATGGCCAGCATCACCAACAAGGCGAATCATGCCAGGATGATGTCTTAGATTTGTAGAAATGATATAAACTATAGGTGGACAACACCAATTACAAGGTCAACTTTGCAAGGTAATTTTCTAATTTTGCAAAAATCATATAAACTTTGATCATTGAAGTATAGCAATGTGTGCCTTCATCCACCAAACTTGCAAGCCTACAAGCTAACAAATGAAAGTGATGTCATTTGGCTAAATACACTTGAACATGGTGTGAAACTGACACTATTGGTCTAACTGCTTCCATTTTCATTTTTATTGAGGCAAAAGTGTCTAGTTGATTACACAACTGGCCTTTTGTAATTGCATACCATGTTTGTGTCCTTTGCAACTACATGGGGAAACAACATGGGTTTAGCAAGTACTAAACCATCCGTCACACATTTCCTTTTCAACTAATGATGTAGTCAAAATGGAAGTTGCAAAACCCAAATTGTTGTTGTGTAACTTGATACTTTCAATGCAGTTTCAACTCCATGTAGTCATTTTTTGATAACTATGACCATTATTGCAACCTCACAATACCAAAAAAATTAAAAAAATATATATGTTGTTGATATAAGGGCCCTTTTGATATATGTGAACTTTGGTCAAGTGCTTACTGAAATTGAACTTATGCTTATCCTCTCATCAACAAATTTTGTATTCTCACCTACAAGCCCTAAACCTCTTGTGTCAAAAAACTTTTTGTAAAACAATGGAGGATCTTGAACAAGTTCTTTCCTCTCAAATTTGTGAAGAAGATGGGTTGGGAATCTTTTATGATAGGATATCACCAAATTTGGCAATAGGTAGAAGATGAAAGTGTAAAAAGTTGAGACTCCTTCGTGATCTAGCTACTTCTTGCAACCCATTGTCTAAATATGCTGATTTCACACTTTCATGAAATGGCAACCTGAGCCCATTTTCTCAAAAAATTATCCTTTCCACCTTTTGCACCCTTTTTTTTTTCTTTTTTAATCTAGCCAAGTTCCAAAAAATTGTCAACAAAAAAACATTACTCTTGAGTCCCATGTTTTTTTTGTTTTGGGCTATATTTAGCTAGTTTACCAAAAAAGTTTTCAAAATGGCTACAAATGTGTTTTTTTGGTTTTGTTGTCACTAAAACCCCTTAGATTTATTTTCAAAGTTCCAAATCTTTTTATTGGGCTCTAGCAAGTTTCCAATTAAAATGAAAAATGATGCTTAAACTTTTAAACTTTCATACTTTATTTATAACCAAATATGGCTAAAATGTCCTTTTGATAATTACCACTCTAGTTACATAAAAAAAGTGGGTGAAAAAAGGACACACCTAGACATATTAATCCTGACTAGGCAACCTTTGCTTGTAAGGAATAATGACTTAAGAAAAATAAATTCGAAAGGTTATTAAAACAAACTTCATAATCTATTGTATATCCACTTAATGCCGATTTCTTACAAAAGGTGTCCACAAATACGGGCTCGCATCGAGATTGCACTAATGTGCAACTTGCCAACAAGTATGCCCATGCCTAGATAGTTTAGGCGATTGAAGGCTACACCATCTAAATTACTTAAATGTGTTTTGATTGATGCGCCTAAAATAAGGCCGTGCAGACTTTGGTAGTTGTAGGTGGAATACAAGTCCGAATGGAGTAGAAAGTGAGTTTTGCTGTTGGTTTTGGTTGGTTTTGACATATATTCAATGATATTGCGCTCATATTTGATCTTTACATCAATGTCGGCTTGTTCATCGTCGTACATTAAGGATAATGATTACAAATATGGAATGATCGTTACTTCTCATGATCCTAAGACTTCGAAGGTGATTGGTCTGCAATGTTGTTTTTGTATTGTATTTAGTCGAGAGGAAAAGGTTAGTTCCAAGCGCAAGGTAATGACTAAAGTGCAGGGATGGTCTACCCCTCTTCGTTACTATAGTATTGAGAACCATATGCACACCCAACATTGAACAAAGTGGTTGGAATATGACACGATCCATTCCAGTTATAAGCACGATCAATTTTTCACCAAAATGCCTATCATATTCAAGAACTCAATCAAAGCGCATTTTGTTTGCGAGTTTGTGGGTGAGCAACAAATTGTCTTCGACGTCGACAAGGACATCGTCAAAATTATCATCAGCAACATGATGTATAGAGTCGAAGATGAAGCTGATAGTGACAATGAAGATGTTGAAGAAAATCTTGCATTTGGCAATGAGGCTGAATGAATTGCGTATTTGTTCGATGTCAGGTGGCTGTTGCAAAGGCAAAAGAGTGGGCATTATTATTTTTCAAGCAAATCAAACTAGAAAAAGATGGGGTGCCACATTTGTATACCATCACAACCCCTAAGATGAAAATAAAGTTATTCAATTTGGTGATTCGCTACACCTCATGTGGGACTTTTTTTCGTATCTTGTGAACATCATAAGCTACACCTATGAAGTCTTATTCGCTCCTTCTCTACGTTTTTGCACTCATCACCACATGAGTAGCTTCATCAAGCTTGTCTTTGTCATCAATCTACAACGTATTTTGACATTTTATGACATTTGTGGGCTTTCTTGTTGGTGTTGGATTCTGCTACCCAACAAAGCATATCGTATCTTGACTTGCATATTTGTGTGTACGTGGAAGAACATCACACCATCACCAACCTGCATGGATGCGCGTTGCTAATGTTCCAACGACATACGAGTGAAGTCATGTTCGAAATGGTTTTTAATTTCTTGACAATACTTTGTCCTAATTGGAAGATTTGCCTTCTTGGTTTGTCGTCTGATGGAACTCAAAATATGATTAAGTGTGTTGTTGGTGTTGTGATTCAATTTCATGATTTTATGCATGATGATTGTTCTCTTTTTTGTATTTGGTATGGAGTGCATCAACTCGACCTTGCCATGGAACACATCATGAACGAGGTGGTTAAAGAACGCTTATTTTCAGTAATGATTAGTTTCATCACGCACCTCATTCGGCAACAAAAGTTGATCGTGGACATCGGTACAACATGCCCTCGCATAGTCAACCGATGGCTTTTTACATACAAGGTTACAAAGAGGTTTAAGATTCATCGCCCTAAACTCTTCGTGCACATTGAATTTGAAACAACCAACTTTTGCCCCGCCTTGATTTTGGTGGGCTTATTTGCTTGCGATGGATGACTTCATGAGCCGCATTGCTTTCACTTTTTGTAAAATTCAAGGACTAACAACATTAGTGGCGTAGTAATAGGCAAAACTTGATGTT
>Ga0116227_10015470_pt1 | contig 11284 bp, 4 predicted proteins | sample S1TSphgellanicum_FD_89693 | JGI IMG/M metagenome (GOLD analysis project Ga0116227, IMG submission 89693) | Host-associated microbial communities from peat moss isolated from Minnesota, USA - S1T2_Fb - Sphagnum magellanicum MG | ecosystem: Host-associated > Plants > Peat moss > Unclassified... | reverse complement strand
CCATGGGCATCCTAATTGAACATAAAATTTTTAAATTTTTTTTTAATTTTTTATTAGATATACAACTTTAACACTTGGGAAAAAAGATAATTTTAATCCCCAAAAAAAAAAAAAAAAACCAAAATAATTGTGTGTATTTCATGCCCCATGCCTTTAGTCAAAATGAACATCCTTTTGGTCAATGCGAACATTTTAATCAAATTGAACCTTTTGAAAAACTATGATTTATTATAGTGTTTTTTCACTTGATAGTCAATTGATTTAGAATACCAAACGCCTTATGGTTAATTAATTTAATGAGTTTTTTCCCCAATGATCATTATATGGCTGATTACTTTTATAGTTTTTTCACCTTATAATTTCCATGTGTCCATCTAGCAATTCAAGGTGAAAAATTCAAAGACATACACACAAACTTGCACTATTTTAATCTTAAATTTTTGTTTAGCTTCCAAATTGATGCAAATGAATAGTCACTAATGCTTGAAAATGATTTCCCACAAGGATTTGGAGTAGTAATTTCCATAAAAGAGAATTTGGCCCCCATTATATTCTTATACCAAATTGTTACATCTTAGATGCCTATTATAAATAAGTCCAAACACAAGGGCTGAAAATTACCTCCTATCCCATTGGTATTACCATGTGTAGATGAAACTAAATGAAAATAAAATAAGATAAATATTACAACTACTCAAACTATATATAGATGAAAAGTAAGATTTTTTATAAAATAATTGATAGTTGTAGCCCACAAGAAGCAATAATTATACTTTGCAACAAACATTAAATGAGTATTTTGCACAAAATAATTGAAGACTAATGACCATGTTATGCACAATATTGTAAATGTTGTGGAGTTCCCCACATCCAAATTAACATAAAGATCATCAATTCTTACCCATGTTATAAAGAAACATGTAGCTCCTTTTAAATGTATCTTTTGGCACATTGCCAAGGAAGATGTAGATGGGGACAATACTTGGGGAATAGAAATAAGATCAACATTCTAAAATTCCATTTTGTTTCATCATGTGGCACACAATATCCAACAAAGGTTCTTATCAAGGACATGCTTTGTTTATGTGTTTTTTTATCAAGATGGAAACTAAAAGCATTATTTGAATGAGGAACATGCATGGTCTTAAAGGATTCACCCTCGACCCCTAGTTGAGCTATGCATGTAAATCTCCTAGATGAGTTTGTTGAAGATGACAACAACTAAATCATAGAGGTGATGGTGAGGACATAAATCCAACTATGGAGTTAGGTGAGAATTTTGTAGTGAATGCAACTACATTTAACTTTGAAAATGTTGATCTTTATGTGATATGATATGAGGAACCATTATTTTAAGTTGTCTTTGAAGGCTTGTCTAATGACAAGGGCAATACCTTTGAGACTAACATCATAAATTTAACATCTTACAACTAAAAAATGAAAATTATGCAAAATTTGTTAATTCATAATTAGTATGTTTCACATACTAATATCATGCATTGAAAACACATTTGACACACAAATTTATAGGAAGATGCAAAATTTGTGTGACATTTGTTCATTCATAGTTTGTATCTCATACGTTAACACATTTATCAATGTGTCAAACGTGTTTTCAATGCATGATATTTGTGTGTAAAATGTACAAACATATGAAAGAATGAAATTCGCATGATTTTCATTATTAATTCGTCACATGCTAAATTTGTGATGAGTGAAGTTGTGATTGGAGGTCAGTATTAAATCAATGTTGAGACCCTAATGGAAACAACAAGATGTCTTTTACAAATTTTGGCCATTATGGTTTAGCATACTTCTATCTACACTTGGTATGTGCTACAAAATTCCACATGCCAATGACAAGATATTCTATCCAAGGGAATTGCCATGTATATAGAATGTTTAATGAAACATTTGCAATGATAAGAATTAAACTTCCAAACCATCTAAAGGACAACATGAGTTAGCTAACAATGACAACAATGAATATTGCAAGCGGGTGAAATGATACTTACTTTTAAAATTTATCATGGCAATTATTGGTTTTGTAATAATTATCATAGTTTGTATGAACTATTGATACATTTTACAAAGGCATAATGCTTTTGAAAATTTAATCTTATTATTATAAATTGTTGTTGTGCTAATCTCAAACAAGCACTATGTATATGTTCTTAAGCATGAATGGCCTGCTTGATGGCCCAAATTTATATTGATCTTACTTTAGTTACCAACAATATTGATATTTTATGTGAAAGTTGTATGGTCATTCTCATCTCAAACCTCATTTTTTAAAATCCTCTATTATGGACTATTCATCTTCTTTATTGCAAATGTTCACTTCTTCATTATTTTTATAATGGTAAAACATGTGTATTTGAAAGTCTATACCCACGCAATGTCATCAATAATTACATGACATTTTATTCCAACACAAAGATTGGGGTTCCATAGCCTTCATGTTTTCTATTGGAAGCAAACTTATTATAATGTCAATGACTAAATGTTGTTATTTAAGCATCTTACTTTACTACAATGGATATCACATATGAAAGTAACCCTCCAAAAACATAAGATTTGGCTTATGTAATCCCCATGTTATATTCATGTGGATAGAATTTCCAAAAAATTTAGGAAAACAATCCAAGGTTTTTTGCAACCCTAATGAGTTCTTTTTGGTGGTCACTTCAATCAAGTGATGTATTACTAGTACAATACAATGTTTAATTGAATTGTGGATTGCTTCAATGGTTTTATTTATGCATTCTTCGTAAGTATCAATAGCAACCCCATCAAAGGAATTGTTTATTTTGTAACTTGAAAGGTTATGTGAACCTACAAGGATGTTTGAGATTTGAATCTATTTTACATTACATGGAAGATAATGTGTTGATGGAAATAAGCATTATATGTTCATGTAGAGGAAAAATTGATTTTAAAAAATGTTGTATCATTGAACATGAAGCAAGTTTTCACCACCAAATGTGTTTGAACAAATCAAGATGTGGAATATATCTTCCTCTACATCATTGTTTTGAAGTCATCCTAGTTCAATTTCCAAGGACTTGCACAAGGAACCCAAGCAAACATAATGAATACCTATAACTTGCATCTACTTATTTCTTTCCAAATTTGATAAGTTGAATTATCACAAACATTTCATTTAATGGTTCGATATCAATGTCATATGATATGTCAATGCTTAATGTTAAATGATATGTTATAACTATGACTAAGTAACTTATTTAACATTGTTTGTTAGAAATTATTGCCAAATATACATGAATAATGGTGTCACTTTGAATTCAATTAAATTCTTTGATTTTCACTCTTGTTTCAAAAATTTCATGGATCCAAGATTAATAGAAGATATTTGTGGAAGGTCTATCACCTTTAATGGAATCTAGTAGGATTTATGATGCGTTCAATTTTTGCTAATAGTGCTCCTACCCTCAACTATTTGCAAGACTAGCTGATGGAAAAAAGAGTGTATAATTATGGACTTGAACAATTTGTGGTATTTTGGTTGATTACACTTGTTAGCAAATTTATGCCCATGATATGTCCAATAGTTCTTATTGATATTTTATTTCTTTCATGAATAGATAGAGGTGGACCTATTCACAACATTTGTGGTGTGATTTGGATATAGTCCATTGCTCAATGCTAATCCATGTGCTACACATGGATTAGTATGTGACAATGAACTATGATTGATAGCCCCAAGATAAATGTTTGCAAGGCTATCAATAAGTGTGTAAAGTATGGTTTTACAAACTATTGTCAAAAATATGTTACACAATAAAGAATATGAAAATCTAGAAACAAAACACTAGTTTATGTGAATTGAACATAGAAATAAGTCGTTGATAGTAGAAAAATAGGCCAAATACAAGGACATAAATTTGTTGTTAAATCTTCATGAAACCTTATAACTAGGTTACCCCACTTCACTCGCATAATCAAAAGGCTTGGAACGCTTGAAAATGATGTTGGTAATTTACCACTCAATTCCATATATGAAGATGAATATTTAAAGTAATATTTTGAATGAAAAAATCATGATTATAATGGTTGCAAAAAGGTGCCTATTGAAACATGAACCTAATTTTGCAATTATACTTTAAATAGTTGCTTTTCAAAACAAAATTTAGTTGTTATGTAACTATCCATGTTTGACCAAAACATAAGGTTTTTTCCTTGTGCATTAAATGCAATCATGTAAGTAAATATTGATTCAAATGAAGGAAAATCTTTTTTTGAAGGTAAATCATTGATGGTCATATCATTGACAATTGTTAATCACTATGATTATGTTTTCTTCATGATGTTAATCATGTTATATTGAATGCACTAAGTTATTTTAATAGTTTAAAATCACTTTTGGGGGTGTTCATTTATATCAAGTTTTGGGGGTTAAGAATGGAAATATAATGGATTGCAAAAAGAAATAGTTCAATGGTCAAATCCTCACAATTTGTAGCATTTGAACAACAATTATGTAGAAGGCAAGTTCTATCCACAAATCAAGGTATATTTCTTATCATCATATCAACATGAGTCTATTATCTTATTTATATATACTTTCATTCTAGTAAAATGGATTGAAACCGATTAAAATCATGTTGTGTTCACAACAAATTCAAACTAAATTCATGCAAGCATTTCTTGAAATGTTCAAATTGGAACTTCAAGTTCTTCTTTTGAAGGACAATTAAAATGGAAATTATCTTCACCTCTAGTAGTAGAAGTTTCAAAATGTGGATTCAAAAGATTAAAGCAATCATGTAAACTATGTGTGGTCTTCTTGCTAGATTCTACTAATATATCTTCATTTTTATCCAATGGCTTGCTAATTTCTTTTATGGTTTTTCTTGTCATCTCTTGCATATTTCAAAATTGTAAGAGTTTTTCCACCAACAAATGCTTTCATGCTAGAATATAACATCATTGCTTCATTCAAAGGTGTCACACCATTACCCTTTCATGTTGCAAGTTTATTTGTTAAGTATGGTTATGTTTTCATTGTGCCTTGTTAAGGAAATGGATTACATGTTAGGAAACAATAATAATAATAACTAGACTAATAGCTAGCTAAATTAATGCATAATTAAAGTATTAGATTGTTTACCAAAATATGTGTTTACTAACATATGTGCCTACCTGGTTACCTACCAAAATGTGCTTATCAAGTTCCCTACAAAAATTACCTATCGAAATTACCAAAATTAACTCCCAAACTTCACATTTTTGGCATTTTGAAAGGCCAAACAAACTTCAATTGAAGCAATCGGTATGACATTGGAAAGATCTTTCCAAGGGCTATAAAATGAATACTTAATATGTTCAAGTTGGAGTCTTTTTGAGGAAGTTATGAGTCTTTAAAGTTTCTCAATATCCATTGGTGAGAATAGCCAAACTGAAGGATAACCAAATTGAAGGATAGCCAACACGGGAATAATCGAACTAAAAGACATGATAGTCAAGCTTAAATATTATATTACCAATGAAAGAAAGATGGTAAGAGTTGTAAAGGGCTTTGTATGAAAATATAGGAAATATGATGGGAGATGGACCATATTGAAAAAGAAGAGAGGGAGACAAGGTAGTAGTTGAGAGAATTAGTGGGGTCAAGCATTAAGAACCTTCATGGCTATGGAAATCAATATGGTTCTCCAAGCAATAAAAGTAACATGACATCCTTTAATTATGGTATATAGAGTAATAAATGATGGAGACATTTGTGCATGTATGTGGGTGTGTTTGTGTGTGTGTGTGTATGAACTTGTGCGTGCATGCACAACTTTGTTTCTTATTTCAAGATAAAAATGGTTTGCATGTGTTTGTGAAGTTTTATTGAGCTAAATATTCACCACATGGAATTTAACACATTGAATTTGTATGCCTTAGTTGTTATGGATATGTGGTATTTGTAATAATCAAGAAGGCCATCAATGATACTTTTTACACATGTGTCATAATTTGGGTGTAAAAATTTATCCCTAACATGCCTTTTGAAAGTTTTAGTCACTCCAAGTTCTATTTGTTGCTTAAAGCATAATCAAAATGGAAGTTTATCCTTGAAGTTTGAACCTAATAGTTCAAATTCAACACAAATTTTTCAAAATGTGCATTCAATAGGCAAGAATGTTAATGAAAAACCCTAGGCCAAAAAAAACAAAATTGAGGCAATTAGGTGGACTTCCTAGTTGTTGAAATACTTCTTATGGTCTTTTTGCTAAGATCTACCAAGATTTCCTTTTGTTTTTTTACTATCTTGTGACCACCGTTTTTGGTACCATTTTTCAATTCTTTTATGGTTGTTTTTTTATTCTTATGGTTTCAAAATTATAATATTTTTTCCATTAGCAAAGGCCTTGTTATTGGAACATTGGATCATTGCCCCGTCCAAAGGTGTGTTGGTATTGCATATTGTGTTGTGCACTCCCATATGGGGGCTTGTTGGCATGGTGATGTGGATTTGGAAATAGTACCAAGATGGCATGCCTCTATATACATGTGTACCCTATTGGGGTGTTCTAAGGATATACTTTAGATTAGTGTGGATGTTGGGGATTCCCATGATGTGGACATGGAGTTAGAAGGCAATGGTGCCCTAGACATTTATGATGATGCACCTATCATTGCATATTATAAACATGTGAAGTTTCGATTGGATTAACACCCAAGGGACAAGACCTTGTTGTGCATAGGGCCAAACAGTTCAAATGGGAAAGTACTTCCTTCCTATGGGTGTGGGTAGATGGATGAGTGCAGGTTGTGCTTCACCCATAATAGCATAAAAACTTTGTGAAGCATGTTCATGAAGAGTTAGGCCATTTTGGGGCCCGACAAACATATAATTTGCTCCAAACATAATACTTGGTGGCGAGGGATGTAGCTACAAGTTCAATAATTTGTTTTTAAATGTATGGTGTGTGACTAAGTTCGGGCATTTTTTAATGCCCCCACACCTCACCTACACCCCTTACCAATTATGGGGATTGGGTATCAATGAAGTTTGAATTTTGCTAGTCATTTAGTTTAACACTTTGACATAATTGATATGTTTTGGTTATGATTGAACATTTCTCCAAGTGGTTGGAGTTGGTGTTGTTGCCATATTGTAGCAATGAAAGGGCACATGTGCATTTTTGAATAGGGTACTCAATAGGTTTGGGGCTCTAGTTAAAGTTTTCATTGACCAAAATACAAAATTCCGTGGGGAATTCCAAAAGCTGTGTAAAAAAACATTATTTGATCATCACACGGCTTCACAAGACCATCCTAAAGGAGACAAGTTAATTGAGCGGTTGGTGTTAATAGTGGAAAGGGGTTTACAAAAGTATGGGCTCCACAAAGGTCATATTTGAGATTGGGACCTATAATCACCATGGTTAATTATTGGGTATAGGTTTAGTTGGCAAGGTTCTCTTTCATTTTTTTTGCCATACTTCTTATTGTTTGGCCGTGAGCCCAAATTACCAACCTTAATTCGATGTTGATGGCAATAATTAACATGGATGATCCTAATGTGTGGATTCAGGCATGTGAGTAACATTCATTTCGATGTGTTATGCCCATTGTTATGGTAAAAACATAGTCATAGGAGCCACCCAAGTGAGTGGACACTCCTTAAAATTGCATTTTTGTATGTTTGAAAGGTCACAAGGGAAGCATAATAGTGTGGATTATCATAATTGTTTTTGGATTATTTTCCATTAATTGCAAAGTTTATATGTTCAAAGCTTAACACATATCAAAAATGTTTTTGCATGTTGAAAGCACTCAAACCTCAAGAGTGGACAATCCTTATTTTTTTCAAATGTTTTTTTTTCCTACCAAATGTGCACCATTGCTTTTGAAAATTAGAAAGGATTTTAACATTGATGATTATAAGGGCAAAAGGACTTGAACTAATGAAAATTGTGTATATACCAATTTGAGCACATTTGGTTCAAATGTGTTTTTGACCTTAAAAATTATGCATTTTGAAAATTTGGCCTTAACAAAAGTTGTTCATACTTATGTGATAGAAACATGAATGCATGATATATATGATATAAAATCAATTTTAGTCAAAATGAATTTATCTCTAACATGCAATGTTAAACTGGGTGTCCAAAATACAAAATTTTAAGTTTGTAGACCAATGTAGAAATGACATGTGTGTCATGTGCAATGCTTGGAAAAGGATGTTACCTTGGGACCCTTGGTTCCTATGATCGTGCTTGCACTTTTATGGAGAATTTGGTAATTAACCAACAATGGGATACATTATGTTATGCCACTATTTGTGGAGATAGTTATCAACCTTGAGTTGAAAGGTTTGAATCAAAAAATTATGTTTATTTGTAATAGACAACACTGATTATTTTGGATGTGAATGTATTATGTGTTATTTTAGGTGTACAAAAGGTTTTGTAAAGGTATCTACCTTTAAGAGTGTTGTTGTTAGAGGGTTGAGATGGTCAAACATGGAAGGACCATGTGCACCATGTCGTTTTTCCAATGTGGATGGCCAAATTGACCCATCATAGTTTAACTGTGGTTCCTATTGGCCAACGATGTATGTTGTATGAGTAATCTTTAAGAGCCACCATTATGTTGATTTATGATCAATGTTATCAAGGTTAGCACATGGAATATCTCATGCCACTAGTGGAGGAAGTGCAAGTTGGCAAATGGTTTTATCTTCAGTGCATCCAATAGACCTAGGTTCTTAGGGTCAAAAAGTAAAACTAGCATAAGGTTTTCTTCCATGGTGATTCACATTTGGTTGGGGATTTAAAGGATTACAAATAGGTGAATAACATGATGGGGTTGACATTTGCACCCAGCCTATTAGTCTTTTTGCTTTGGAACCAAAGTGTTCATCCATGGTGGATTTCCATCAAATAATTTTGTTATGTTATTTGGGTTAAAGCCAAAGGACTTCAGCCCTAGTAGGGGGGTGTTGGATGTGGTGTACCATTTATGGTATTTTTATGTTATGTGTTAGATGTGTGATGATAGCCATAGTTGTAGGTGCCAACATAGGAACACACAATAACTATTAAGTGTGTTAATTTAATTACTCAGTTAGGTTCCATTTAGTTAGGGATAAACTAGATTAGCTAAGTTGATTATTTTTATTTTGAACTAATTCAAATGTGAACAAGGTTTGAGATATTTTTTATGGGATATAATCTTAGATTGTGTGATTTCAAATCACTTTTGGTGATTTAAAATTCCAAAGCATAGTTATTTTACTTTGCAATTTTCTTGTGTTTATAAATGTTATTTTCTTTTGTGCTTTAGGCTTGGATTCTTGTGTTGTTATAGGCGAATCACATTTTGGTTTAGATGGGGTGTACCATTTATAATATATTTATGTTATGTGTTGGATGTGTGATGATAATAATAATTGTAGGCATTGACACACATGGTATTTGTTTCGTTGGACCTTGGGTTCCAACTCAACCCATCAACATCCCAATTAACCCTACTAGCCTTATGGATTATATCAAAGTCATATTCATGTAAGATAAGTGCCCACTTGGCCAACTTTCCTATAAGTCAATATGATTCCATAAGGAATTTTAGGGGTTGGTGATTAGTAACCAAAGTGAATGGGGTACCATAAAAATAACATCAAAATAATAAAAAAACCCTAACAACAACAAGGCACTCCCCTTCATGTGAATTGTCACTACTACAAAATGTGGGTGCAATTCACTAGTCCCCATTCATTAGATCAGTGAATTCATTACAAGTAGTGAATTCATTCACAATTTAATGAAATCACTTGGCATACAAGGACACCTTTTGTTGTAGTGTGTACTTGGCCTCCATCTTGTTGTTGGACCGACTAGCATATGCCACCATAAACTCTTGACCGTCATCATCAAGTTGGGTAAACATAGTTCCCAATCTTATATTGTTCCAATTAATGCGTAATTGGAACAGTTATCTTTAGGTGGGTCGCCTCAAAATGGGAGCTAATAAAAGCTTAGCCTTACCTCCTCAAAGGCATGCTATTGTGCCTCACCCCATATGAATTCTTGAATAATAATCAGGTTAAAGGTTTAATTATGTTAATGAAACCTTTCACAAAATTTCAATAATAATTACACAAGCTTTAAAAAATTTGTAACCAACTAATATCTATTAGTTGAAGAACTCGTGAAATGGCTTCAACATTGGCTTTCTAAACCCCTAATCCACCTGGATAAATCATGTATCCATGACTTTTGAAATTCTATAAGGGCATTTTTCAAACCAAACGAGAAAAATTTCCATTGGTATAAACAATCCTTTCAATGAAGATTAATTCCCCAAAATGTTGTTTTAACCTTGTCACCTTCCTTCAATGGCAATTGATTGTAGTTAGATTTCAAATTTAAGTGCTAAAAACCTCGTTTTGACCAAGGGCATCAAAGATTTCCTTTGATAAGGGCATGGTTTATTTGTCCAAACATGTTCGTTTATTCACCACATGATAATCCCCACACATGCAATGTTTGGTCCAATTACAAAAAATGTAAACTTCTTGGTTAACATTATTGTTGTTGAAGCATATTTACCCCTAAACAATTCCACCAAACCTGCATCCAACAACTTTGTTATTTGAACTTGAACCAAGGTTCTTTCCACTTCACTAAAATTCTAAGGTTGTTTGAAGATTGGATTAATTATCAAATCCTCCAATATGATGTGGATATTTTGTCCTTTTAATTGAGCCAATTTTTTCAAATTGAAAGCAAAATATCCAATGAAAGCTCATATTAATTATTGTGCCTCATGTAGCTCACCTCCTATAACCATTGAACCAATCCCTAGCTCCCATGTTTCCATGGTCACTTGCATTTTGGGTTCGGGATGATGAAACATCCCTAACATCCAAGGTTAAAGGCATGGCATGTGATTATTATGCAAAATGTGGAGAGGTGCCACCATGTCTTAATGCTCCCACATCACCAAATTCATGTTCCATACCCATAAATCCCCCTTAGCCCCTTTAATCCCAAATTGCCAAAGATGTACAACTTGTCCTACTATAACATCACCCCCCCTCCCCTTGCATAAACAAAATTGATCCAATAAGAGGTGCAACACTTGAAAGAATGGGCGGAGTGGGTGGGTGTGATTGGTCAAAATGTCTATATTTTGCCAAGGCCAAATTAAACATCCATGTGAGGCAATTGAGATCCATCCCTTGCCCCATAATCTACCTATGGCATATTTTAGAAATCTGTGGCACAACGATGGTGCGGATGCGCCAAAACCCCATGGCCCATAATTG
>Ga0116227_10015469_pt1 | contig 11285 bp, 8 predicted proteins | sample S1TSphgellanicum_FD_89693 | JGI IMG/M metagenome (GOLD analysis project Ga0116227, IMG submission 89693) | Host-associated microbial communities from peat moss isolated from Minnesota, USA - S1T2_Fb - Sphagnum magellanicum MG | ecosystem: Host-associated > Plants > Peat moss > Unclassified... | reverse complement strand
TCCTGGCGAGTTCGTCCAGAGAAGAAGCGACAAGAATCTCGTAGCCGCTCTGCCGCAGATCGTGCGCGTCGCTCGCCCTTGCTCGCAACTCCCAGCTGAAACAGGGTTTCTGTTGATCGACGCCGACTGGGTCGGTCATGGAGGCGAGTTGCAGGTGATCTGCCGCAAGCTCGCCGGCGACCACCGCGGAAGGACGCAGCTTTGCCGACTGGGAGTGGACGGGAGAAGCAAGGCATCCGAGGGAAAAGGCCATGGCGGATACGATCAGTTGACGCCTGAAGATTGGAGAACTCATGGGCAGAACGGCACTCTCACTGCTAGTGTTTTAGCATGCGTCCTAGGTATCACCTTCCGTCTCCGTCCAGATCGTCAACTGCGGAAATCTGGGGGATACGCTTGCTGAGATGGATCGGATGCGGAAGGCGCGGCCGGCGCGTTTTGTGCGCCGCTATCCTGACGCCGTTTCTGGCGATCGCTTGTATAGCCCAAGAGGCTTATAGCCACCGACTCTGGCAGGCGGCCGATGGGCTTCCGACCGATGTCGTGCAGGCCTTCGCGGAGACACAAGACCACGCTTTGTGGATTGGCACGACCGACGGGCTGGTGCGCTTCGATGGCAGCCGCTTCCGCTATTATCGGCGTGACAACACGCCGGCGCTCGGTGCAGATAGCGTCTTTTGCCTGACAGTCACACGTGACGGCACGCTCTGGATAGGCATCGAGGGCGGGGGGCTGGTGCGCTATCGCGACGGCCAATTTCGTCAATTCGCTACGCTCGATGGTCTCTCCGACAATGTCGTTCGCGCGATTTATGAAGATAGGGACGGACTTCTCTGGGTAGGCGGCGATCATGGACTCTTCCAAATGCATGGCGAGCATCTGGTCCGTGTCGATGCCACGGATCAAATCCCTCAACTGAGTGTGCATGCCATCGCCCAGGATCGTGAGGGGGCTATGTGGGTTGGAGGGAGTTCGCTATTTCGCATCGTCGACGGCAAAGCACAGGTTTACGCACTGCCAGATGTCAGGGAGAGTCAGCGGATCAAGAGCATCCTGCAAACGACGGATGGAGCGCTATGGGTTGGCGCAGTTTCGGGGCTTTACCGCTTCGCAGGCGATCGCTTTGAACCGACTCATCAAATTCATAAAACTGTGCGGGTTCTCCGCCAAACGCACGACGGCACGCTCTGGATCGGCTCCATTGGAGGCGGTTTGTATACCATCCGACCCGGCGGCAAGCCGGTGATCTTTGCCGACGGCCCCCCCAGCAAGTCCATCCTGAACCTCTTCGAAGACCGCGAGGGCAATGTCTGGATCGGCACTCAGATCGGAATGGAACGGCTTACGCGATCGGCCATGAGCTTACTCTCGCTTCCTGGTTCGACAGATGCAGACTTTGGGAGTGTGTTCGTCGACAAGGATGGCTCCGTCTGGGCGTGTTCGACGAACCTCTATCGGGAGCGCAACGGAGTGATGCGAAAGGAGGAGCTTCCTGGGCTGCGCGGTGTTACGGTGCGAAATTTGCTTCGCGCCTCCGACAACTCTCTCTGGGTAGGCACCGAAGGCTCAGGAGTGTTTCGTTTGCACGGGAGTAGGATCGAGCACTATACGACAGCCCAAGGCCTCTCGAACGACTTCGTTCGTGTCATGTTGCAGGATCGTGACGGCAGTATGTGGGTGGGTACGGACGGCGAACTGAATCACATCGTAGCGGGGCAAGCCGTGATGATCCCCATCCCTACGCACGTCAGTGTTATGGCTCTGATGCAAGACCGAGACGGGGACCTGTGGGTTGGCAGTTTCTCCGGTCTGATTCATCTGCATGACGGACACCGGATCTCTACGCCGCTCACCGAAGCATTGCAGGGAACCACCGTTTGGGCATTGCATCAAGATGCGGAAGGAACCATTTGGGTGGGCACTAACCGCGGTCTCTATGGTGAATATAACAACTCCGTAAAAGTCGTGACCACCACTCAAGGCCTACCATCGCACTTCGTTTCGCAAATCCTGGAGGACAAGAAGGGAGGGCTTTGGATCAGCGGTCTGAGTGAGGTTGCGCGTGTATCCCTGACGGAGCTGAGAGCTCTCGCAGAGGGGAAGCAAAGCCGCATATCGCCACGAGTCTATCCGGTCACTCAACAGCTCGATTCGGCTGAAATCTACAACGGCATTCAGCCATCGGGAGTCTTCGGTCCAAACGAAGAATTACTATATCCCAGCAATAAAGGGTTGGTCCGTATACAACCAGAGATTCAAACGCAGTTTCCGGCCTTCCCGATCATTGTGGAGAGCATCACGGTGGACGGTCGAGACTTTCCAGCTGCGGGTGACATCACCCTTCCCGCATCCGCTTCACGCGCCGAGATTAGTTTCGCGCCCGCGATGCTCGGACCTCAGGAGCGAATCCGCCTTCGTTATCGTCTCGATGGATTTGATAAAGAATGGCAGGAGGCCAGAAGCAACCGGACGGCAGTTTATACCAGTCTTCCTGCAGGCGACTACAGCCTAGAGATACAAGCATTGCAGTCAGGAATTCAAACTCCCGTCGCGGAGTTAACTCTCCCTGTGCAGATGCTCGCACCTTTTTACGTCAGGCCGTGGTTCGTTCTTTTGCTATTTGCTCTAGCGGTCGCCGTTATTTGCCTGCTCCATTACCTGCGCCTGCGGCGTGTGCGAGAACGCTTCAAGGCGGTGCTGGAGGAGCGTAACCGTGTAGCCCGCGAGATGCACGACACTGTCATTCAGGGCTGCTCTACCGTCTCTGTGTTGCTGGAGGCGTCTGACAGTATGCAGGGTGATGAAGAGGCAGCTGCCGAGTTAGGTGCTCTCGCTCGCCGACAAATACAGAACACCATCCGCGAAGCACGACAGGCGATTCTCGGTTTGCGAGAGCCCAGCGCAGATGGAGAGAATTTGGTGGATGGCTTACGGCAGATGACTGAGACTGCATCTCGAGAATTTGCTCAGCCTGTAGGCCTGGAGATCACCGGCGAATCACCCGACCTAGAGCGTTCCTGCGTTCATCAACTGCTTATGGTCGCACGCGAGGCGCTACACAACGCGCTGGTTCATGCCCACGCGAAACGTGTCGACGTGCAGATGAAGCACGAAGGCAAGACAGTCACCATCTTCGTAAAAGACGACGGTCGGGGGCTGTCGTCAGAGCCAACCTCCGGGGCGGAGGCCGGGCACTTCGGCCTGCAAGGAATGCGCGAGCGCATGATTCAGCTAGGTGGAAGTTTGGAGATTGACAGTCGCCCTAGCAGCGGGACGATCGTGACCGTTCGGATGACCGATCGGGGTCAGAGAGACCTCAAGACCGGACAAGTATGAACGAGCAAAAGAAGATTAACGTCGTACTTGTGGACGATCATCCGTTCATGAGGGTCGGGGTGTCTGCGATCCTGCGGTCGCAATCTGATATGAGTGTCGTGGGCGAAGCGGCGAGTGCAGCGGAAGCGGTGGACGCGTATCGCCAGCATATGCCGGATCTGATGGTCATCGACCTCGGACTTCCCGACGACAGCGGGCTGCATGTGATTCGCTCAATACGGTCCTGCTACCCAGATGCTAAGTTCGTTGTACTGACCAACTCTGAAGGCGATGAGGATATCCATCAGGCCCTGACCGCCGGCGCTCGCGGCTACGTGGTGAAGGGAATGGCCCATCAGTCCCTCATCGAGGCTGTGAGGCGCGTCGCGAGAGGCGGTCGCTACCTGCCCCAACCGCTGGCGAAGACGCTTGGCATGCGAAGTCCGAACTCCGATCTGACGGCCCGCGAGCGGGAGGTGCTCGCGCAGGTGGTGAAGGGCCGAAGCAACAAGGAAATCGGCGCCGAGCTCGGCATTACCGAGGCGACGGTGAAGCGCCACATGGGCGCGATTCTCTCCCGTCTCGAGGTAACCGACAGGACCCAGGCTGTGATCACCGCTTTGCGCCGCGGGTTGGCAAAGTTATGATCGCCTGGTAAATTCGCGCGTGGCCTTCAATAAGTAAAACTATCTGGTTGGTTCGCATGGTTCGGGCAGTACCCATCTTTCTGCTTGATCAGCGCACCCAGACATCGACTTGCCATGCTCCTCCGAGGCCGAAAATGCAGCCGCGGGATCGTTGCAGGAAAGAAGTTCGACTGACTATGGACCTTTTGCGCTTGCGGTCCAAGACCGCGCCCGTCACACGGAATCGCAACCCGGTTTAACGTGGTTCCATGGAGCGTATCTTACGCCGACGATTTGCTCCGCTCAGGTCATTGCGGAACCGTGTGCGATTTTGAACAGACAACCCACCGCATCTTAATTCGACAATTGGCGAACACAATTATTGACTCCTTTTGAACCTGAAAATGAGTCACTACCCTTCGCCGGCCAGGGTGACTGATCGGGGTCAGAAAGACCAAAAGGCCGGACAAATATGAACGAGCAAAGAAAAATCGATGTAATAGTGGTGGACGATCATCCGTTTATGAGGGTCGGGGTCTGTGCGATCCTGAGGTCTCAGTCGGATATGAATGTTGTGGGTGAGGCCGCCTGCGCAGCGGAGGCCGTCAGCGCGTTTCGCCAGCAGCTACCGGACCTGATGGTGATCGATCTAACCCTTCCCGACGACAGTGGGCTGAATGTGATCCGCTCTATACACTCGTGTTATGCAGCTGCTAAGTTCGTCGTGCTGACAAACTCTGAAGGCGATGAGGATATTCATCAGGCACTGGCCGCCGGCGCCCGCGGTTACGTGGTGAAGGGCATGGCCCATCAGTCTCTGGTAGATGCCGTGCGTCGCGTCGCCAGGGGCGGGCGCTACTTGCCCCAGCAGTTGGCGAAGACCCTCGATATGCGCAATCCTAACTCCGATCTCACTGCCCGCGAGCGGGAGGTTCTGGCGCAGGTGGTCAAGGGCCACACGAATAAAGAAATAGGCACCGAGTTGGGCATCACCGAGGCGACGGTGAAGCGCCATATGGGCGCAATTCTGTCCCGCCTGGAAGTAACGGACCGGACCCAGGCTGTTATCACCGCGGTGCGCCGTGGTCTGGCGCATTTGTGATCGACAACGAAGTCTACTTGTGACCTTCTACGAGTGAGACTATCTGGTTGGTTTGCAGTGTTCGAGAAGAGTCCCACTTCCCGCTTGGCCAGCGCACCCGGACATCGACTTGCTCGGCAGCTCCGACGCCGAAGTGCAGCCGGGGGTCATTGCAGGAAAGAAAGCTCGATTGGCTCTGGATCTCCTGCGCTTGCGGACGAAGACCAGGACCCGTCACGACCACGCGCGCTCCGATTGCGCTTCGGTTCGACGTGGTCCCCTGAAGCCGTATCTTGAGCCAGCGATTGGCCCCGCTCAGGTCATTGCGCAACAGCGATGGCGGCTCGTTGAGGTTGACAATAAGCACGTCGACATCGCCGTCATTGTCAAAATCGCCGAAGGCGCAGCCGCGGCTCGAATGTAGTTCGTCCATCGCCGGCCCTGCACCCTCCAACATCTCCTCAAACTTCCCGTCGCCAAGATTGCGAAACAGGAGCCGTGGCCCGCGTTCGGCGAACTCTGGGTAGCGCTTGCCGATCTCCGGATAAACATGTCCGGTGACGACAAAGATGTCCGGAGCCCCATCGTTGTCGAAATCTGGGAATCCCGCCCCCCAAGAAACAAAGCGGTTATCCACTGCCAACCCCGCGTCGATGCAGATGTCCTCGAACTGACCTTCTCCGACATTTTGATAGAAGTTGGGTATGTCGCCGGCAAAGTTCGTCTTGAACAGGTCAAGATGTCCCTTACCTCTGGCGTCGATCACTGCGACTCCCATACCCGCCTGTTCCTGGCCGTCGTTACTGTAGGCCACTCCGCGTATGGTCGCCTCTTCTCGAAAGGTTCCGTCCCGATTGTTCATGAAGAGCAGGGAAGGCGTTGAATCGCAGGCTACGTATATGTCCGGCCAGCCATCGTCGTCGAGATCGGCAGCAACTACGGTGAGACAGTAGGAGTCGCGGGTAGCGGCAATACCAGCCTTCCCGCTGACGTCGGCGAAGGTGCCATCACCGTTGTTACGGTAGAGTCTGTTCTGTCCGTGCTTGAAGCCTCGGGGTCCGCAGTTAACCCCGATTCCACGGAACATGCACAATGGGCTACTGCCGGGATGCGGCGCGTGTGCGATGTCAAACTCTAGGTAGCTGGAGACGAAGAGGTCGAGATGGCCATCGCGGTTGTAGTCAACGAAGCTACAACCCGTGCTCCATCGATGTGCGCTGTCGTCCAGGCCCGCCAATTTCGTCACGTCGGTAAAAGTGCCATCGCCATTGTTGCGGTATAGGATGTTTTGTCCCCATCCGGAAACGAAGATGTCCTCGAAACCATCGTTGTTATAGTCACCGACGCAGACGCCGCAACTCCAACCGTTATGGATGAGTCCGGCCTTCTCCGTGACATCGGTGAAGCTGCCGTCACGGTTGTTGTGCTAGAGGTGGTTGGTCGCGGTCGGCGTACCTGCTCCAAAGGTATTGCCTGAAAGGACGAAGATGTCCATCCACCCGTCATTGTCATAATCAATAAAGGCGCAACCGCAACCGATGGCCTCGACAATGTAGTCTCGATGGCCGGAGTTTCCATAAACGGTGGGGTGCTTGAGCCCGGCGCTGGCGGCGACGTCCACCAGCCGCACGGGAAAGGGTCTGCCCGATGGTTTGCCTCGTGGTCTCAGGGCTCCGCGATGTTCGACAACTCCTTGACCGAGCGATCTGGCAGCGAATCCGTAGAGCATTGTCTGAACAAATAGTCTTCGCGTAATCCCCATAGTTAGACCCGTCCTCTCGAAAAAAGCGCAAGTCATAGTACATCGCCACTCATGCACGCGTGTGCTACTCAAGGCGCACGCGGTATTCTTTAGAGAATTATGCCGTCGCGCCTCGCTCATTCGTTAATTTGGCTCTGTGTGTCCGCCTTTGCCCGTGTTTCTCCCACGGCGTTTGCGGATGGACAAGACGAGGCAAAGTCAGCTCTCGATCGCGGGGATTATCGCTTGGCCGAGAGCCTCTACCGGAGCGCCCTCCGAGCATCGCCAAACTCTCCTCAATTACTAGCCGATCTGGGATTGACTTTGCAGATGGAAGGCCGAAACGGCGAAGCTGAGCACACACTCAAGCAGGCATTAAGGATAAAGTATGTCCCGCTCGCTTATGCCCTCCTGGCCGTCGAGCGATGCCGTACCCGCGAGCTTGAGGAAGCCAAGCCGATGGTCGATCGGCTGCTTCGCGAAAGCGGTAGTGACGCAGCAATTATGGCAATCGTCGCACCGTGTTATTTGGAAGAGGAGGAACCGTTAGCAGCTGTTGAAGTCTACACTTTGCTCGCTAGCAGCCATCAATTTCCGCGAGATCTGGCGTTGGTACAGCTCACCAAGGCCTATATTGCCGCGGCGCAATTCTTTACGGCGAGACTGAAGGACGCGAATGGCTCGGCAGACTATATCGCAGCGATCGTCGGTGCGCGTGATAGCGCATCTGCCAACGCCCGAGGAGCTTACCCACTGGCAGAGCAGCGTTCATCGTATTTCCACGTGGACGCTTTATACGAAGGAGCACTGGAAGTCTGGCACAAGCATCCTGGCGACGCCGCACTGTTATATCAGTTAGCGGTTTTATCTGGAGAGGCAGTTTTGAAGACAGTCCAGACGTGCCAGGACGAGTTTCCCGATTCCATTTACCTCGAACAGTTCCGGGCCGAGGTCCTTGCCGATCAGGGTAAGCAGGCGGACGCGATCGCAACGCTGGAGCAATTGATCGCCAGTCATCCAGAAACGCCAGAAGTTCGCTACACCCTCGGTATGCTGTATAGCAAAGCTGGCGACTGGGAGCATGCAGCGATAGCCTTCGGTGATCAGCTCCAGCTAAACCCACAGGACGAACGATCCGCTGCTCGTCTGAGCGAAGCACTGTTGAATTTGAATCGCTATAAGGAGATGGAGACGCTGCTGAAACCCCGCGTCGAGACTCTGCACCCAGCTACCTGGGCAGTACTCGACATGGCGACGGCAGAACAAAAGCTAGGAGACCCCCGCGCCGCGATCCAGCTGCTCGTGTCTGCCGAGCGAGAGGATCCCGCGAACAAGACCATCCACTACCGATTGATGCGACTTTACAGCCTGACAGGTGATTCTGCGGCGGCTCTTCGAGAGGCTGCGCGCTTCCACGACGCTTCTCCAGCTCGGCAATAGCACGAAGTTCGACTCGCTGCGACCTAAGTAGCATGTGCTCCAGAGACGGGCCAGTTACCGTTTGGGTGCGCCCTTTTCGCGCCAAGAATATCCCATGCCAAGACTTGCTGTTCGTGTCGCTTCTCTAAGTGCGTTGAATTGCCTATTTATTTGGGCGACTCTTGGGTTGGCGCAAGGAACACCTCTTAATTTAGCTGCCGCTTCGAACATAATCGAGATTGACGCGCGTCAGCCTCCGCCGATACCTCAACCCTCCGACTTTCGCGGTGGAAGCAGTCTCTCACCATCTGGGCAATCCATCGGACTGAACGACCAATATCTGACGCTCGACGGCAAGCCCTGGCTTCCGGTCATGGGAGAGTTCCACTTTTCACGCTATCCTGACGCTGGCTGGGAGGAGCAGATACTCAAGATGAAGGCGGCAGGAGTTCAGGTAATTTCGTCCTACATCTTTTGGAATCATGTCGAGGAGGTGAAGGGGGTCTTCGATTGGACCGGGCAACGAGACCTACGCCGCTTTGCACAGCTTTGCCAGAAGCACGGTATGTACTTCTTCGTCCGCATGGGCCCATGGGCGCATGGAGAGTCGCGGTATGGCGGCCTTCCCGATTGGGTGATGCAGGAGAGTGTCCCTCGGACCACCGATCCCCGCTTCCTTGGGTTTGTCGATGGACTCTACCAGCAGATTGGGCTCCAGGTTAAGGGACTTCTTTGGAAAGACGGCGGGCCGGTCATCGGTGTACAAATCGAGAATGAATATGGAAACAACGGACCCAACGGCGGACCGGGGTACATCCTAAGACTAAAGAGAATGGCTCAGGCGGCAGGTCTTGACGTGCCTCTCTACACCATTACTGGCTGGAATAATTCGATCTGGCCTCAGGGTGAGTTTTTACCGGTCTACGGCGGCTACCCCGACGCGCCATGGGATCCGAAACCAGGTCCGATCGCGCCTGGCGAGGTTTATCTTTTCCGATTCAATAGCAGAATCTCGGGCGATATGGGCGTTATTGGGGCCGGCCGTGCGAAAGTTGCTCAAACAGACCCTCAGACACCGTTTCTCACGGCGGAAGTTGGCGGCGGAATGCAGAACACCTATCACCGCCGTCCAGTCGTCACCCCCGACGACGTCACTGCGATGGTGCCAGTGATGATAGGTTCTGGCGCCAATATGCTTGGCTACTACATGTTCCAGGGTGGCGAAAACCCAGACGGCAAACTCGGCCCGCTCAACGAATCGAAGAGCACAGGTTACCCTTCAGATCTTCCCGTTAAGAATTATGATTTCGAAGCACCGCTTGGCGAGTTCGGCCAGGAAGAGCCGTCCTATGGAGACCTGAAGCTCTACAACTATTTCCTCAACGATTTCGGTTCTGCACTTGCGCCCATGGCCGCGCATGCTCCTTCGGTGCTTCCCTCAGGCCCCGAGGACACGAGCGTTGTGAGGATTGCGGCACGCACTTCCGGAAATAGCGGGTTTCTCTTCGTAAATAATCACGTACGCAATCTCGAAATGACGAAGCATGAACGAGTGCAAATACGGTTACAGTTGCCGTCGGGGCCAATTCTCGTCCCTACCAGTTCCGTGGACATCCCGGCAAACAGTTACTTTATTTTGCCAGTCAATATGGATCTCGACGGTCTGCGGTTACGCTACAGCACCGCTCAGCCTTTCTGCCGCATCGTAAGCGGCAGGACTGTTCTCTACGTGTTCTTCGCAGTACCGGGAATCGTGCCCGAGCTCTCGTTTGCGCCTGAACTCTCTCCCTCAATAGAGGTCGAAGGAGGCACTAGGACCGATAGCCTTAACCAGATATTGGTGTCCGGCATAGAACCATCCGCCCGCGCTGTAGTCGAAGGCGACCTGCCGGGTGGAAAGAAGGTGCAAGTGGTGGTGCTCTCACGCGAGCAGGCACGGTCTGCGACCCGCGTCGCCCTCTCAGACGGCAACCACCTTGTCCTCTCCCGGCAGGAGGTTTATTCGGACGGCCAGTCGATGACCCTTCTCGCAACGGCGAAACCGGATTTCTATTTCTCCGCTTGGCCTTCGCTGCATTCAACTCAAGGAAGCAGTCTTTCAATCGAGGCGCAGCCCGATGAAGGCATTTTCAAGAGCTATCGTTCACTGGGCACACCACGCAAGATTGTGGCATCATGGGCACCCCAGGTGTCCGCGAAGGCTATGAATGCTTCCCTCTCCGATCCGAATACGGTTCCTAGCCTAGAGGAGATTGACGCGGCACCTCGTTGGCAAGTCCGCCTTCCGAAGGATGCATTCGCCGGGGTGGACGACCTTTTTCTGAAAATAGACTATTTGGGAGACATAGGCCGCCTGAGTGCAGGAGGCCATCTGCTAACGGACGACTTCAATAACGGAATGCCCTGGTACGTAGGGCTCAAGCGATTTCGAGGAGAAGTCGAATCTGGGGATCTGGAACTCGCGATCGTACCTTGGCGCGATCGCTCCGCTGTTGTCCTAGACGCTTTCGCTGCGAGTAAGATTGCTGAGCCAGGTCCCCAGATTTTGGATATGACTGTCTTGCCTGAATACAAGTTGACAATTCACTGATGAGACGGTTCTTGCCACAAAATCTTATTTTCTACCACCTAGGTAGCAGGCGGGTGCAAGTTAGATATGCCTACTCTGGAACATGCCAAGTGAAGAAGCACAATACGATGTGGCAAAGAACGACAGACCAGGGTTGCATCAGGCCTCCACGATAAGAGATGTTGCAAACTTGGCTGGTGTCTCCACGGCCACTGTCTCCCGGGTTTTCAGTGGACAGTGCCGGGTGTCACCCGAGACAAGAGCTGTTGTCACAGATGCCGCCGAACGTCTGAGTTACCGCCCGAATCCTGAAGCAATGCAATTGGGGCGTAGGAACAGAGGAATTCCCAGGAAGCGGACGAATACACCCACAAATCGGATGAAAGGGCGGAATACACGCTTGTCCTCCTCGCGTTAAATTGCTAATCATTCATGGGCGTGCCATTGCTTGAGGAACGAAGATGGTTGAGTTGTCTAGGCGAACGATTTTGACGGGCCTTGCTCTGCAAGGCCTATCCGCGGTGGTCTCGCCAG
>Ga0116227_10015468_pt1 | contig 11286 bp, 8 predicted proteins | sample S1TSphgellanicum_FD_89693 | JGI IMG/M metagenome (GOLD analysis project Ga0116227, IMG submission 89693) | Host-associated microbial communities from peat moss isolated from Minnesota, USA - S1T2_Fb - Sphagnum magellanicum MG | ecosystem: Host-associated > Plants > Peat moss > Unclassified... | reverse complement strand
GGTGTGGAAATATGGAAAACTCGGAAGGGAGTTTCCCACATTCCCACACCTCAAGCAACAACAACAAAATTAAATAATTAACATTGTAAGGATTATCGTCCTAACAATGGGGAGTACTTTAGTTTGTATAGATGATTTCACGATCATTCAGAAAATTCATCTTTTTGCATTTGAACCTAATTTTACTATTTTTGCCTAAAATAAATATTATGAACAGAAAGAGTTGTCTTCCTCCTCCTAGATTTTAATAATTGAGCTTTGCATTGTCCTTCAACGTGTTGGTATTTTAATCTGCCAAAGTGAAATGGACTAAAATAGTTTATTTATTAATTAATCCTTGTTTTTAAAATATAGGATAGACAAATCTTTTATGAAAAAATCATATCTGGTATTACATTTCGCAGTAATACTTGCTGGCTTTACCGGGATTTTCGGCAAGCTAATTTCTCTTAACGAAGGACTCCTTGTTTGGTACAGAGTATTTTTCTCTGCGATTATCCTTTTCTTGTTGCTGAAATTTTCTAAGGTACGGGATGGTACTACGAAAAAAGAGAAGTTTAATATTTCTAAAATTGGGCTTTTCATCACCATACATTGGGTTTTCTTTTATGCTAGTATCAAATACTCCAACATTTCAGTCGGTGTTGTGTGTTACTGTCTCACCAGTTTTTTCACTGCACTTTTTAGCCCGCTAGTTAATCGGCAAAGGTTTAATCATACAGAGCTTTTGTTAAGCCTGCTGACACTGGCAGGAATAGCTTTGATTTTCCACTTTGATGCTTCCTATCAGCTGGGTATTCTCTTGGGTACCGTATCGTCTGCATTCGCCGCGCTTTATACGATTTATAATGAGCGACTCGTTAGAACATATGATAGCAGAATTATCAACTATTACCAGATGATCGGAGGTACAATCGGACTTGGCATTTGTCTTCCTTTGTATCTTCACTTTTTTCCTGTTTCATCGATTATTCCAGGTCTAAAAGATATAGGGTATTTGGTCTTACTGGCGGCTTTTTGCACCGTTGGACTGTATGTGTTGTTTGCGGAATCATTAAAGAGTATATCCGCTTTTACCGTAAATCTGAGCTTTAATCTCGAACCGGTTTATGCGATAATACTCGCATTTTTGTTTTTTAATGAGAGCAAAGATCTGAACTTGTCATTTTATATTGGTTTGTCTTTAGTGATGGCATCAGTTATTCTGCAGAGTTTGATTTCAGCAAGGAAGTCCAAATAAACTATTAAAGGGGCTGTTTAATATGGTCCCTTTAATATCTCGCTGAGCTGGGTCATTCATAATGCTCATTGCGTTTTTGTTACTAAATCAGCTAACTGGTTTTAACTATTAAACCGATTTTATAGGTTTACATTTGATAACGGTTTGTTGAAATAAAGTATATTAGCCAACATAAATAAGGTAAAAGGTTTATTTAAATACTCTTCGATGCCTCTAAAGGTTATATTTTTCTTTTTTTTATCAAACTTGTAGTTCATTCTTGTTAATTAGGTAAATTTACTGTGGGATTTAATGAAGGTATATAGTAAACATACAGACTCACAGTTAACAGGATTGTTAAACCAGGGAGATCATACGGCCTTTAAGGAGATTTTCGATCGCTACCAAATTCCTTTGGTCAGTTTTGCTACAAAAAAAAATGGTAATTTTCAGGAAGCAGAAGATGTAGTGCAGGAAATCTTCATTCATTTATGGAAATATCGGAAAGAATTTGAACTTAAAGGTAATCTTTCCAGCTACCTTTATCGGGCAGTGGCTAACCGTATTTTAAACCTTGCACGTGGCAGAGGAACTCAGGATGCATACGTTAAAAGTCTTGAAGGTTATCTCCGTAATTGTACGGAAGATACTGATCATCGTGTGCGGGAAAGTTTTGTGAATGAGATTATTCGAAAGGAGATTCAATCGCTTCCTCCAAAAATGCGTGCTGTATTTAGCCTTCGTAATTATCAATACCTCAGTAACAAGGAAATAGCCGAGGAATTGGGGCTTTCAGAGCAGACTGTAGAGACCCACATGAAAAAAGCACTAAAGGCCCTTCGAACGCGTTTGGGAATTGCTTTTTATCTACTGTTTATTTTTTATTAAAATAAATTTTTAAATAACTACCCACTGCATGGGCTGTTGGGTGTCTTGTCTATATACTTAACCAAAATACTTATTGGCTGATGATGGAAGAAAAATCAGAAATGCTACTTAGGAAATATTATGATGGAAACGTTACTCCAGAGGAGGAGGAGCTGCTTGAGAAGTGGTTCCTTCAATTCAATGTGGATGAACAAAGTAAACTATCAGATTTTGAATTGCAGGAAGCCCATGATCGTACCTGGGAGGTACTGGAAAAACAAATAAAGCCATCTCCTATCCATAAATTATGGCCTAAAATAGCAATTGCAGCTAGCTTGATACTACTCTTAGGCCTAGGACTCTTCTTTTATAAATCCACAGGGATTTTCCCGAAAGTTCAAAGGGGAATTTATGCGAATGACATAGCACCGGGTAAACAAGGTGCCACATTGACTTTGGCAAATGGTTTGAAAATTAAACTTTCTGACGCTTCGTCCGGTAAGTTGGCATTGGAAGCTGGAGTGGTGATCACAAAGACTGAAGATGGTCATTTGGCTTATGAAATGCAGAATTCCCAGGATGGTGCGGATAAAAAAAACACCTTATCCACAGCTAATGGAGAAACCTACCAGGTGCGTCTGCCGGATGGCTCATTGGTCTGGTTGAATGCAGCATCTAGTCTTAGCTATAGCGCTAACCTGATTAAACAAGGAAGACGTCAGGTTAAGCTTGTAGGTGAGGCTTATTTCGAAATTGCAAAAGATAAGGCACATCCATTTGTCGTGGAAAGCCAGGGGCAGGAGGTTGAGGTGTTAGGAACGCATTTTAACATCAATGCTTATGGAGACGAACCTTCGATAAAGACGACTTTGTTGGAAGGAAGTATAAAGGTTGATAGAAAGATTATCATAAAACCAGGTCAGCAAGCTGTAAGTATTGATGGCAAAATATTGGTTAGGCAGGCTGACGTAGAGAGCGCATTAGATTGGCATCGGGGAGATTTTGTATTTGATGATGACGATTTTAAAGCTACAATGAGGAAAATTTCGAGATGGTACGATGTAGAAGTGGTGTATGATCATTCTGCACCTGAAGTCTTATTGCCTGGCGGGTGGATATCCCGGTCAAAAAGCTTGTCTGCTGTGATAAAAATTATGGAATTAACCGGGAAAGTTCATTTTAAAATAGAAGGGAGGAGGATTGTCGTGACCAAATAAATACTCAAGAATGGTAATGCGAAAAAAACCAGAAGTGCTACCAACACTTCTGGCCAATGGTTCAGCATTATATCAATAATATTTCTGGAACTATATTATAAAACTAAACCAAACAAATGTATAAATTTTATGCCAAGAAATTAGGTGTAACTCCTAGCTATGCCTATAAAATTCTGCTTATGATGCGACTAACCACCGTCCTTTTAATAGCAAGTATTTTACAAGTGAGTGCCGCATCTTATGGACAGAAGATCTCGCTTAGTGAAACAAATGTGCCTGTACAAGTTATTTTTAAAAAGATTCGTGCCCAAACTGGATACGACTTCTTTTTTGATCGGAATCTAATTTTAAAAACCAACCCCGTTACAATTCATGTAAAAAATGCGGAGCTGTCTGAAGTGCTGAAGATTTGTTTTAAAAATTCACCTCTTACGTATTCCTTAGATGAAAAAACTGTAGTGGTCAAAGAAGCGGTTGCCTCATTACCAATAGATACTGTCAGACGTATCAAAGTCACAGGTAGAGTGTTGACTACCAACGGAGACCCACTCCCAATGGCTTCTATTCTTAGAAAAGGAACCAAGGTTGGAACTACGGCCGGGGTTAATGGCGAGTTTTCTATACAAGCGAATATCGGAGATATTTTACTCGTGACATCGGTGGGATACGAGCCTTACAACTATGAGATTAGATCCACTGCTCCTGCAAGAATAGAGCTCAAGGAAAGTCCTGAAATGTTGAAAGATCTAGTGGTCAGTGGCTTTACCACCAGGCGTGCGGAAAGTTTTACCGGATCGGCAATCACTGTCACCAGGGACGAATTGTTGAAGGCTGGAAGCCAAAATATCCTTCAGAGTCTTAAAAATATAGATCCTTCTTTTCGTATTATAGAAAATTTGAACTTGGGATCAGATCCTAACAATTTGCCCGAAATTGTATTGAGAGGACGTTCAGCTATGCCTGATTTAGCCGGTACTTTTAGTGGAAACCCAAATCAGCCACTTTTTATTCTAGATGGTTTTGAAACCACACTGCAGCGGATTTATGATCTGGATATGAACAGAATTAAGTCCATCACGATCCTCAAGGATGCTGCGGCCAAAGCTGTATATGGTGCCAAGGCAGGTAACGGGGTTGTTGTGGTGGAAACTGTCCTGCCTACACGAGGCAAACTCCAAGTGAACTATTCGGCTAACGTTACAGTTGAGGCTCCTGATCTTACCGGTTATAATGTCATGAATGCTAAAGAAAAACTTGATTTTGAAAAAAGCCATGGCATGTATGATGCACCATTTAGTTCAGTGACAGCAAATGTTCGGGAGGCGCTGTATAATCAGCGTTATCAGGATGCATATGTTAAAGGTATTAACACTTATTGGTTATCGCAGCCTTTGCGAACAGGCATCGGACAACGTCATTCCGTAAATCTTGAAGGAGGGGATGATTATATGCGTTATGGTGCAACTTTCTTTACTAATAACATATCCGGTGCGATGAAGGGATCAAAGCGGGGAACGTTATCCGGTAGTACTGTGCTTTCTTACCGATATAAAAATTTGCTTTTCCGAAACATGATGGAAATTAATCAAAACAAAGCAAATAATTCACCATACGGGAATTTTGCAGACTATGTCAAAATGAATCCCTATTGGACTGCTTATGATGAAAATGGCCAGCTGAAGAGAATTGCAGGAGAATACCCGCTTTCAAGTACGACTTCGGATATTTATTATAACCCAATGTATAATGCCTCCCTAAATGTGATCAACAGGAGTTCTTACCAGCAGGTAATCGATAATTTCCAGGTTGAATGGACGGTGCTGAAGAATTTAAGACTCAAAGGTAGCTTGGGGTATACACAGCAGACAAATGAATCGGATGATTTTCGCCCGCCAAATCACACTGATTTTAACGGGTATACAGATGTGAATGGTTTGATCGCCTATAAAGGGAAATGGACTAAAGGAAATGGAAAACAACAATCTCTTGAATCAAACGTCGGTGGAGATTATAACCTGAAGCTGGGACGGCATGCATTTTTTACCAATTTAACGTTGAATATCAGTGACATCAAAAGTAATTCCAACACGGTTGTAGCAGAAGGTTTCGGAAGCGATTTTGTTTCTGACATTTCTATGGCTAACTATTATCAACGAGGCGGTTCACCCGGAGGAGCGGACAACCATACAAGGAGCATCGGTGGAGTGGGTTTGCTTAACTACACTTTTGATGATAGATTTCTGTTTGATGCTTCTTATCGGACCAGTGCTTCATCTATCTATGGAAAAGATAGCCGATGGGGGCAGTTCTGGTCTTTAGGTACGGGATGGAATCTTCATAATGAAAAGTTTATCCGTGAGCTGAACGTCTTTCAGCAATTTAAGATCAGGGGATCTGTAGGATATACTGGTTCTCAGAATGCAGATTCCTATTTGACTCTGGCAACATATAATTATGGGGGAGTAACTTATGATGGGACTAAGGGGGCTTCCCTAATGGCACTACCTAATCCGAATCTGAGCTGGCAGAAAAATCTTGATTATAATGGTGGTATTGACCTTGTAATGTTAAAAAATAAAATAGCGATACGATTTGATCTTTATCAAAGAGAAACTTCGAATTTGCTTCAGGATATTTCCGCAGCACCTTCAATGGGATTTTCTACGTTTCGTGCTAATATCGGGAAGACCATTAATGTTGGGCAGGAACTTTCTGTACGTTATCAGGTATTTAACAATACCAAGAACCGTTCCTATCTAAATATATCTGTAAGCGGATCACGAAATAAAAATCGTCTCACAGAAATCTCAGATGCTTTTAAAAGTTACAATGAGAAATCAGATGAACAGGCTACCAATGAGGATGTATTGTTTACAAAACCCGTTGCACGTTTCTATGAGGGCCAATCTATGACAGCAATCTGGGCTATGCAGTCTTTGGGGATTGATCCAACATCAGGAAGGGAATTGTTTATGACCAGAGATGGAAAGCTGACCTATAATTGGGCTTCGAATGAACTTGTTATTGTCGGAGATACAGAGCCGAAGATTAATGGTACGATTGGATTTAACATGGGGTATAAAGGATTTTCTTTATCATTGATTTGTTCTTATCGTATCGGTAGTCAGTTTTACAATAGTACTTTAGCTGAAAAAGTTGAAAATGTCACTGGTAGATTAAATCTGGATACACGTATAAAAGACGCATGGAAGCAACCTGGTGATGTCTCGATTTATCGTGCCCCTCAGGTAAGTGCGTACTTGAATTCGATAAATTACACCAAGCCCACTTCGCGTTTTGTACAGAAAAATGATGAATTGTATTTCTCTACCGTAAATCTCGGGTACGAAGTTCAAAGTCGAAAGTTACTCAATTCGTTGGGGCTGAATTACCTCAAGGCGACCCTTTATGCCAATGAATTGTTACGCATATCTTCTGTTACTACTGAAAGGGGTAGCTCTTACCCATTTGCAAGGAATTTCTCATTCGCTTTACAAACTACGTTTTAACTAAAAGTGTATCCAAAATGAAAGCATTATATTTAACTAAAATAACAATATTGATGGGGCTAGTGCTGGTTGCACTATCTTCCTGTAAAAAATGGCTGGATGTACAGCCTGAGACCAGGCTTGTACAGTCCGAGTTGTTCAAGACAGAAGGAGGTTACCGGGATGCTATGGCAGGCGTATATGGTGGCCTTTCCTCAACATCACTTTACGGCCGGGAATTGACTTTTGCAACAATGGATGTATTGGCAGGTTATTACACTCCGATAAATTCAGGAAACACGGCCTACTATGAGTTTTTTAACTCCTATCCTTATAAAAGGGACAATGCAAGTAAGAGTGATAAATGTGTGACTATTGTTGATGGATTCTGGACTGGGCTGTACGGTCAGGTCGCCCAGTTGAATGGTATTATTCAAACTATCGATGGAAACAAAAAGGTGTTTTCAGGTGATAATTACAGTACGCTTAAAGGCGAAGCGATCGGACTTCGGGCATTCCTTCACCTTGATTTGCTTAGAATGTATGGCTCAAGCTACGTTACTGATCCGATGCAAAAGGCAATTCCTTTTGTCGATACATTGAGTTCACAGGTAACAAAATTAATGACTGTAGATGAGGCCTGTAATAAGATCATTCAGGAATTGCAGCGCTCGTTGGCTTTGATGGTTAATGACCCGATCAAGCAGGGAAGAGCCCCTTCAGATATACTGGCTTCTGCGGTTGCGACAACTACGTTAGCAGCCTATCACAACAGGCGTTACCATTTCAATTATTATGCGGTAAAGGCAGCGCTTGCCAGGGCTTATTTATGGAAAGGCGATAAAGCGAATGCGCTGAGGTATGCAAAAGAAATCATTGCAGAGCAGCCTACCCGCTTTCCGTGGGTGCTGGATGCTAATCTGACCAGTATCGGAAATGCGTTAAGCTACAATAAAGATAGAACCTTTACAACAGAGCATATCTTTGCTCTGAACATTCGTAACCTGGAACTGGATGTGCCCAATTATTTTTCTAGTGCCGGAAGTTCCGCGCAAAATCAAAATCTTTTGCCCACTACCGCAACTGTGAAAAACAGGATTTATGAAAATAATACGATAGACCCTAGAAATCAGTATTTGTTCACCTCTTACGGCAGCAGTTTTTTCTCCACAAAATTATATCAGGATCAGGAAGCGCTGGCCCAAATCTGGTTTAAAAATCAAATGCCGATAATAAGGATCTCAGAGATGTATTACATCGCTGCAGAATGTGAACCCGATATGGCAACGGGGCGGAACTGGTTGAATGTGATCAGACAGGTGAGAAAATTGTCTGCGCTGACTAGTGTAGAAGTCAATACTACTACACAATTGATGAACCAGATTCAAAAAGAGTATGAAAAAGAATTTATAGGTGAAGGGCAGTTGTGGTATTTCTACAAGCGTCGCGATCTTGCTACTTTACCGAATTCAAGACTGTTTACCAACAAAGCCTGGTATACCTTTGATATGCCTGATGAAGAGTACACCAATGGCGGACGATAATATTTCAAAATACGAATTAAATACTTAAAAATTAATCATATGAAATCACTTTCAGGTTTGGCAGTAGTCATGCTGTTGTTAATGATGATCACTGCCTGTAAAAAGGATATAATGACCTATAATACGAATGATTATGTCTATTTCAATACCGATAGTTCAGTCTACTCTTTTGTGGATAAGAATGATGATGTTCTAAAAGACACAGTTCTGGTTAGAATGAATCTGATTGGAAAATTAACAAATATGGATCGCGAAGTAAACGTTAGTGTGGAAAGTACTGATGCTGTAGAAGGACAGGATTTTTCAGTTTTGCGGCCTGTGATCTTGCAAAAGGATTCTACTTTTCTCTCTCTAAAAGTCGTGGTTAACCGCTCCGGCGAACTAAAAGATAAAAGCAAATTTATCCTGTTTGGTATACATGATTCTGAAAAGCTGAAGATGGCCAGTCTTGACACCAGGGCCCGACATAAATTGAGGTTTTCTGATAAGCTGGAGCAACCTAGTTGGTGGGACGGATTTTTCTTCTTTCCCTGGGATTATTCGGAGACACGGATGCGATTCTATGTTAAGGTTGTAGGATCCACCAAAGGTCCGGGACTTGAAGCGGATCAAGCCGGATACGAACATGCTGTAATTATATACATGTTAAAGGCAGCTACTGCCACTTACAATGAGCAGCATCCAAATGAGCCGTTGTCAGACGAATTTGGTTTGATCGACTGGGATGTGTATTGGATGATCTAATATGTTTCTTTATGAATGTCATTGGATAATTTAAATTAAAAAATCATGCAAAATTTCAACATTAAACCAATATATATACTTGCAGTGATCCTTATGGTGACTGCAGGCCTTTCGGGGTGTTATAAAGATAAGGGAAATTATGACTATCAGCCGCTCCCGCCTGGAATCTCTATTGACACCAACACCTACGGTACTTCGTATCAAAAAAAGCTTAATATTGACAGTCTTATTATTGATCCAGTCATATCCTACGACGGAGATACGAGTAAACTCCGTTATGAATGGCAGATTTGGAAAAATTTAAAATATACCAAATTACAATCTGGCAGGAAGCTGCGATACAAAGTTGGAAAGGATGATTTTATTCCATCCATTGGAAGCTATTCAATTCGATTAGCTGTAAGTAATAAGGAGCTTGCGTCCGATGAGGTCAATCCAAATGCGAATATGGTATTCTCCAGAATTATTACTTTGTCAGTTCTTACTGAGGCTTATCAGGGAATGCTGGTCTTGCATGGAGATGGTAATCAGTGTGATGTGGGCTTGATTCAGGATAATTTTTTTCTGCCTAAAGGGGGGCAGACTGTAAAAACAGCTGTGATTTCTGACTTTTATTCTTCCTTCAATGGAGGGGAAAAAATACCTGGCATAGGAAAGCAACTGGAGAAAATTGGTCTGGTTACCTTGTCGGGGTCCACAGTAACAGGAAGCAGTAACATCTACATTTTTACTGATAAGACTACAGTAAGGGCTGACTACCTGATCATGCAGAAGAAAGGTGATTATTCCTTCCTTTTCAAAATACCTTCGGTGGCTTCCGGGAAACCAGGTAGTATGAAAAGCATTGCAGAGGGCCAGAATAAATCGCTAGTGGATGATGGAAGGCTTTTTTACGGAACCTTTGTAGGTCCGCTATTTAATCCAGATATAAAATATTATGCTGCTCCGTATGTGGCTGTAATTGCCTGGTCTCCGGATAAAAGGGGTGCAGTGATATTTGATAACATTTCCAAATCATTCCTTTACTGTCCATATAATACCTCTACAAGTAGTATAGATCGCTTTCCTGCGAACGCTGTAAGTGGCGTAAATCTGCAACCTAATAATATGAATGCGGACCTTGTTTATATGGAAGCCAGGGGAAGGCGTTATAATACCCTGGCTGTGATGAAAGATCAGCCTACGGGGAATAAGTATCTGGCAGAATTTGATTTCACGGCTGAAGATTTAGGAAGGGTATCGGTTGGCCGTTATCCTATGGAAAATTTACCTGATCAGGATAAAATTAAACATTACGCGTTTGGCAGGGAATTGAATATGGCTTACTACGCTACCTCTAATAAACTGTATCAGTATTTGTTTCAGGGTGGAAATTTGGCCGCTCAGGCTTATGCATTTCCTGCTAACGAAGAAATTACAATGATGAAAATAATCAAGTATGAATTTTCTCCTTCAAGTACTTATTATCAGTTTTCTAATAAGCAGATGCTTATAAGTACAGTCGATTCACAGGGACATGGTAAGATTTATGCTTTTGCAATAAATGAGATCAGTGGAGCGATCAGTCTAAAAGGAACTTTTGATGGTTTTGGAAGAGTATATGATGTCTGTGTTAAAGATCAGTAGATGGCCGTCCTATTTAATAAAAGAATAAAAAAAAGTTAATCTTTAAGAACAATTTTTATGAGAATATTTTTGATGATTGCCGTATGCATAGGCATCTCAGGGTCCATTTTTGCTCAATCTGTAAATAACAATACAGGGAAAACTGGTGGAGATTATGAGAAAATGGTGAAAGAAGTAAAGAGCGAAACCAACCTTTTGAGGAAGGAAATCCTATTCAATACCATTCTGAAAGATTTCCCCGGTCGTAATCCTCCGTATGTAGCCTATCAGCTGGCTCGCGAGTTTGCTGAAAAGGGGGATGCGGAGAAGATGATGAGGTATTACGATCTAACTACTGAACCACAACGAGCTGTATATAAATTTCTACTGGCTACAGAGCTGTCAAAATCTAACCCAAAATCGGCAGAACCCATACTGGAGCAATTGGTAGATTCCGCGCTAAAAGCGATGAGTAGTAGCGATACCTCTGGAAATAAAGCAACAGATTTGTCACCTGAGATGATTTATTTTAGTGCTGGAGTACCCTATGTTGAAACCTTGGTCAGGAATGGTAAGGCTGAAAAAGGGTACCGGTTTAGCAG
>Ga0116227_10015466_pt1 | contig 11287 bp, 6 predicted proteins | sample S1TSphgellanicum_FD_89693 | JGI IMG/M metagenome (GOLD analysis project Ga0116227, IMG submission 89693) | Host-associated microbial communities from peat moss isolated from Minnesota, USA - S1T2_Fb - Sphagnum magellanicum MG | ecosystem: Host-associated > Plants > Peat moss > Unclassified... | reverse complement strand
GCGATCGCCAACCCGGCCTTCGCCGCGGCCGACGTGTCGAGCGTCGAGCGGGTCGGTTACGGCGGCGCGCCGATCGCTCCGGCGCTCGTGCACCGCATCAAAGCTGCCTTTCCGCGAGCGCTGGCGTTCAACGGGTTCGGCATGACCGAAGCGGCCTCACTTATGACGTCGCTGCCCGACCACTTGGCCGCCGAGCATGCCGACTCGGTCGGCTTCGCGGTGCCGGTTCTCGACCTCGCGCTCGACGACGTCGACCCGCAGAGCGGCGCGGGCGAGTTGCTCGCGCGCGGACCCAACATCACGACCGGCTACTGGAACAAACCCGAAGCGACCGAGGCCGCCTTCGTGGACGGTTGGCTGCGCACGGGCGACGTCGCGAAGGCGGCGCCGAACGGCCTGATCTACATCGTCGACCGCGTCAAGGACATGATCTGCCGGGGCGGCGAGAACGTCTACTGCGTCGAGGTCGAGAACGCGCTGGCCGGCGCGCCGAACGTGGCCGAAGCCGCCGTCATCGGCGTTCCGGACGACGTGATGGGCGAGAAGGTCGGCCTCGTCGTCGTTCCGGTTCCGGGAACCACGTTCGACGTCGGAGCCGTCATCGAGTCCCTTCGGGGGGTCCTCGCGGATTTCAAGATCCCGCAATTCGTCGCGGTCCGGGATACGCCGCTCCCCCGCAACCCGGGAGGCAAAGTCGTCAAACCCCTGCTGCGGAAGGAAACCGTATGGGGCCCTCCGCTGCGCTGAGCGGACGTTCGGGACGGACTTGGGACGATCCGCGGTCATACTATGCTCGTGAGAGACATCGTACGCGTCGAGCCTGCCTATATGGTCGTTTTCTACTACGAGGGCGGGACGCTGTGCGGGAGGGTTCGCGACGTGCGCTCCCAGCACCAGTGGATCGTCCGGGATGCCGGCCTGCTGCGCCGGGCCTTGACGGAAAGCGTCCTCCCCGGCGACGAAGGAAGCAGCGGAGAATAGCCCCGATTACCAGTCGAGATCGTCCGCCGGCGCGTGCCTTCGCGCGCGACTTCGGCTTCGGCGCCGCCGCGGAGTGCCGGCGCCGGCTCGGTGATTCGCAAGCGATACGAGCGAGCGCAGGTGCTGCCCGGCCGGGCGACTATACGAGGACCTGATGCCCGAACCGGTCTTGCGACTGTGGCTTTTCGGCGATGTTCGCGCCGAGTACGGCGGCGCGCCCGTGCGCATCGCGGTCCGGCCGCTCTGCGCCGTGCTGGCCGCGATGTTGGCGGTCTGCCCGGGAGCACGGCTGCCGCGCCGCCAGCTCGCGGGCGACTTGTGGCCCGACGAGAGCGATTCCACGCGCGCGAACCAGAACTTGCGACGCCATCTCTCGGCGCTGCAGTCGGCGCTACCCGAGGTGCCCCTGACCGCCCAAGGCGCCGGCTGGATCGAAGCCGACGGCGCGACCCTGGCCTGGTCGACGGCGCTGCCGCTGTGGTGTGATGCACTGGAGTTGGAGGAGGCACTCGGCGATCCCGGCGCCGAGCCCGACGCCTTCGGATTGGCCGGCGAGTTCATGCCGGGCTACGTGAACGACTGGGTCTTCGCGCAACGCGAGAACTATCGCGCGCGCGCGGTCGAGCGCCTTTTGGCGATGTGCGTCGAGCGCCAGGACGACGATCGCATCGAAGCCGCACTCGCTTGCGCGGAGGCGGCGCTGCGGCTCGATCCGCTGCGCGAAGATGCGGTTCAGCTCGCCCTCGAGCTCCACGGCGAGCGCGGCGACTCGATCGCGGCCGGGGCGCTTTTCGCGACGTTCTCCGAACGCTTGCGCCGCGAGGTCGACACCGCTCCCGCCGCGGCGACCGTCGCGTTGATCGAACGCGTCCGGACTGCGGCCGGGGCGCGCCGCGAGCGATTGCCGCGCGCGCCGACCACCTTCGTCGGTCGCGGGGAAGCAGTCGACGGCGTGTCGGATGCGCTCACACGCCATCGCTGCGTCACGGTCGTCGGAGCCGGCGGCCTCGGCAAGACGCGGCTCTCGCTCGAAACCGCGACCCGGCTCGCCCACCGCTTCGCCGACGGTTCGTATTTCGTCGATCTCTCGACCTTGCCGCCGGGGGGCGATGTGGCCGATACCGTCGTGCGCGCGCTCGAGCTTCCGAGCGAACTCGCGAGCGCAGGCGCGGACGGGGTCAAGCGCTTTCTGCGCAGCCGGCGCGCCTTCGTGATCCTCGATAACTGCGAACACGTGCGCGAATCGTGCGCCGCCCTCGCCTACGACCTGTTGGAAGCCGCGCCGCGCTTAACGATCCTCGCGACCAGCCGGGTCGCGCTCGGTATCCAGGCGGAGAGCGTCTTTCGCTTGGCACCGCTCTCGAGTGACGAAGCCCGCGCGCTCTTCGTCGAGCGAACGCGAAGCGCGGGGATCGCGCGCAGCCTGAGTTCGGAGGAACTGGTGCGCGTGGACAACGTGTGCGCGGCGCTCGACCGCAGCCCGCTGGCAATCGAATTAGCGGCGGGGCTCGGCGCCAACCTCGGGATCGCGGATATCGAACGCTGCTTGCCGGACCGCTTCGCGTTGCTGCGCTCGAACGATCCCTCGCTGCCGCAGCGGCACCGCGCGCTCGACGCCGCGATCGCCTGGAGTTTCGAATTGCTCTCGGCGGCGGAGCAGCGTCTGTTCGAATTTCTCGCCGTGTTCGTGGGTTCGTTCACGTTCGACGCCGTGCTCGCGATTGCAGGCGAATCGAAGCGCACCTTCATCGGCCTGGTCGAGAAATCGATGGTGCAGCGCGACGAGACGAACGCCGATCGTTACCGTCTGCTCTTCTCACTCGCGCAGTTCGCACAAGAGCGCTTCGCGGTCAACCCGGAAGCCGAAGCCGTGCGGAAGCGGCATGCGCACTACTTCGCCGCGCTCGCGACGGAGCCGGACCGGACCGACCACGTTCGCGGCAGAACGCGCTGGGCGAGAGCGCTCGAACTCGAATTGCAAGAGGTCCGCGCGGCGTTGCGCTATCTCCTGTCCGAGCCGGGCGAGGCCGCGTCCTCCGGCGTGCGCGCGGCTCTGGCGCTCGCGACCTTCTTCAAAGCCCGCGGGTATTTCGCGGAAGGCCTCGCATGGCTCGACGCGGCGCAGCGGCACACGGTGCCGGGCTCGGAAGAGCACGCGCGCGCGCGGTTCTGGACCGGTGAGTTCCTGATGATCCAGCGTAAGTTTCGAGAGGCCCACGCGGCCACGTCGGAAGCGCTGGCCATCTTTCGCGCGCTGGGTTCCGACGCCGACATCGCTCGCACGCTGGCGGAACTGGCCGCGATTTCGATCTCGTTGCGCGAACTCGAAACCGCCCGGCGACTACTCGACGAAGGACTACTGCTGGCTCAGCGCGCCGGTCTGCCGGAGACGCAAGCGGTCATCCTCGCGAACCTTGGCGTGCTGGCCTGGAGCGAGGACGACGTACCCCTTGCGATCGAGCTCGCCACCGAAGCGGCCCGCCTGAGCAAAGTTGCCGGTGACCGGCGCTTCCTCGCGCACGTGCTCGACGACCTGGCGGGGGCCGAATTCCTCGCGGGCCGCCACGCTGCAGCGATCGATCTCCTGAACGAGGCGCTGGACATCGCGCAAAGCCTGCGCGACGTGCCGCTAATCGCGTCGTTGCGGAGTGATTTGGGCGACGTGCTGCTGGCGGCCGGCCGCGTCGCCGAGGCACGCGAACACTTCGCGCGCAGCCTCGAAGACGCGACCTTGCTCGGCCTCGGTTACACGATACAGCATTCGCTAATGGGCCTCGCCGGCGTTAGCGTCGAGCGCGGCGACGCGCTACTCGCGGCGCGACTCTTGGGTGCCGGCGCCGCCGCGGCGGAGGCTAGCATCGTTACGCGCGTCAATGAGTCCCTCTTCTTGCGAACGAAGGCGGCCGTCGTCGAACGCATCGGCGAGCGCGAATTCGAACGCGAGCTACGCATCGGGGAATTGCTCGAACTCGAAGACGCTGTCGCGCTCGCAAACGGGAATCTGCGCAGCGCGGCGGGTTCGGCGTAGGTCGCGTGCCGGACCCGCTGCTGCGCGTTTGGCTGTTCGGCCCGCCCCACGCCGAGTTCGACGGAGAACCCGTACGCCTCACCGTCCGGCCGCTCTGCGCCGTCTTGCTCGCGATGCTCGCGCTTAGCCCGGGCGCGCGGCTGGGACGCAAAACGCTGGCCGCCGAGCTCTGGCCCGACGAAAACGACCCCCTTCGCGCCGGCAGCAACCTGCGACGGCATCTCTCCACATTACAGGCGGCGCTGCCTCGGCTGCCGGAGGGCCGGAACTGGATCGAAACGGATGGCGCGACCCTCGCATGGTCGGTACGGCAAACGTTCTGGTGCGACGTGGCCGCCTTCGAGAGCGCCCTGACCGATCCGCACCCGTCGCTGGAAGCGCTATTACCGGCCGGCCGTTTCATGGAGGGCTTCACGAACGATTGGGTTGTGGCGCAGCGTGAGAATTACCGTGCGCGCGCCGTCGAAAGGTTGCTGACGATCTGCGTCCAGCGACAGGACGACGACCGCCTCGACGACGCGCTGGCTTGCGCCCGCGCGGTCTTAGCGCTCGATCCCCTGTGCGAGGACGCGGTCGGACTCGCGATCGAATTACATGGCGAACGCGGCGATCCGGTTGCCGCGGGTGAAGTCTACGCGAACTTCGCGGACCGCCTGCGACGCGAGCTCGACGCGCGGCCCTCACCGGCCACCGTGGCCGCGATGGAACGCCTGCGCACGGCGACGCGTTCGCGCCGCGACCATCTCCCGAGTCCGCTCACGACGTTCGTGGGACGCGGGGAGGCCGTCGCTTCGCTGGAAGCGGCGCTCGCCACGCATCGCTGCCTCACCATAGCGGGGCCGGGCGGGGCCGGTAAGACGCGCTTGTCGCTCGAGATCGCGGCGGCCGCGGCGCACCGTTTCCTCGACGGTTCCTATTTCATCGATCTCTCGAGCCTGCCCGCCGCCGGCGAGATCGACGACACGATAACCCGAGCCCTCGACTTGCCGGTCGAATTCGCACGTGCCGGCCGCGACGGTGTCCGGCGCTTCTTGCGAAACCGGCGCGCGCTCCTGATCCTCGATAACTGCGAACACGTCCGCGCGGCGTGCGCCGCCTTCGTCGTCGACGTCTTGGAAAACGCTCCGCGCGTCACGGTCTTGGCGACCAGCCGGCTGGCTTTGGGCATCGGAGCCGAATCGGTCTATCGCCTCAACCCGCTCTCGGAATCGGAGGCGCGCGCGCTCTTCATCGAACGCACCCGCGGCGCCGGCTTCGCCGGCCACTGGAGTCCCGCGGACCACGGCTCGATCGACCGGATCTGCGCGCTACTCGATCGCAGCCCGCTCGCGATCGAACTGGCCGCCGGACTCTGCGCCGCCATGCCATTGGCCGATCTCGAGCGGCTGCTGCCGCAGCGGCTCGCGTTGCTGCGCACGAGCGACCCTTCGGTACCCGAGCGTCACCGCAGCCTCGAGGCTGCGATCGTTTGGAGCTACGAACTCCTCGAGGATTCCGAACGGCGGCTCTTCGAAAGGCTCGGCGTCTTTCCCGCATCGTTTCGGTTCGAAGCGGCCGTGGGCATTTGCGACGGTACCGCGGCGGCGATGCGGGGCTTGGTCGAGAAATCGATGTTGCAGCGCGATGAAACCCACCCCGATCGTTACCGGTTCCTTTTTTCTCTCGCGGAATTCGCCCAGAGCCGTTTCGCCCGGAACCCCGAGGCAGGCGCCGTGCGCGACCGCCACGCGCGCCACTTCGCGGAGCTCGCGCTCTTCGGTGAGGACGTGGAGATCCCGGGGTTCTTCCGCGGCGAGAAACGCTGGTTGCGCGACCTCGACGAAGAACTCGAGAACGTCCGCGCGGCGCTCGGGCGTCTGCTGGCAGGCGCGGGCGACGACCTTCGACTCGGTGTCCGGATGGCGCGGGCACTCGAGCGCTTCTTCGCGATGCGCGGATATTACGCGGAAGGTTTGGCGTGGCTCGAGCGGGCGCGGGCTGGGACCACGCCGGGCTCGCGCGAAGACGCCCTCGTACGCTATAAGATCGGCCGATTCAATTTGCGTCAGGGCGCGAATGCCCAAGGCCTGGCGGCGATTGTCGAAACGATACCGATCTTCCGCGCGGCGTCGTCGGACTTGGACCTTGCCAGGGCGCTGGCCGACGCGGGCGCGATCGCTTTGGTGACCGGCGATACGGCCAAGGCGCAAGCGGCACTCGACGAAGCGCTCGAGATCGCGGAACGCGCCGGGCTCAGCAGCGTCAAAGCGGGAATCTTGGGTAATCTCGGGATCCTCGCCGCCTCCCAGGGCGATTTTGCCCGCTCGAGCGAAGCGTTCACCGACGCCGCGCGGCTCTTCAAGCGCATGGGTGACCGGCGTTTCCTCGCACGCATGCTCGCGAACCTCGCGGGAAACGACTATATGAACGAGCGCTACGATGCGGCGGTCGCGACGCTGACCGAGGCGCTAGAGATCGCGCGGGGCATCGGAGCGGCGATGCTGGGCGCCGACATCCTATGCGAACTCGGCTTGGCGCTTCTCGCGAGCGGCCGCGTCGACGCCGCGCGGGAGCGCTTCACCGAAGCGCTGGCCGCCGTGGCGCCGCTGGGGTTGCCGTACGAGACCGCGCACGCGCTATTGGGTTTTGCGGACGTCGCCGCGACGTGCGGCGACGCGCGCATAGCCGCTCGCCTCGCCGGGGCCGCCGCGCCGTTCATCGAACGCGACCTGCGCCGGGCTCACCCACATGCCCCGTACCAGCGGGTGCGAGCCGCAGCCGTCGAACGCTTAGGCGAAGCCGAATTCGAACGCGAGCGGCGGCTGGGCGAATTGCTCGAACTCGAAGCCGCGATCGAACTCGCTCGGGGAGCTGTCCCACACTGATGACCGACGCACCACTGGCCGGGCTCGCGTTCTTCGGCGGCTGGATCCTCTTGCTCGTGGCCTCCGACATAGCGGCGCTGCTGCGGATGTCGAACCGGCGCGCATCGCTCGTGCAGAACGCGTTACTGCTCGGATCGATCGCGGCGGCGCTGGCCTTCGGCACGGCCGTCTATACGCAGGCCCACGCTCACGCGCAGCCGCACGCCGGTTGCCCGCCGCGAAGTGCGACGGCGGCGGAGCGGACCTGAACGCTCGCATATCGGACCGGCACGCGCCACGCACGCCGGGGCGCTATGCTCGACGCTACACCACGCTGAAAGGCTGCATTCGATGTCATTTCCAGGACGAGTCGCCCTCGCCGTTGCGACGGCCCTCATGCTCGCCGACCTTGCCGTGTCCGCGCCCAGTCTGTCGTCGGCCGCGGGGCCCGCGGCGGGAGCACACCGTTCCCACCCTCGCGGCGCGGTGGTCCGGCTGCGGCGCGGGCCGAGATTCGTGCAGCCCGACACGTGCGGCACGCCGGGATCGCCTTCGTTCTCCGGCGTGGTCGGGGACCTAGCGGGCGGGTTCCACGCCGGGGCGCTGGCCGGGATAACGAACGAAGCCTGTGACGATGCGACGGCCATCGCGGGCGGCTCGGGCAACCTGATCGGGCATGGCGACAACGCCCAGAATTCGTTTATCGGCGGCGGCTCGAACAATGGCATCACCGGAGCGACCGCCTCCATCGGCGCGGGGACGATGAACGGTGCGGAAGCGAGCGACTCGTTCGTCGGCGCCGGAACGTACAACGACGTGACGGGCCCCGGTGCGTTCGTAGGCGCGGGCGGCGACACGTATTCCTTCTGGGCGGAGGAGTTCGGGGAAAACGGACCGCCCGGGGTTTACAGCAACATCGCCTCCGGTTCCGATTCCTTCGTTGGCGCGGGCGACCTCAATCAAGTCTCGGGTGCGGGCTCCTTTATCGGCGCCGGCGGCTCCACGTACGCGAACAAAGGCGTCACGGTGGCGGTAAACCGGGTGAGCGGGATCGACTCGTTTATCGGCGCCGGCGACGAAAACACCGTCGCCGCGAACGAAGCCTTCGTCGGCGGCGGGCTGAGCAATAGCGTTACCGCGGCGGGAACCGACGCCGCGCTCGCCGGCGGCTATGAAAATACGGCAGCGGGAGCCTACGCAGCCATGGCCGGTGGTTATCACAACAACGCGACGGCTACGGCGTCCACCGTCGGCGGCGGCTCGAGTAGCGCGGCAACCGGCGCGTACGCGACGATTCCCGGCGGGTATCTCAACGCCGCGAGCGGCATCGGCAGCTTCGCCGCCGGCACGCAGGCGAAGGCCCGTCACAACGGCGCGTTCGTCTGGAGCGATAACAACGGCTCGGATGCGGTGCAGTCGACAGCCGCTTATCAATTCGTGGCTCGCGCCTCGGGCGGTTTTTATCTCTTTACCGACGCTACGTCAAAGACGGGCGTCAAGCTCAACCCCGGTTCGGGGACGTGGGCGTCGCTGAGCGACCGGTCCATGAAGACCGGCGTCGTTGCACTCGACGACGCGGCGGTGCTCGCGAAGGTCGCGGCTCTGCCGGTGAGCGAGTGGAGCTACACCTCCGAGCGCGGCGTGCGGCACGTCGGCCCGATGGCGCAGGATTTCTATGCGGCATTTCGCGTCGGCGAAGACGACCGCCATATCACGAGCATCGATGAGGACGGCGTGGCGCTGGCAGCGATCAAAGCGCTACACGCCGAGAATCGCGAACTCCATCAGGAAAACAGCGGCCTGCGCGCGCGGCTCGCGCGCCAAGACGCTCGTTTCGCCGCGCTCGAACGCGAAGTCGCGGCGCTGGCCGCGCGCTAACGCCGCCTGCCGGACACGTCGTCCACAACGAGATCGCGATTTAGATTACCCGTCCGGTACGTAGTTTTACGGATGTGGCGAGCGACGGCGGCGGCTATGCTGAGGTTATGCCCTCGACGCTGGTGGATGCCTTTGCCGCCCGATAGCGTCCCTTGGCACGGTAGATCGTCACCATCTCGTCCCACTCGCTAAGGAAGGCTGATTCGTGCGGAAATTTCTCTTGGCGTCCATCTGCGTTGCCTGCGTTGGGCCGATCTTGGGTTCGGGATCCTTGGCGGCGTCGGATCCGTCGAACGCCCTTACGTCGCGTGTGGGCGACCCGGCGCTGCGCGCCCATGCGAGTGCCGCGAGGCAAGTGCGACGGCGGCGTCCCGCCGGCGCCGGCGCCCCAACGTGTTCCGGTATGGGATTCTTATCCTTCCTCGGCGGCGGCGGAAGCAACGTCGCATCTGGCGCCGGTAGCGCCGTGCTCGCCGGCGGGGGTAACGACGCGTGCTCAGCTGACGACGTCGTTGGGGGCGGACTCTACAACGGGATCTCGGCGCCGGAGGCGTTCATCGGCGGCGGTTATGGCAATGGGATTAGCGGCCAAGACGACTTCATCGGCGCCGGATCGTCAAATGCCGCGAGTGGATATGGAGCTTTCGTCGGCGCGGGTGGTGAGGCGTATGCGGCCGACCAAGGCACTTCTCTGTCGCAGCCCGGAAACGTCGCCTCCGGTGAGGACGCGTTCGTCGGCGCGGGCGATGAAAACCAAGTCTCGGGAGAAGGCTCCTTTATCGGCGCAGGCGGCTCGTTGAATGCGGCTCTCAGCCCTCCGGGGAACCGCGTATCCGGCCAGGATTCGTTCATCGGCGCGGGCGATGGAAACGCCGTGATCGGATCGTTGTCCGTCGTCGCCGGCGGCATCGATAATGCGGTCAACGGCATCGGTTCGTTTGTCGGCGCCGGCGGATACCTGCCGCCCACTTACGGTGCTTACAACTACGTCGAGGGAGACGACTCGTTCATCGGTGCGGGCGATGCAAACCAGATCGTCCCGAACGACGCCTTCATCGGCGGCGGAGTCAGCAACAACATCACCGCGGCGGGCACGAAAGCCACGATTGCCGGCGGCGGCCGCAATACCGTGGCGGGAGAATACGGGGCCGTGGCGGGCGGTTATCTCAATTCGGCGAGCGCAACGGCGGCCACCGTCGGCGGCGGCTCGAGTAGCTCGGCGACGGGGCAATACGCAACGATTCCAGGCGGGTATCTCAACGCCGCGAGCGGCATCGGCAGCTTTGCCGCCGGCACGCAGGCCAAGGCACGTCATAACGGCGCGTTCGTCTGGAGCGATAACAGCGGCTCGGCGGAAGTGCAGTCGACGGCACCCTATCAGTTCGTGGCTCGCGCCTCGGGCGGATTTTATCTCTACACCGACGCCACGTCAAAGACTGGGGTGAGGCTCAGCCCGGGATCGGGCGCGTGGTCATCGCTGAGCGATCGATCCATGAAGAGCGGCGTCGTCGCGCTCGACGACGCGGCGGTGCTCGCGAAGGTTGCGGCTCTGCCGGTGAGCGAGTGGAGCTACACGTCGGAACGCGGCGTGCGGCACGTCGGCCCGATGGCCCAGGACTTCTACGCGGCCTTCCGCGTCGGCGAAGACGACCGCCATATCACCAGCATCGACGAAGACGGCGTGGCCCTGGCGGCGATCAAGGCGCTCGCCGCGCAAAACCAGCGCCTGCAGACACAAACTCGTGGGCTGCACGCGGAGAATCGAGAGCTTCGTGCCCGTCTCGCCGCTCTCGAACGGGCAGTCGCGGCGCTGGCCGCACGCTAAGGAGGGCAACATTCGTGCGGAAACTTCTCGTGACGTCCATCGGCGTCGCCGGCATCGTGACGATCTTGGCTGCGGGGCCTTTGACGGCGTCAGATCAGACGATCGCTCACGTGCCGCGGGCAGGCACGCCGGCGATGCACGTTCAGGCGAGTGCCGCGAGGCGAGTTCGAGCGGTGCGCCCGTCCGACATAAGCGTCCCAACCTGCACGGGAACGATAGGAGGTTCGTTCGTCGGCGCGGGCTACGAGAATTCCGCAGCCGGACTCAATAGTGCCGTGCTCGCAGGCGTGCAGAACGGCGCATGCGCGGGCGGCGACGCGATTGGCAGCGGAGTCGACAATGGGATCTCCGGTTCGAACGGCTTCATCGGGGGCGGATTTAGCAACGGAGTTTTCGGCGACGCCGATTTTATCGGCGCCGGTTCAGCCAATGCCGCGAGTTCGAGCGGAGCCTTCGTCGGCGCGGGTGGGAACGAGTATCTTTTCGCGCAACGCAATAACCCGTCAGAGCCCGGCAACGTCGCATCAGGCGAGGACTCGTTCGTCGGCGCGGGCGATCTCAACCAAGTCTCCGGACAAGGTTCTTTCATCGGCGCGGGCGGTTCGTCGGATGCGTCGGGCGGCGCGAAGCCCCCAGGGAACGAGGTTTCCGGTCAGGATTCGTTCCTCGGTGCGGGCGATAACAACGTCGTTAGCGGATCGTGGTCCTTCCTCGGCGGGGGAATCGGAAACG
>Ga0116227_10015465_pt1 | contig 11287 bp, 10 predicted proteins | sample S1TSphgellanicum_FD_89693 | JGI IMG/M metagenome (GOLD analysis project Ga0116227, IMG submission 89693) | Host-associated microbial communities from peat moss isolated from Minnesota, USA - S1T2_Fb - Sphagnum magellanicum MG | ecosystem: Host-associated > Plants > Peat moss > Unclassified... | reverse complement strand
TGGAACCGTTGCAGGAGTTAGTGCCAATATTTTCGGATCGGGATTTCCACGTAATTTTATTCCTGATTTTGCCTGGGGTGGTTCGCATGGTTTTGAAACCTACAGCTTACACAAAATGTTCGAGACTGCTGGAAAGGTTTACGGACGAAGAAATATGCCTTTTGATCAACAAGAAAAGGATATTTTAGCCCATATTTTTGAAAATACCAAAACTTATAGACATTTTTAATCGTTGAACTGGTTTTTGCCAGTAGACCGATAAAACAATAAACAAATTATGAGAAAAAAAATAGTTGCAGGAAACTGGAAGATGAATTTGGACTATGCTGAAGGCATATCTTTATTTTCTGAAATTGTAAACATGGTTAGAGATGAGAAAAAAGGAAATCAGCTAGCAATTATCTGTGCACCTTTTATTCACCTGAACAGTTTATCAAAATTGGGCGGCGAAGTCGTTAAAATTGGTGCGCAAAATGCCCATCAGAATGATAGTGGGGCTTTTACCGGTGAGATTTCTGCAAAAATGATCAAATCTGTTGGATGCGAGTATGTCATCCTTGGCCACTCTGAGCGACGTCAGTATTTTGCAGAAAGTGATGAGTTGTTGGCTCAAAAAACAGTTAAAGTTTTAGAAAATAACCTAGTTCCGATTTTCTGTATCGGCGAGACATTGGAAGAACGCAATAACAACAGTTATTTTGAAGTATTGAAATTACAGCTTGAAAAAGGTGTTTTTGGTTTAAATGAGGCTGAGTTCTCTAAAGTTATCGTTGCTTATGAGCCGGTTTGGGCCATTGGAACTGGTTTGACTGCTTCCTCTGAGCAGGCTCAGGAAGTTCATGCCTTCATTAGAAATGAGATTGCGGCTAAGTATGGTAGTGCAATTGCCGAGCTGACTACGATTTTGTATGGTGGAAGCTGTAATCCTAAAAATGCGGCTGAACTGTTTGCACAGTGTGATATTGATGGTGGTTTGATTGGTGGAGCATCTCTTAAGTCAAGAGATTTTGTAGATATCATAAAAGCCTTCAATTCTTAATGAAATACATACAGGTTACTTTTAGTTTTACCAATATTCAAGAATATCAACAAGATCTGTTAATCAGTGACCTTGCTGATATTGGATACAATACATTTGAAGATACTGACCGGGGCTTTGCTGCTTTTGTCGATATCGATACTTACAATGACGCAGAGCTGAAAGCAGTTATAGCGCAATTTGAAGACGAAATTGCTTATCAGTACGAAGTACTTGAAATTGAAGGTAAAAATTGGAATGAAGAATGGGAGAAAAATTTTGAACCCTTAATCATTGACGAACTTTGCTATATCAGGGCTACTTTTCACGAAGCCCAGCCCAAATATCCGTATGAAATTGTGATAGATCCGAAAATGGCTTTTGGAACAGGTCATCACCAGACTACCACCATGATGATGCAATACATTCTTTCGGCCGATTTGGTAGGAAAGGACGTCTTGGATATGGGCTGTGGAACGGGGATTTTGGCGATCCTTGCAGCTAAACGTGGAGCGGAGAGGTTGGTTGCGATAGATTATGACGAAGTCTGTTACCTGAGTACACTGGAGAACACATCATTGAATAGGGTAACAAATATCGAGGCGATATGGGGTGGTAAAGAAGTTATTCCTAAGGAAAAATATGATGTCATCCTGGCAAATATTAACCGTAATATTTTGCTGGATCAGATTCCTGTATATGCTACGGTGTTGAAGAATAGTGGCTTGATTTATTTTAGTGGTTTTTACGAATCTCCGGATCTGGAGCTGATCAAGCAAGCTTGTGAACCTTTTGGCATCCATTATGTGGATCATAAGAAAATTGGCGACTGGGTAGCTGCTTGTTTTAAAAAATAAAATTTATGCGTATACATTTTATTGCCATTGGGGGTAGTGCGATGCACAACCTGGCCATTGCTTTGCACAAAAAGGGGTATCAGGTTACTGGTTCTGATGATGTTATTTTTGAACCTTCCAGCAGCCGGCTGAACAGGTTTGGTATTTTGCCCAAAAATATGGGTTGGAATGCAGCGAATATTACATCGGATCTGGATGCTGTAATTTTGGGTATGCATGCCTTACCTGACAATCCGGAATTGCTGAAAGCGCAGGAGTTGGGAATTAAAATATATTCTTATCCAGAATATATTTATGAGCAGACCAAAAATAAACTTAGGGTTGTGATCGGTGGTAGTCATGGTAAAACCACCATCACTTCGATGATCCTGCACGTGCTTAATTTCTACAATAAAGATTTCGATTACCTGGTTGGAGCGCAGCTTGCTGGTTTCGATACCATGGTAAAGGTGACGGATTCTGCACCGATAATCATCATTGAAGGAGATGAGTATCTGGCTTCACCAATTGACCGCAGACCCAAGTTTCATTTGTATAAAGCCAATGTGGCAGTGATCAGTGGTATAGCATGGGATCATATTAATGTTTTTCCGACGTATTCAGACTACGTAAAGCAGTTTGAGCTCTTTATTGATACGATAGAACCGAAAGGGAAATTGATTTACTGTGAGGCTGATCAAGACCTGGAGAGGATTGTCGCAGCTTCGACTGCGGATGTAGAAAAAATCGGATATGAAGTTCCGGCCCATGAAGTGAAGGTAGGAACTACCTATTTATTGCCGGACGAAACCGCTTTGAAAGTATTCGGTGATCATAACCTGATGAATCTGAACGCTGCAAAATTGGTATGTGAACAATTGGGTATTGATGGTAAAGGCTTTAACCTGGCGATTTCGTCTTTTACTGGCGCAGCGAAAAGACTGGAGCTATTAATTAGCCGGGATGAAACGAATATATATAAAGATTTCGCACATTCTCCATCTAAACTTCGGGCTACAATTGAAGCTGTGAAAATGCAATTTCCCGATAGAAAATTAGTTGCCTGTATAGAGTTACATACATTTAGCAGTTTGAATAAAGATTTTTTAGTGCAATATGCACATACGATGGAAGGAGCTGATAGCGCTATTGTATATATTGATGAAAAAACATTTCAACATAAAAAACTTGAGCCATTCAGTAAAAATGATGTTCAGATAGCATTTAAAAGTGTTGACTTACACTTTTTTAATAACGTAATGTCATTAGAAAATTACATTCAAAGTATAAATTTTTATCGTAAAAACTTACTATTAATGAGTTCTGGAAATTTTGGTGGACTAGATCTTATGAAATTGGCACGCGAGTTGAATACAGTATCGTAAGGAATACAAAATATAGATTAAACACCTAATTTAACATTATGAACATTATTGGAAAAAACATTAGACAACTACGTCAGAAAAATGGCTGGAGCCAGGGAGAAGTTGCTAAACGTTTGAATATTTCTATCCCTGCCTTTTCAAAGATTGAAACGGGCATTACAGATATAAATATCTCCAGGTTAGCACAAATTGCTAATCTTTTCGAAGTCTCCACTATGGATATTATTTCTAAAGAAGGAGAAAATCCTCAATCACTTAATTTTGAAGAAATCAATAGCCTGAAAGAGAAACTTGCGCTTCGAGAAGAAGAGATCATTAAACTTCAGAAGAAGGTTATTGATCTTTATGAGGAAATCCGAGAGAAATAAAATATCAGAATTTCTTATGCATAGTCAGGTGCCGCTTTCCAAAAGTGGCACCTGTTGCCTGATGGATTGACAGCATTTTATCGTTAAAGTCGCCCACCCATGATAATTCTAGCTCATCGTATTGATGTAAAGGCAAAACATACTCTTTTAACTTAATGAACAAGGCAGACTCTAGTCCGTGTTTTTGATAAGCAGTTTTAGTGCCCATTACAATTGCCCGCATGCGATTTACACCTTTCCATCGCCTGTAAACAAATTTTAATTTTTCTATCCAGCCCAATTTTCCATTAAATCCCTTGATCATTTGATTGGCATCAGGAATAATGACCACAAATGAGGCCGGTTCTCCGTTTAAATAGGCAAACCAAATGAGTTTCTCATCCATAATGGTTTCCATCTTTTTGAAGCTTTCTTCCAGAGTTTCTCTTTTAATCGGAACAAAATTTTCAAAATTGATCCAGGCGTCATTGTAGATTTCCATTAAATCTTGAACATATTTTTCCGGATTACGTTTGGAGAAATGTTCAAATGTATATCCCGGTTTATTCGCAACCCAGTTCGCGATCTTGGTAAATCTGTCAGGAAAAGGTTTTCTAACAGCCAAGTGATTGGTTATTTGTTCATACGATTTTTCAAAGCCATAAGCTCTGAAAAAATCATAGTAATACGGGAGATGATAATTCATTCCATAGGAGGGCTGTGTAAAACCCTCTACAAGAAGTCCCCAAAATGAGTCATTTTCACCAAAGTTAATCGGACCATCCATGGCTTGCATTCCGTTGGTTTGCAGCCAACTCTGGGCAGTGTCAAATAAAATAAATGCAGCTTGCTGGTCATTGATACATTCAAAGAAGCCCATGCCACCTGTTGGCTGTTCATATTGGTAGGCTTTTTTCTCGTTGATAAAGGCGGCAACCCGACCAATCAATTCCCCTTTTTCATCTTTTAATACCCAGCGAATACATTTACCATGCTCGAAAAATGGATTCTTTTTGGGATCAAAGATCGCTTCAATATCCTGATCAAGCGGACAAATCCAATGCTCATCCCGTTGATAAATCGAACGGGCTACGTCTAAAAAATCTCTCTTACTCTGCTGATCAGATACTGCGGTTACTTGCATTAGGGGCTTAAAATTCAAAATAAAAGCATCCCTACGGGATGCTTGTCAGCTTATTATATGTTTACTTTGTTAGTAACTGTCGTCGTCATCATCATCAAAACTATCAAAAGTATCTAGATCATCCAGAGGCATGTCAAAATCGTCATCCTCATCATCATATGGTTTCTTTTTACCTATTCCTTCAAAAGCATCTTCTTGCTCGATTTCAGGGTCTGCCAATGCACTTTTTTTGATTGATTTTTTTGGAGTCTTCATTACAAAAATTATAATTCCGTAAGGTTTTTTATTGATCAGTTAAATTTACTAAAAATCTTTATAAATCAAAAGAATGATGTTTTTGGATATTCAGTAAGTCAAAAGTAAGACAAAAAGAAAAACCACAAAGAACTTTTTTTAAAAAAATGTTCAAGCTTTTTTAGGGTAGGCAAATGGGATGGATTCCGTAATAAAAAAAATGGTAAAGCTGTGAACTTTACCATTTTTTAACACACAAATGAAACCTGAATTGAGATATAATTTTTAGGTTAGGTAAAAATATCTTGATCAATCCTATAAGAACGATTTTACAAACTATTGTTTGTTTTAATATCTATAACAAGTTTAATGCATATTTTGCTGCAATAGACTTTAATTTAGTAAGTGGTAGCAAACATTGAGTAAACGGTAAAAGACTAATTCAGCGGGACAGAAACAGACACATAAGTGCCTGAAATTCCATTCTGTCTGATTTCTATTTTGATAGGATAGGTTCCAATCTGGTTCAACAAATTGATCCTTTCCCTGGTTAAACTCATGCCCTTGCTCTGATGTTGCTGAGGCTTGTTTCTGAGGGAGTTGTCAATTCCAACCCCATCGTCAATGATCTTAATCAATAGGTAATGCTCCCCGTAAAAATCTATCCTGATGTCGATTTTTCCGCCTTCCTCTTTAGGCATGATGCCATGCCATATGGCATTTTCAATATAGGGTTGCAGGATCATAGAAGGGACCATTGTTTCTTCTCGGTCTATTTTATCGCTGATACCAATGTGGTACTCGAGTTTTTGACCAAATCTTTTCTTCTCTAAACTTAGGTACAGTTCCAGATAATTAATCTCTTCAGCCAGTGTAATATAGCTCCTTGTGCAGATGTCGAGATTCTTTCTGATGAGTTTAGCAAAGCCTGTTAAAATTTTGTTTGCAGAGCTGGTGTCTTTCGTATTGATATAGTGCTGGATGGAATTCATCACATTAAAAACAAAATGCGGGTTCATCATCGCTTGTAGCGCACGCTGCTCTAGCATTAAGATCTTGTTTTTAAGCAGGAGCTTTTCTTTTTCCTTATTTCGTTGTCTGGTGGTTACTAAAACGGCCCATTTATAGAATATAAACGCAGCAAGAGAAAAGAAAATGGCCATAAACCAGGTGGTTTGCCAAAAATGTTTTTTGAGCGAAAAATTGACTTTTGCTGGCTTACTCCAATTGCTATTGTTAGATCTGGCCGCGATTTCAAAACTATAAGTGCCTGGTTCAAGTGAAGAAAATTCCAGACGTCTGTTCTTGGTTTCCTTCCAGGGCGCACCTTTTTTCAGCCGGTATCTATACGTGATGTTGCGGTTTTGAAAGTCAATGGCACTATAGGTAAAGCTTATGTTGTTATTTGAAGGCGACAGCATATGATTGGTCTGGTTCAAGTTGAGCCTGACCTTATTGTTAACTATATAAGAAATGAAGACCGGAGGTGCAATGTTTGCAGCGGGTTTATTTCTGTAAAGGAAATAAACCAAACCATTGTTGGTAGCGAAATATGCATATAGATTGTCTATATATAAAGCACTCACATCGTCTGCAAGCATAGCATTGGCATATTCGAAGGATTCTACACGAAATTTACCCTCGTTCATATTTATCCTGTTAATTCCATTGTTGGTAATGATCCAGAGGTAGTTGTCCTTGACAAAAAGTTTTTTACAAATGTTGTCTGCAAGCCCGTTTCTTCGGGTAACCACTTTAATGATCTTTTTATTTTTTAAAAATATAATCCCATAGCCATCAGTAGCCAGGACCATCGTTCCATCATTGAGCTCTTGGATGTCGTTAATTCTTTTTGTTAATAGCGGACTGGCATCGTAATAATTATAAAGTTCGTCATTGAACAATTCAGAAAGCCCATTGACATTGGAAAACCATAAGTGTTGGTTTTGCGCATAGAATGTGCGGTAAGAACGATGATTGAAAAATTTCGCATAGGGGTTGAACTGCAAATAATCGAATTCAAAATGCCGGACCCTGTCAGGTACAATGAATACACCGGATGACAATGCCAATGCCAGTTTGTTTCCGCCGTCTATACTAAAGCTTTTCACGACAAACATGGAATTATTGCTTTGTTTTAGATATTCAATCTGATTACTGATGTTGTCCGCTTTGTTAATCCTGCCCAATCCATAGTCAGAAGAGAAATAAAGAGCGTTATTGACCTCGTCATATGCCAATTGCTTGATGTAATTGAATTTTCGTTTATCTCCGAGCACGATTTTTCCGACCTTAAAGTCATTTAAATCTAATGTGTTGATCTGACCATCTGTTAAACCAAGCCAAAGTCTGTTTTGACGATCTTTTGTAACACTTTTTACGATATCCGTACTCAATCCATTCGCCTTATTTACCAGATACAAGCGTTCTGCTTGATTTGGGAGCATGTAAATGCCAGAGGTTGTAGTAAACCACATATTGCTTTTTGTATCCTTAATGATCTGACTGCAAGAAATATTTTCCAGGTAGCGGGTAGTCTGCCCGGCGGTATCTATATGATAAATGCCTGATGCATTGCTCATCCATAAGTCATTTTTTTTATCGAGATAGAAATAACCCGGACTATTGTTGAGAATTTTTGGATCAATTTTTAGGAGTTGATACTGTTTATGCTCTTTCCTTATATTTAGGCTTTCATGATCAAAATAGGCCATCGATTTATCCGGAAGGTTTAAACCAAGCCGATAGGATAGTGGTAGACTGGAGTGTGGTACTGTTACAAAGGTTTTACCTTTAAACAAGTGCATACATTGACTGCTAAATACCCAGATGCTGCCTGTTGCATCTTCGTGTACAAAAGCATTGATAAACTGATGGGTTACATTTGCAGAGATGTATTTTTTAATGGATTTCCCATCCCACATCACCAGTAGGTTTTTATTGGTTCCCAACCAAAACCGGCCTTGGCTATCCTCAAAAAAAGATACAATCACCGCATTTAACTTTAGTAATTTGAGCTGTTTATTATTGGTTTCGTTGTATATTTTGCCATTATCAAAATAACTCAGCTCACCGTTTAATGCCAGAAACCAGATTCGTCCCTGACGGTCTTCTCTCAACTGCAGAATCTGGTTGTCAGGTAATCCGTCGTCTATAGAGAAATTTTCGAATATTTTACCGTCAAAGCGACTTACACCTGCGTCTGTAGAAACCCAGATGTATCCTTTAGAATCCTGCAATGTATAATAACAATTGTTACTTGGTAATCCGTTCTTCGTGCTGAAGTGTTGTAAGTACGTGCTTTGTGCAATGCTTTGTAAACCTATAGCCATCAAGGCAAAGATCAAGACTACACTGATGCGCGCTATTTTATTAGTGCTGTTTATCTCTGTTATTGGCATATGATCTGACTTTTTCAGCAAAATCGCTGGCCCTTCGTCTCGAAACCGCAAGTTTTTGGCCGTTTTTCAAAATGACCTCTGTGCCATTCCTGGAATTGTATTCTTTTAAATAATTAAGATTGACAATGCTGGATTTATGAATTCGAACAAACTGATGGTCTGGTAATATTTCTTCATATTCTTTAAGTACTTTGGAAACCGTGATTGTCTCCGCATTAGAAAAATAAAAGATGGAATAGTTGCTGTCAGCTTCAATGTGTATGATGTCATCTATACTGATCAGTTTATAACCTTGTCCACTCGGTAAACTTATCTTTCTGATTTCAGTCCTGTCCTTTAGGCTTAAGGTTAAGTTTTGAAGGCTTTCATTGCGATTGTTCTCCTGTTTATTTAACAATACAAATTTCGCTGCTTTTTCTACAGCAGTAATCAATTCGTCTATATCTATTGGTTTTAATAGGTAATCCAGCGCATTGGCTTTTATGGCTTTGAGGGCGTATTGATCATATGCTGTCGTGAAAATCACTTGTGCATGATTCACTTGTGCCTGGGGGATGAGCCCAAAACCATTTTCAGCAGGCATAGCGATGTCTAAAAAAATAAGATCAATATCGTTTTGCGCCAATAGGTTGCGTGCTTCGGCAACAGATTTTGCGATGCCTGTAATATGAACATCCGGACAGTTCTCTTGTAATAAGAAGTAAAGTGAAGAACGGGCAAATTCTTCATCGTCAACAATTATGGTATTCAGCACGGCTTTCAAGTTTATGGTGAATTTATTAAAAAAATATCATTACACCAGTTTAAAAAAAATAACAGACTGAAAACCGACTTGTCATTTCTTACGTAAGTGAGGATATATCAGCCTGATAAAAAATGACAAAGCTGCAGAACCATTAAAAATAGAAACAAGAATATAAATGTGAAAACGAAAGTTTGTTTTCACGGCCTTAAAACTACAAATTATGAAACCTGCGAAGCAAGCTTCATAGCAAAAGAAAAACTAAAAAATAACAACTATGAAAAACTTAACAGAACAAAATGCACCAGAACTGCTACAAAAGGAAAGAAGCGTTTTCGATTCTCCTTTGGAACGCCGTTCTTTCTTGCAATTCGCAGGTGCAGGGGCTGCCAGTATCGCCTTAATTGCAGCTGGTTGTAAAAAAGACAGAGGTTATAATCCGATAATGTCTGGTGTGACCTTAGATTTTAAAAATGATTTTGGTGTATTGAATTATGCTTATGCACTGGAGCAATTAGAGGCCGCATTTTATATACAGGTTGCTTCAAATCCGCCTTCAGCCTTTAGCGCGGCGGAGAAAGCGTATTTCCAGGATATTCAATTTCACGAAATTGCGCACCGGGAGTTTTTTAAAAAGGTATTGAGTACAGCAGCAATCGGTAACCTGGAGGTCGATTTTTCATCTATCAACTTTGCGGATCGTACCAGCGTGTTAAATGCAGCCAAAGCTTTCGAAGATTTGGGAGTAGCTGCTTATAACGGCGCAGGGGTAAGATTAACAACCGATGCTTACCTCACGGTTGCCGGTCAGATTGTTTCTGTAGAAGCTCGGCATGCGGCATATATCAGAGATATCATTTCTAATGGAACGTTTGCAGATTTAAACACCTTAACTGCGTTGGGGTCTAGTGATACCAACGGTTTAGACGGAGCCCTCACACCTGATAAGGTGCTTGCAATAGCCAAAACATATGTCAAAACACAAATTAACGTAATCAATCTTTAAAAATTAGAAATCATGAATATCATAAATATATTAGAAGAAATAGAAAAAGTTGATGGTGAGATCTACGAGAGGTTAAATCCAAGAAGGTCTGCCATGAAAGACTTTTTTAACATGGGCAAGAAGATTTCATTGGCAGCTATGCCATTGGCCCTGGGTTCGATGTTTCAAAAAGCATATGGTCAAACCACCCCGAGCACTGTAACTGATGTTTTGAACTTTGCACTGGCATTGGAATACCTAGAGTATCATTTCTACAACCATGCCCTCGTTGCAGCACCAACTTTAGTTCCCGCTGGTGCGCCAACAGCAGCAATCACAACGATTCGTAACCATGAATTGGCGCATGTAAATTTGCTTAAAGGTGCTTTGGGTACCTCAGCAAGAGCTGAAATTACCTATGCAATGACAGATTTTACTGCAGGCGGTCTGTTTCCGTTGGTTTATTCAGATTATTTGACCTTTTTGAAGGTAGCTATCGGATTCGAAGATACAGGTGTTAGGGCTTATAAAGGACAGGCTGCATTTTTAAAAGGAAATGGGGTCCTAACAACTGCTTTACAAATCCACTCGGTAGAAGCACGTCATGCCTCGCACATCCGCCAAATGCTGGCTGCAAATGGCGTTACTGGTTTGAAACCATGGATTAGCCTAGGGCCAGGTGGAATTGCAAACGATACGGGAGTATCCGCAGTAGATGCTGTGTATGTACGTGAAAATAATGATGTTCAAGCTGGTGTAACCATTACTGGTATTGCTACAGGAGTAACTAAAGCTGCTGCAGTTGAATGTTTCGATGAAACTTTGACTAAGGCGGAAGTCGTGGTCATTGCCAATTTGTTCCTGAAAACCGGATTTAAATTGTAATTGTTTGTTTAAGAGGAGAGGGGGAATAGAATGAAAATTCTACCCCCTTTTTTATTTTGGCTTAATAATGCTAGTAATTGATGACTTGTTCTTCCAAATGCTCTGGCAAATCACGGTAATTGTACTGCTGACCGCGCAATTGTGGTTCAAATCCAGCTTCTCTGATCGCATCCTGTATTCCTTTTGCTGTAAAACGGTGTGGCGCACCGGCTGCCGAAACTACGTTTTCTTCAATCATGATTGAACCAAAATCATTGGCACCTGCATGTAAGCAAAGCTCTGCAACATTTTTACCCACAGTAAGCCAGGA
>Ga0116227_10015464_pt1 | contig 11288 bp, 8 predicted proteins | sample S1TSphgellanicum_FD_89693 | JGI IMG/M metagenome (GOLD analysis project Ga0116227, IMG submission 89693) | Host-associated microbial communities from peat moss isolated from Minnesota, USA - S1T2_Fb - Sphagnum magellanicum MG | ecosystem: Host-associated > Plants > Peat moss > Unclassified... | reverse complement strand
TGACATTGACAGTTGATGTTTACCCTGCTCACCTGGTTTACCAATGGATCAATGAGCTTCGCAATTTCTTCGTCATCATTACTAAAAATACTCACTTGTTGTCCATGAGTTGAATCGATCAGGTATTGAATGGTCTCTTCCAGATCGTCAAATGGCACAACGGGTATTACGGGTCCAAATTGTTCTTCCTCATACAACTTCATAGCCTTGCTTACAGGATATACGATTGCAGGATAAACAAATGATTCGCAAGTTTCTCCTCCTTGGGGATTGATAACCTTTGCTCCTAATGCCAGAGCATCGTCAATGCAAGCCTTTAAATAAGCTGGTTTTTGTGGTTCTGGTAGCGGTGTTAAAGCAACTCCCTCCTCCCATGGCATCCCAAATTTAAGCTTAGAAACGGCTTCCGATAACTCCTTTAAAAACACATCTGCCAGACTGCGGTGGATAAAAACAATTTTCAATGCCGTACATCTTTGTCCGTTAAATGATAAAGAACCCAGCACTGTTTCTTGTACTGCAAGTTTTAAATCAGCCTTGGCAGTAATTATAGCTGCATTTTTGGCATCTAACCCAAGTATCGCCCTTAATCTGTTTACTTTAGGGTGTAACTTTTTAAGTTCATTGGCAACTTTACTTGAACCGATTAACGTCAGTACATTGATTTGTCCAGACTTCATCAAATCTGGAATGATTTTATTTCCACGTCCATAAATGGTGTTTACCACCCCTTTAGGAAAGCAGTCTCTAAAGGCTTCCAATAGCGGATAGTGCAACAGTGTGCCATGTTTTGGTGGTTTAAACAACAAGGTATTTCCCATAATTAAAGCAGGAATTAATGTCGTAAACGTCTCGTTTAAAGGATAGTTAAAAGGGCCCATACAAAGCACTACTCCAAGTGGAGATCTTCTGATTTGGGCTACAATTCCTTGTTCTATACTAAACTTTGAGGATTGCCTGTCAAGATCTTTTAAAGCATCAATTGTTGCGTAAATGTACTCAACCGTACGGTCAAATTCTTTAACAGAATCTGCGTAAGACTTACCGATCTCCCACATCAACAGTTTGACAACCGTAGCCTTCTTTTCGATGATTCGGTGCGTGAAACGTTCTACACACTTAATGCGATCTGCAACACTCATCGTAGGCCATTCTCCACGGCCATTGTTGTAGGCTGCTACTGCTGCATCAAGTGCCTCACTGGCTTCCTTCTCGCTGCATAATGGATAAGTACCAATTACCTTGCGCTTCAGGCCGTTTTCGGTCCGTATACAAATAGGTGATAATACCTCATGCACCTCCCCATTCCAGGGCCGCATCTCTCCATTACTCAGATACTCCCTTTGGTGTACCTCTTCTGCCAATTTAAATTCTTGAGGAATATGGTTCTCTTCCACAAAAATCGCATTAAGCTGATCTTTTAAAAACATTTAGCTAATATTAGTTGATTGAAATTTAGATTAAAGGTCTGTAATGGGTTTATAAGTTGGTACCAAGCTCTTCATAATGCTCCAACCAATAAGGTAGCAAACGGCGCAGATCGAAAAGATAATGAAATATCCAGCTTCTTCACCTTTGAATCCCATAAATACCATTTGATTTTGACCTGCATAATCAAATAATACGCCGGAACTTTTATTGATGATAAATGAACCGATACCGCCTGCCATACCGCCAATACCTGTAATTGTTGCTATGGCCTTTTTAGGGAACATATCACCAACAGTAGAAAAAATATTTGCCGACCAAGCTTGGTGAGCCGCTCCGGCTACACCAATGATGATCACTGGAATCCAATAGGTAATGTGCCCAAGGGGCTGCGCGGCCAAAGCCAGTAAAGGGAAAAATGCGAAAATCAACATCGATTTCATTCGGCCAGCATAAGGATTCATTCCTTTTTTCTCAACGAAATAAGTTGGCAACCAACCACCTATAATTGACAATAAAGTGATGGTGTAAAGTATAAACAACGGGAATGCACTTTGGGTCGAATCCATGTGGTAAACAGAACTTAAATAAGCCGGCGTCCAAAACAGGAAGAACCACCATACACCATCAGTCATAAACTTACCAAGCGCAAAGGCCCAGGTTTGCTTGTACTTAAAGCAATCCACAAAAGATACTTTAGCAGTGGTTTCCTCAACATAATCCACTAATTTACGATCTGCAATAATATCTTGTTGTATATAAGCCAGCTCCGCTGCATTTACTTTTGGATGCAATTCAGGTTTTTGATACATGAATACCCAAAAACCCATCCATACAAAACCCAAGGCGCCAATAATGATAAATGACATTTCCCAGCCATAAGCCTCTGCAATAAAAGGAATTGTAATTGGCGCTGCTAAAGCGCCTACAGTAGCACCAGCATTAAAAATACTGGTAGAGAAAGCTCTATCCTTTTTAGGGAAATACTCAGCAGTTGCCTTAATGGCTGCAGGAAAATTTCCGGCCTCACCCACTGCCAATACAAAACGGGCAAAAATGAATAGGGTTACACTTACATTGATAATCATTCCAGTATTACTCACTGTAGCGATGAGTTCTTTTGCGCCCTCAAAACCTACTAACCAATTGCCTGTAAGTACACCAGCAGTTGCAATTCCGCAAAAGGCATGAATAACCGCTCCAATTGACCATATACCTATTGCCCATAGAAAACCTTTTTTGGTGTCCAGGCGGTCTACAAGCCGACCAGCAAAAAGCATAGATACCGCATAAAAAATGGAAAATAATGCGGTAATATTACCATAGTCGTTATTTGTCCAATGAAACTCCGGAGCGATAAATTCTTTCCAGGTTAGCGAAAGAACTTGCCGATCCATATAATTGATCGTGGTTGCAAAAAATAACATGGCACATATGGTCCATCTGTACTTTCCAATTTTTTGTTGGCTCATTATATCTGGTTTAGTTTAACTTGTGTATTGTTAATTTGTACTCATCATGCCCGCTTGGCTCAAAAAACCTCCGGCAATAAATAAATATATGTAATTTACCCGAAAAGCAATTCTACGTAAATATCATAAGTAAAAACAATCTTGGGCCGAAATTATTTACGCAAACGTTATCGTTGGTAACATTTATAACATACGCGTCTGGTATGTTAAATTATTATATAAATTTAGCTATGCTATTCAAACATTCAATTTCACGATGCGCCATTTTGAGCGCTGCATGCTGGGCCGGAAGTTTTTCCATGTCGCTGGCACAGGAAAAAACAGTTCTGCTAGATTATCATTTTAACCACGAGGTAAAAAAGGATAAATCCGGAAACGAGGTCCGATTTCATTACACCTGGGAAGACCAAACTTTAAACGGCTTCTCCATGCTGGGCGATGTTTTCAAAAAAGCTGGCTTTCAATTAAAAAGCTTGGATGCGGCTCCTACCACAGCTAATTTAAAAGGAAACGACGTTTATATTATTGTTGATCCCGATAATAGCAAAGAGAGTCCAAAACCTAATCTGATCAACGCTAAACACATCAAAGCAATAGCGGAATGGGTTAAAGCCGGAGGAGTATTGGTTATTTTTGCAAATGATAGTGCAAATAACAATCTGGTTCAGCTGAATGAGTTGGTGAAGAAGTTCGGTATCAATTTTACCAACAAAAGCAGAAACATGGTAAAAGACGGCAAGTTAGAAATGGGTGAGGTACATGTACCCGCCGGCAACGCGGTTTTTCCCACTTCAAAAACCTTTTACCTGAAAGAGATATCTGTATTGGCCGTTAAACCGCCTGCAAAAGCCCTAATCACTGAAGGAAATGACGTCATTATGGCTACTGCAAAATACGGAAAAGGAACTGTTTTTGCTGTTGGAGATCCTTGGTTATACAATGAATATGTTGATGGAACCAGAATTCCAAAAGAATATGAAAATTACAACGGAGCAGTTGAACTGGTAAACTGGCTGAAAAATCAAATTCCTTAACAGCCAGCTACGACAGTACGTAACTTCTCCAAATGTCTCCAGGGATCTTCGTGTAAAAAACGTAGACACACATCAAATGTTGCACCGCCCCAAGCCTCCATACTAAAGGTTTGAGGATGATGTTTTTTCCAATTTGTTTGATTTTACAATAACTCTTTAGCCTTGTAAATACTCTGAACCACATCTATAGTATAAAAATATCCCTGAGCATTTCCAGATATATTACCTTTGGCATTGACCGGAACCCCAGAAAAAAGCCCACTCCAATCCGTTTCCATGAAAACAGCATATAAGTACTTGGCGTAAGCATCAGAAAGGGACATTTTATAAATGATAACAAAATCCCGTTGATTTATCGTAAAATCCCGCTTCAGGTTATTCAAGGGATATAGTGAATTGGGAGATCCAAGCAAATGGGTATAGCTATAATAAGTAGATTGATCAAACTTGCTCGGATTCCATAGTGGTAGAACCGGAGCTGGAACAGGACCAGGTTTAGCCTCTTTATAAGTAATAAACCATTTATTCGCATTTAGATACCCAAATGTATGTTTTGGAATCGTTACAGCAACGGTACTATCGGTCGGGCTCTTTGTTGACAATGGTAAAAAATCATCCACAATATTGACTACCTGCCTTAAAGTATCGACAGCCGTATAAACCGTATTGTTATATTTTATGGTTAAAGTATACGCTTCGTTGTAATTCGGATCGGCCTTAGTAATAGCAGCATATAGACCTGGAGACGTCTCTTTAAATACGATATCAGATCTTCCGTCGTTGACAACTATAGAAGCTTTAGATATGGGAGTAGGCTCAGTGGCAGATGCAAGGGCTGGTTTTGTTAATCTGATATACTGGTTAGTTGAAAAAGTATTGATCCCGCCCTCAACGGTTAAATCATAAACTTGTCCAGGTTTTATAAAAATTTCGTCTAAGCCCGTTTTGCTACATGCAAACAGACTTGTTAACCATAAAATCCCTATAACGTGATAACAACCTTTTTTCATATCAAAACTTAAAACTATAAGCAATCCATGGATACATCCCGAAAGCGTATTCTGCAGTGGCTGTCCCCATACCACCAGAATTTAAATTATAATATAAAGGATTTTTTCTATTGTACAAGTTATAAATTCCCGCTGATAGAAAACTAGATAGCACTCTTTTTTTAGTTAACTGGTTTCCAAAATGATATTGAGCAGAGAAATCAAGTCTGCTAAATTCGGGAAATCTGGATTGATTCCGCTTTTCAAAGATCGGAACATTCAAACCATCATGTTGGTAATAACCTACAGGCAACGTAAGTGGCCGTCCTGTAGAGTAAATAAAGAAGGATTGCAAAGAAAGCCGATCTGTTACCTGAAGTGAGGCCGACAACTTCAATTCGTGTGGAATGTCGTAATTTGCAACAAATTCATCGTCTGAATTCAAATCCGCAATCTTCTTAAACACCCTGGAGTAACTATAAGCAAGTGTGCCTGATAAACGCCCCTGCATTTTGGTGATTTGAGCTTCGATTCCATATGCCCTTGACGTACCAAACCTGAGTTGGCTACGAATATACGGATTCTGAATAATCTGGGCATGGCCAACAAGATCCATCTGATTATACATTTTTTTGTAATACCCATTTACTGAAAAAATAAAGACTTCTGGTGAATAAGTATAACCCGCCGAAAAATAATTGGAATATTGTGGCTTTATAGTGCTTGATGAAGGAATCCAGGGCTCAAGCGATGAAAAGGCCAAAGTACTATTCTGTACGAGCATTAAATACTGATAATTTCTATTGTAAGTCAGAAACAAACGCTGCTTGCTATTCGGCAAATAGCTTAAATTAATACGTGGCTCCGGATTTACAAAACGTTTCACATCCTCTTGCTCAACCCGATTTCCTTGCTGATCAAATACATTTTTTTTCTGTTCTGCGTTTACAAAGATGCCTAATCTTACCCCATAACTCAGTTCGAAATATTTATTCAAGCGAATTTCCTGAGCGTAGTAAATTGCTGATTCAAGGGAACGGTCTTTTGGAATATTAAACTCGTCTGATAACGATTTACTTGCCTCCCCCGGACTGAATCGGTGATAAGTACCTACCATGCCGAACTTGATCTGATTTTTCGGACTCAAAAAATAGGTATAATCCGCTTTCAATGTGATGTCTTTAACACCGGTATTCCATTGGCTTTTTTGGGAAAGCGTATCGGCGTTTAGATCAAGTAGGTTGCTGTAATCACTATATATTGCTGACAAATTAAGAAATATGCGCGAATTGAAAATATGATTCCAACGTAGCGTTGACGTGACATTACCCCAATCATTGGTATAAGAATTCTCAGACATCAGCCTATCCTTACCATAGTATACGGAATAAAAAAAAGTATTGTCTTTATTTACTTTCAAATTCGCTTTCGCGTTAAGGTCATAATAAACAGACTGTGGATTGAAAAGCTTGAATTTACTGTGAAAGACATCTAACAAACTTCTTCTAAAAGCAACTACATAGGATCCCTTTTCTTTTACAATTGGTCCCTCAATGGCCAAACGCCCAGACATTAGACTGATGCCACCCTTTACATGAAACTCCTTGCTGTTTCCCTCTGTTGTCCGATTTATTATTGCAGAGGAGAGCCTACCACCGAAATTTGCAGGAATATAATCACGATAAACCTGAATATTATTAACTACATCCGGATTAAAGACAGACACCAAGCCATACAGATGAGAAGGATTGTAAACCACATCTTCATCCAAAACAATCAGGTTCTGATCTGCATTTCCCCCGCGAATAAAAAGTCCAGAGCTCCCTTCTGATAGCGTTTTAATGCCATTCTGCATTTGCAATCTCTTAACTACATCAATTTCACCGCTATAATAACTTGCATTATTCAACTGCTTAGCATTTAAACTTTGAAAGTTAGACAGAATCGGATTAGGTGCAACTGCAGATTGTTTGATCTCTACCTCCTCTAATTTATTGTTTGTTAGAAAAAGTTCGATCTCTTCCACCTTATTCTCCGCCAGGGAGAATTTAAGTTTCCGTGTCTGATATCCAGCATTGGAGCACAGTATTTCATATGCCCCAGCTGGTATAGAAATAGAATAGAAACCATATTGATTGGTGTTTACACCAACATTGAGTTCAGGTATAGACACCGTTGCACCAATTATTTCCTCTCCATTACTGGCGTCTCGGATATGCCCGCTTATCGTCCATATCTGATTCTTCCTCGGCGCAATCACAATGTCATTGCCCACTAACTTATAGCTTAATCCAGTCCCTGTAAGCAATTTATCAAGAATGGACTCAAGCGAAGCTTTATAAAAAAAGTATTTCGGGTTTCTTTTTGAACGAAGTTGATCCGGATCAAAAGCAAAGTTAACCCTTGTTTTGAGTTCCAATTTATGCAAACTGCTAATTAATGAGTCTGCCTTTAGATTGATATCGACAAGCTGATCCAATTGATCCCGATGCTGTCCATACAGTTTTATAGAACAAGTCAGGCAGTAACAACAAAAAAATACAAACAAGTAAGTACACCTCATTATCAGCAAAAACGAATCTAATCATTCAAACACTAATTGTCAGACAGTATGTAACCGCCATTCAATTTAGTTGTTTTACACTGTAAAGATGCAGAAATTACTGCAAGAACACTATCTAAACTTTCATAATGTAAACTAGCAGTAAACATTCTATTTTTCAATTCCGTTCCATCAATCAAGATGGAGGTTTGATAAACTTTTTCCAGTTGATTCAATACCTCAGGTAGCGGCGCATTTTTGAAAACGAAATTCTTATCTATCCAGGCCTTGTAATTTACGTCCCGGTTTTCAGTGGACTGGAGTGTCTTCGTTTGAAGATCATAGATTCCAATTTTACCAGGAATCAGCATAATCTCCTCACCAGAGCCTATATGCATCATGGCAACCTTACCTTCCGCCACAATAACTTTAATATCAGCTTCGGTTTTCTGCAGGTTAAAACTAGTACCAATGTCCATAGCCTGTACATCGCCAAGAACCACATGAAACTGGGGCCCATTATGTTTAACTACCTGAATAAAAGCCTCTCCGGTTATCAATTCAAGTTTTCTATCTTGTTTAAAATATCTTTTACTATATTTAATACTTGTCTGTGCATTCAAATTAACGATAGTACCATCTGGTAATGAAACTAGTTTCGCCAATTTACCAGTCGTCACAATCTGATAATCTGGGTAGGCCAGGAAATAATAAGCCAATGCAGAAATCAAGAAAACAGATGCTGCGATACCTAACCAAAGTCTGATGCTGATAGAACGTCTATTGTTGGAATGATCCTGTAACTTACTATCTAAAGCGGTCCAGGAATCCTCCACACTATATCCTCTTTCTTCCGATAACTTATCCAGATTAATCTGAATGTTTAGGAAATCCTGGTAAGTTTTTTCATTTTCAACAGATGCACTTCTCCAATGATCGAGAATAAGTTTATCTTCAGGAGTAATTGTTTCATCCAGATCATCGATGATCAGGGTATAAATAATTTCCTCATTTGTTTCGAATTTTTCCATGGCATTCAGACTTTAACGTCCGGTTATATTTAAGAGAATTAATAAAAATAGGATAATAACTTGTTTTTGTTTATCTAAATGTGTCCTGATTTTTTGAAAACCATAGGTTAAATGATTTTTAACTGTTTTAATCGATATATCCATTTGATCTGCTATTTCCTGCTGCTTTAATTTGCCAAAACGACTCAAATACATCACTTGCTTACATTTCTCTGGCAATAGAGCCAAAGCTTCTTCAAGTTTATTTAGCAAAACCTCATCCTCCTCCGTATCCTGATTGGTAACAGATTCTCTATCTTGCAAAGCAAGGTAGGCGGTTTTCTTTTCCAGCAAATTCTTCTCCTTCTTAATGTGATTCAGAGATGAATTAACAACAGATTTAAACAAATAGCTTTTCATTGAATACTGAATATTTAACTTGTCGGCTTTATTCCAAATGGTAATGAATACATCATGTACAATTTCCTCTGCAATTTGCATATGGTTTACGTAACGGTAAGCTAATGCAAACAATTGTTTACAATACTTTTTATAAAATAATTCAAAAACTTTTCTGTCCTGTTTTTGAATCGCGTTCAAAAGCACTAAATCCTCTTCTGATCTTACGTCTGATAATTGCTCATCCATGATTACAACAGCTACTTTTGTTTCAATGTAAGAACACCTGAAATTTCCGGACTCATTGCCTGCGTGTTGACTGCTACAAACCAAAGCCCTTTTAATAAATTTCTTTCCTGTAGAGGACTTAAGCTATACGTTCCAGACAAAGCTACGCGAGTGCCTGCTACATAAATATCCTTCACTAAAGCTCCAACTGTCCCTTTGGCGCCGCTCCTTAACGTAATCAACTGTGGAACAATATCCTTATAATCTAAACTATAAGTCAAAATCTTTGTTTCTTCACTGTATTCTCCATGTAAGACAGCAGTACCCTCAGAATTTGTATTCGTTCCCTTTTTGTCAATCCTTGCCGTAACAACATAACTTCTAACCGGAGGTTTTATCTTGGCTGCGTCACTAGTTTCTTCCTTTTTACACGACCCAAAACAAACCGGCAAGATAATCAGCATTTGTAGCAGTAAGTTTTTTTTAGTTTTATTAATCCCCATTTTTTTAATCTTACCTGGCGACTAATTTACTATTTAAATTTTTATTATAATGGCATACTTAAAACAGATTAAATGTATTTAAAAGATTATAACTAAAGACACTATGCTTGTAGTAATTTTTATAGAAACCTCGCAGGTTAAATAGCAAAGAACGTCCGACAACCTTCCTAACCCACTCTATATCATTCGTTACTGCATGCGTTTTAGTTTCACGGCTTACCGCTTTTACCATAAACTCCGCCACCGAGAGCGCTTTCACGTATGGACGATAGATGAATTTGATGGGATTACTCGCCAGCTGATATTCTTCTGGACATAGTTTATAACTGTTGTTAAGTGAGTACTTAAACCCATGATAATGATAAAATACCAACTTAAATCTATTTCCGCTTTCCAGCTCGGTGCCTTCAGCATATTTTTTAGAATTCGTTTTAAAACTGTATTGCTGCACATTCCACGGAGCCACACCTGCTCCAAGATGTGAAGACACATGTACACAATCAAACCTGGTTTTCCAATCATCCAGGTATTTCTGATCACCAAACTTATTGTCTTCCATTCTGTTAAAACACCAATCTAAACAAGCGTCAATCCACCAGTTGAGCACTTGCATACCTTCAGGATTATTTTTAAACGTCATATACTGGACGCAGTAAATTCCACTGGTTGCAGATTGATCGTAGCATGGTGTATACCTATGTTCTGTAATCAATACAGATTTCTCACCCATTTCATTATAAAGTACAGTCGGATCACTAAAGAACAATAAATCAGCATCAATATAAGTACAATGATCTAAACTATAAGTCTCTAGGCAATATTTTATGGTGGAAGAAGAACACGTCCAACAGTATTCTGCTGCAGTCCGATCTCCTTTTACCGCAAGTAAGTCTTTATTTTCAAACTCAGGCAAGCTAACAATGGTGGCATTTGCCAAATTCAACTTACACAATACATCATAGCAGTGTGTATCAAAAGCAAATATGTACAAATGAAAATCAGCACATTGCTCCTCTAAGGAATTATACATGGCCAGTCCACGCGAGAGATAGGTCGAATTAAATAAGGTGCAAAATTTAAGCATAGCATGATGTTTTAGATCAATTATGCCCTTAAGACAACCTTTATTAAAAAAGGTCCTAGATGTTTTAAGATTATTTATCTAAAAAAAATCTAGGACCATATAACAACTTGATTATGTGCTTCTTAAATTCAAAATTATACGACTAAACCTGATATTTCTACCATTTCATTAGTATCTTTACTATAATCTACACCTGGAACATCAAATCCAAACAAATTTAAAAAGTCAGTTTTGTAACCGGCTAAATCACCAATCAAAGGTAAAGTCTCATCAGTTGCCTCTGTCCATAACGCGGCTATCTGATCTTGAACACTTGGATTCATTTCCAGATCGTCAACGCGTATACGTCCCTTTTCGTCTACCGGAACGGCGGATTCTGTAAACAATCTTTCTGAGAAAAGACGTTGGATCTGCTCAATACAGCCTTCATGCGTTCCATTTTCCTTCATGATTTTGTATAACAATGAAATATACAGTGGTATTACCGGAATGGCAGAGCTGGCTTGTGTAACAAGCGCTTTATTAACAGATACAAAAGCCCTTCCGTGTATATCCTTTAATTTATCAGCAATTGTAAATGCGGTAGCCTCCAAATGATC
>Ga0116227_10015462_pt1 | contig 11288 bp, 8 predicted proteins | sample S1TSphgellanicum_FD_89693 | JGI IMG/M metagenome (GOLD analysis project Ga0116227, IMG submission 89693) | Host-associated microbial communities from peat moss isolated from Minnesota, USA - S1T2_Fb - Sphagnum magellanicum MG | ecosystem: Host-associated > Plants > Peat moss > Unclassified... | reverse complement strand
TCTTAATCCTTCATTATCCACAGCATCGCTTCTGGAATAAATACCCATTAATACACCACCATCATTCGTAGGGACAACTTTCTCAACCTCGTCAAGGCTTTTACCTCCCAAAATCAATTGATTGATAATTTTTCCGGTTTTATCCAGCTTCACCACCATCACATCTTTGGAACCGAAACCAAGTTTCGGATGGTTCGTACTTCCTGCCACCACAAAGCCTTTGTCTGTGGTCTGGGCAACGCTTCTGGATTCTTCAGAATATCTCGTCCCGATCGTTTTCTGCCATTCTTCTTCTCCATTTTCATCCACCTTGATGACCCACATATCGGATGATCCGTTGGATTTCTCTTTCTTGTCCAATGCCAGTGAGGAATACGAGGTTCCTGCCAATAAAAATCCACCTTCCTGAGTAGAAATGGTGGAACTGAGATAATCGTGCTGGTTGCCCGAGAAGTATTTCTCCCAGACTTTCTGACCCTGCTGGTCTAATTTCAAAATATGGTAATCGTAACCTTTGTTCTGATTGTTGCCGGCTGTCGGGTTTTGGCTTTTCTGGATAGAGCTTCCTGAAACAAGATACTGACCGTCAACTGTCACCGCCAATCCCGAAAGAAAATCCTGCGTCCCGGATTCTACATTCTTTTGCCAGCTTACTTTCTGGGAATAGCTATACGCCATAATAAGCAGACCCACACTTATGCAGAGTTTTTTCATCATTTTAGTTTTTTAATATTAGTCTTTATAAATTATTACGGAACAAAAATAAATCAGGCCAACGCCAGAATCTGACGTATTATAATTGTATTTGTTTTTTATTTCCTTCATTGCTAAAATAGAATTATTTTAACAAAAATTAAAATAATTTTTAAACTATTTTATTATGTTAAATAGAGATAACGGAAAAACATTCACAACATAGGTAGATTCAATCTTTTAAAGTAAAGTCATAAAAGTTAATGGTGCACTAAACAAACATCGAAGAAGGGATATAGAACTGATATAGCCGGGATATAGAAACTTCGAACAACGGATATAGTAAGAATATAAAAGGGATATAGAAAGGTTATATTATGTTAAGTCCAGAAGATGGGATTTCAATAAATATTTATGGAAATCAACCACATAACCTAATCAGTGAATAAAATTTAAAACACGTCAGCTTTTGACGCTTTCCGGAAATACTTTTGAAAAATATTACTAAAGGCAGTAATGATAACCATTTTTTAACCAAAAAAAACAAATGTATTATGGGTAAGTTATATGACTCACTTTTATCTGGGACTTCGGGTGGTTGTAATATTAAACTTTGTTAAAATCTAAATGTTTTTAAAAATTTAAGCATATTTTTGCACGATTATTGATTTAGTCTATCAATATTAGGAAATAACTTTGGTGAAACAAATAATTATAAATCTTTAAAAATTTTATTATTATGGGAAAGTCTTATGAAGCTATTTTCGAAAACAATAAAAAATGGGTTGAAGGAAAATTGGCGGATGATCCGGAATATTTTCACAATCTTGCGAAAACGCAACATCCGGACTATCTCTATATAGGATGTTCTGACAGTCGCGCAACGGCAGAGGAATTAATGGGAGTAGGACCAGGCGAAGTGTTTGTACACAGAAACATTGCTAATGTTGTCAATACTTTGGATATGAGTTCTACAGCAGTTATCCAATATGCTGTTGAACATCTGAAAGTGAAGCATATTATTGTTTGCGGACATTATAATTGTGGTGGTGTAAAAGCCGCTATGACCTCTCAGGATCTGGGGCTTTTGAATCCCTGGTTGAGAAATATCCGTGATGTTTACAGACTTCATCAGGAAGAATTGGATTCTGTAGATGAAGATAAAAAATATGATCGCCTTGTGGAGCTGAATGTTCAGGAACAATGCATCAATGTCATAAAAATGGCCTGCGTGCAGGAACGTTATATTTTAGACGAATATCCAATTGTTCACGGTTGGGTTTTCGATCTTAGAACCGGAAAAATTATTGATTTGGAAATCGATTTTGAGAAGATCTTGAAAGACATCCAAAAAATCTATAATCTGACCAATTCTGATTGGGTGATGAGCAAAAAGAATAACAAAAATCTCATCTAAAAAAAATTATGAAGTACTGGAGTATTATAACATTAACGATTTTTCTCAACTTTACGGCTCTCCCTGGGATTGCTGCAATGTTTGGTTGGGAATTACCGAGAACCAATGTTATACTCAATGAAGAAGAAACCCACGCCAATGCTTTTGTACTTTACGAAAAGACAATTCCTAAGACTTTGAACATTCATGATTTTCTGAAATTCTATGAATCTGTTCCTCAGAAAAAATCTTCCCCTAATTGGGAAGCCAATATCTACTTTTCCCCTTATCTCAGTATATTTTCTCCTCCTCCGGAAGCTTAATCTACATTTCGTTTTTCTATAAACGACATTATTGTTTGCTGTTTTTTTAATAACAGCAGGCCTTATTCTGTATTAAGTCAATCAACATTTTTTTAAAGAATAATTGATATTCATTATCAATAACTTCTGCTATTTTCTTATGAAGTCGCAAATAAACAGCTTTATCTATTCAGATACAGATGTCGAGTAATTAAGCGATAATGTGAGACAAATAAAATATTTTTAATCTCTTATGAAAAAATCAAAATCTTTGTTTGGAGGAATCAAAGAAAACTTTCCTTCCGGTCTTGTGGTTTTCCTTGTGGCATTACCATTATGTCTCGGGATTGCTTTAGCATCAGGAGCACCGCCATTATCAGGTGTTATTTCAGGAATCGTCGGCGGCATTGTAGTCGGATTTCTAAGTAATTCCAACATATCTGTTTCCGGCCCGGCTGCCGGCCTTACTGCCATCGTCTTAGTCGCAATTACAGATCTTGGTGCTTTTGAGTTATTTCTCTGTGCAGGAATTATTGCAGGAATCATTCAGCTTATTTTAGGATTTATCCGCGCTGGAAGTATTTCGAATTATTTTCCTAATAATGTAATCGAAGGAATGCTTGCCGGTATCGGTATCATTATTATTCTGAAACAAATTCCCCATGCATTAGGTTTTGATGGTGATTATGAGGGGCATGAATCTATTTTTGATAAGGGTCTTAATTTCGGATACTTCTCAGAATTATTAGGAGCAATACATCCAGGAGCCATTATTGTAACTTTGGTTTCTGTTGCAATCTTATTAGCTTGGGATCACATTCCTCTACTTAAGAGGCTGAAATTATTACCAGGCGCATTGGTGGCAGTAATTACCGGAATTCTATTAAATGAATTTTTTAAAATCTCCGGAAGTTCACTCGCTATTTCTGATAAACATCTTGTGACATTGCCAACACCTTCCTCGTTAGAAGATTTCAAAAATCTGATCACTTTCCCTGATTTTAATGGGTTTACAAATCCAAAAGTCTGGATTGTAGGTGCAACCATTGCAATTGTAGCATCTATCGAGACTCTTCTTTGTATAGAAGCTTCTGACAGGCTGGATGTTAAGAGAAGAATTACTGACACAAATCTGGAACTAAGAGCACAGGGAATTGGAAATCTTATCAGTTCATTTATTGGCGGATTACCTATGACATCAGTTGTTGTAAGAAGTTCGGCTAATGCTAATGCGGGAGCAACTTCTAAATTATCGGCTATTATTCACGGTGTTTTATTGTTGATCTGTGTTTTATCAATTCCATTTATACTAAACTTAATTCCATTGGCAACATTGGCTGCGGTTTTAATATTAGTTGGGTATAAATTGGCAAAACCGGCCACTTTCAAACATTTTTGGCACAATGGGAAATATCAGTTCATTCCGTTTTTGGCAACAGTTTTGGCTGTAGTTTTCACAGATCTATTGAAGGGTGTTGGAATCGGTTTATTAATCTCGGTTTTTTATATTTTACAAGGAAATATGAAGCGCGCTTATTATCTTAGTAGAGAAAAATTGGATGATGCAGATGAAATCACTATAAAACTTGCAGAAGAAGTTTCTTTCCTGAATAAAGCTGCGATCAAGAAAACTTTGAAAAATGTAAAATCAGGCTCAAAGATTATCATAGATGCAAAAACAACGTCTTACATCACAACAGATGTTCTGGAAATGATCCAGGATTTTGCCAATGTAAGAGCAAAAGAAGAAGATATAGAAGTGGAATTAATCGGCTTCAAAACATCTTACAGAGACTATGCGAGTGATCAGGATTCGCATGTCATCATCAATCATAAAAGGGCAATGTAAATTGCAGACTTTTAAATAATTAACATTTTATTAAATTTAAAAATATGAAAGCACATACATTCGAAACACAAACGACCATTACACCAGAAAAAGCTCTTGACATCCTGAAAGAAGGAAACGAAAGATTCGTAAAAAATCTTAAAGCAAACAGAGACCTGTTGGCTCAGGTAAATGATACGCGTGAAGGACAATGGCCATTTGCTGTAGTTTTGAGCTGTATAGACAGTCGTACCTCTGCTGAGTTGATCTTTGACCAAGGTTTGGGAGATATTTTCAGCGTAAGAATTGCCGGAAATTTTGTGAATCAGGACATTCTTGGCTCTATGGAATTTGGTTGTAATGTAGCTGGATCCAAACTAGTTGTAGTTTTGGGACACACAAAATGTGGCGCTCTGAAAGGTGGCCTGGATGCTGCAAAGATCGAAGGGCTGGGGATGGAAAACCTAAATCATTTAATTGGTCATTTTGATCACATCATCAAAGATATTATCAAGGATGGCGAAGAGCGTTCTTCTAAAAATGAAGATCTTCTGGAAAGGCTTAATCAGCATAATGTAAAACATGCCATACAAGATATTCGTAAAAACAGCACTACACTTAAGAACCTTGAAGACGAAGGTAAAATCAAGATCGTAGGGGCTAATTACGATGTAGAGACCGGAGTGGTCACTTGGATATAAAACATTTTTTTTTCATACAATTAGTTAGGGTGGTAGGCCGGGTAAATTATTATCCGGCTTACTTATTTCCCATTAAAAGCCGTCATCGTATTCTGAACGCCAGCGAACACGAAAGACAAAGCTGCCTGAGAAAATTTCTCGATTCTTTCCTGTAATGTTTCTTTCTCTGTTTCGTTCCATTGTCCGAGAACATAATCTACCTGTTGACCTTCTTTGAATTCTGCAGCAATTCCGAAACGTAATCTTGTATATTGGTTATTATTAAGAACAGCTTCAATGTTTCTAAGGCCATTGTGACCACCGTGGCTTCCTTTCATTTTCATTCTCAAAGAACCGAAAGGCAATGCGAGATCATCAGCAACAATCAAAACATTTTCCAAAGGAATGTTCTCTTTCTGCATCCAAAATTTGACTGCGTTGCCGGAAAGATTGACATAAGTATCGGGTTTCAGAACAAAAACTTTTCTGCCTTTATATTTCCCTTCTGCCAAAAGGCCAAAGTTTGAAGATTTGAAAGGCGCTTCCAGTTTCTCAGCAATTTTCTCAGCCACTTTGAAACCGATATTATGTCGCGTTTCTGCATACTCTTCCCCTTTGTTACCGATGCCGACAATAAGATATTTCATAGAAAATTATTAATACCCGTAAATGTAATATTCGTCTCCCGAAGTTGATTTTATAAGATAATTCTCGGAGTCGTATGTGTTGACTGAATTTTGAGTTTTTACAGTTCCGTCCTGTTCTGTTATTGTTGCTTTTGTTGGATTATTTTGCGATAAAAAGAAGCCGGTCTGAGGTGATATACTCGAAAAGAATATCCAGAATTCTTTAGGAAGAAGTGCAAAAGGAGATTTTTTATTATCATATACATATACAGCTGTTACCGGCGTTGGTTCCATTATCAAAACTCCAGTGTCTGGATCGTAAGAGCCCAATTTGGTCACATCTTTTACTAGATTTTCTCCAGAGTATTCATATGTGTCTTCCATATATATCTTCATAGGTATAGGGAGTGTATAAGTTGTGATGGAAACAGATTTCACCATTTTATTTCCAGTGAAGGTATAGTTGGTTACTGAAGTGCTGATTCCAGTAATAGTTGTAGTAATTTTAGAAACATTACCGCCAGAATATTCATAAACTGCGTTTATACCGCCAGTTACATATACTCTTGATATTTTGTTAGAACTATTGTATTGTATATTGAATTTTTCAGATGAACCTGCTTCAGAATAAGAGATTAATCTGTTTGTGCTGTCGTAACCAAAAACAAGATTACTGTCTTCAAATTCTCCTGTATCTTCATCTTTAAGATGAGAATTCATTTTTTTCAGCAACCTAGATGCCGTTGGACCGCCATCGCCAGGAATGGTAGTTGTTGGATCATATTTTACACCATTCAAAAAATCGCCATTTCCATCTTGGTTGGGACTGCAAGCTGACAATATCAAGATTCCGAAGACAAGTGTGAGATAATAAAATATATTTTTCATTGATTGATTTTCTGTTTGCAAAGTTAACTTTTTATAATAAATTTTTGAATTCGAAATTTTAATTGGTCATCATTTACTTATAATCAAAATTTTCAGTAGAATTCTGAGCCTTAATCTTTTTAGATTCATCTATATAAATCTTTAGTTGTTTCTCATTTAGAGAGGCACTATTCTTATAAATATCAACTCTTCTTTTGATTTCAGAATCGAAATATTTTTTGAAGCTGTCATTGGTTTCGTATTTGCGCCACAAAGTGAAATATTCGCAGACATTTCCCAAAAGATCATTCAGTTCTTCAGTCGTTCTTTCATCCACATTATTACCGAATGATGTTACGGAGCAATACATCGGCATTTCATCGGTCTCTACTTTTTTATAAAAGTCTTTATACTTATCATCAATCAAATATTCGATCTGTTCTTTGTTGAAATAAATATCTTCATTAATGTCTGTTAATTTTACAAAATCGGCTGCATTATTATTTTTATTAAAGATGTAACTCGCATAAATTACCACTTCACCCTTTCCCAAACCTGGCGAGATCCCATAATGTTGCGAAAGATAAAAAAGCGCCGGTTCAGAATAATCGGTTTGGTCTTTTAGATTTGCCACAAATATTTCTATTCTGGTTCCGTCTTTGTCCTTTGCAATTCTCTTTTCAAGATCCTTGAAGCTTCTGTAGTCATACAAAGTATCCGATGCTTTTTTGAAAGACCTGATTGGCGATTCTGCGCTGTAGGTTGTAAAACCATTAGCGGACGCATATTTTTTATTATAAAGCAAACCATCCATTCTGTACATATTTTTCCGGTAAGCATAATAGAAATTGATAGTATTTCGAATGAACCTTTTTTCAGAATTATATTCGATGGAATAAACCGGAATGCTCTTATCCTTAGAATTAAACCTTACGGAAATACCGCTCAAACTATCAGCTTCGCTCAAAAAAATCATTTCTTTATCATAATGATATTTCAAAATTTGAGCATTACAAAAAGAGGCTATTGTGAAGAATAGCAATAAGATAATTCTATTTAATTGAGATAACTTCATTAATGATTCAAAATCCTATTCAAAACCAGATTCACCTCATCCACATTTTTTACATTGTCTTTCCTCATCATCAGCTGGTTGTTCTTTTCTTTTAACGTCGCTTCCTTGGGATTTTGTGTGAGGTAGGCAATTATTTTTTTGAATTTGTCACTTTGATAGAATTTATCCTGAGGATTCGCAGGAAAATATCCGAGGAACACTTTATTCTTCACAACCAACTTATCAAAACCAATTTCCGCAGCCAGCCATTTCAGCTCCACAGATTTCAAAAGGTTGATTGCTTCATCCGGCAATTCTCCGAATCTATCTTTCAATTCATTTTCAAATTTCACAAGACCCTCAGCATTTTGGATCTCAGCTAATTTTTGGTATAATGACAATCTTTCTTCGGTCGAACTTACGTAATGATCAGGAAGCATTAATTCCAAATCTGTATCGATATTGACTTCCTTCGTCGATTTGAATAATTTCTGACGGTCTTCCTCATTTTCAAAAAGATCTTCAAAATCCTCATCATCCTTCAATTCTTCCAAAGCTTCCTGCATCATTTTCTGATAGGTCTCGAAACCCATTTCATTAATGAAACCACTTTGTTCCGCTCCAAGCAAATCGCCCGCTCCACGAATTTCCAAATCCTTCATCGCAATCTGGAATCCACTTCCCAAATCCGAAAATTGCTCAATCGCTTCCAGACGTTTTCTCGCATCGGAAGTCATCATATCAAATGGCGGTGTTATCAAATAACAAAACGCTTTTCTGTTGCTTCGCCCAACCCGTCCACGCATCTGGTGAACATCTGCCATTCCAAATCGGTGCGCATCATTAATGAAAATCGTATTCGCATTCGGAACGTCAACACCACTTTCGATGATAGTTGTTGCGACCAAAACATCATATTTTCCATCCATAAAATCAAGGACATTCTGCTCCAATTGCTTCCCTTCCATCTGTCCGTGACCGATGACGACTTTTGCATCCGGAACCAATCTTTGAATTAATCCAGCAATATCTTTCAGATTTTCAATTCTATTATTAATGAAATAAACTTGACCATCCCGCTGAAGTTCATACGAAACCGCATCACGAATAATTTCTTCACTGAAGCCAATGATACTCGTATCAACAGGCTGACGATTTGGTGGTGGTGTTTTGATGACCGAAAGATCTCGTGCAGCCATCAATGAAAACTGTAAAGTCCTCGGAATCGGTGTTGCTGTCAATGTCAAGGTATCAACATTCGTTTTCATCGTCTTCAATTTATCTTTTACAGAAACTCCGAATTTATGTTCTTCATCAATGATCAATAAACCTAAGTTCTTAAATTTCACTTTCTCCGAAGCCAATTGGTGCGTTCCGATGACGATGTCTACTTTTCCGTCTTTAAGACCTGCTAAAGTTTCGGATTTTTGTTTTGCCGTTCTGAATCTATTCAAATAAGAAATATTGACCGGAAAATCTTTCAATCGTTCTTTGAAACTTCTGTAATGTTGGAAAGCCAAAATAGTTGTAGGAACAAGAATCGCTACTTGTTTGCTGTCAGTTGCCGCTTTGAAGGCTGCACGAATCGCAATTTCCGTTTTCCCGAAACCTACGTCACCACAGATCAAACGATCCATCACGCCTTCATCTTCCATGTCGCGCTTCACATCGAAGGTCGCTTTTTCCTGGTCTGGCGTATCTTCGTAAAGAAAGCTCGCTTCCAACTCATTTTGAAGATAAGAATCCGGTGAATACTGGAATCCTTTTGCCGTTTTACGTTGTGCATAAAGCTTGATCAAGTCAAATGCAATCTGTTTTACTCTTGCTTTTGTCTTCTGTTTAAGAGATTTCCAAGCTGGTGAACCAAGTTTGCTGAGAACGATCTCTTTGCCGTCCGGCCCGTTATATTTTGAAATTTTATGAAGTGAATGAATACTTACATAAAGCAGATCGCCATTTTTGTAAGTCAGTTTGAAACATTCCTGGATTTTCCCATCATTATTAACCTTAACCAATCCCATAAACTTACCAATCCCGTGATCGATGTGGGCAATGTAATCACCGATTTTCAAAGACATTAGATCCTTTAAAGTCAGTTGTTCGGACTTGGCAAAAGTGTCTTTGGATTTATAGCGCTGATAGCGGTCAAAAATCTGATGATCTGTGTAAACCAGAATTTTATGATCCAAATCTACAAAACCCTGATGAAGTTCGGATTTGAAACTTTTAAACGGAATTTGATGTTCCAATTCTTCGAAAATCGATTGCAATCTTTCTCTTTGTTTTTCCGATGAAAACGAAATCCAAGTATCAAAGCCTAAAATTTGTTTTTCTTCTAAATCCTCAATCAACAATTCGAAATTTTTATGGAAACTCGGTTGTTGTGTTTGATTGAGTTCTAATATCTTTATTTTCGGAAGTTCAAACGTGTGCGAACTGAAATCGATCGTTTTGAATTTGATCAGTTTATTCTGGAACTCATTTTCGGAAATGAAAAGTTCTTCCGGCTTTCTATGATTGATTTCTTTACTTAATGTTTCGAACTTCTCAAATGACTTCTCGTAAAATGTTTTTACTTTTTTAACGCCAAGAAAGAGGTTTTTCGAAACAATCAAACTATCATTAGAAAGCAATTCAAAAAACGAAACTTTGTTCCCGGAAATCGAAAAATTCATATTGGAAACCAACTGAAATTCCGTAATTTTATCCAAAGAAAGTTGAGATTCTATATCAAAAGTCTTAATGCTTTCCACTTCATTTCCAAAAAATGTGATCCGGAAAGGCTTTTCATTAGAGAAAGAAAAAACATCCACAATCCCACCTCGGACGGAGAATTCTCCCGGCTCGGAAACGAAATCAGTTTGATTGAATTGGTAATGATTCAGCAATTCATCCACAAAATCAAAATCCAATTGATCGCCCACTTTTATCTGATGAGAAATCGCTTTGAAGTCTTCCTTCTTCAACACTTTCTCGGACAATGCGCCAATGTAAGCCACAATAACTTTTGGAGAATTATTGGAATTTATTTTATTGATAACTTCTGTTCTAAGAACCAAATTAGCATTTTGAGTTTTCTCAACCTGATAAGGTTCCAGATGTGTTGCCGGAAAATAAAGCACGTTTTCCCTTCCAATCAAATCTTCCATTTCTGAGTTCACATAAAGCGCATCTTCCTTATCATCTGTAATGAAAAGGATGTTTTTCTTTTGAGCCAGAAACAATTCTGCCGTGAAAATAGAAACCGAAGAACCGGCACTTCCTTTCACAGAAATATGTTGATTATTATTTAATTCTGCGAAAATCTCTTTCCCGAATTCTTTCTTGAATAAGTCAGGAAGCAGATTTTCATTGATTTTTTTTAATTCCATTATGAAATATGTGTAAACAGGAAAACGATTCCGAGCTTGTTCCCGGAATCGTAATTCTTTGCAAAGATACTATTTTTAAGAAAAATTAGTTTTAATTTTACATTCATTAAATTTTAAGAATTTGAAGTTTTCATTCAAAATATTATTCTTTTTCTGCTTGATATCAATCCTTTTTACTCAATGTAAGGACGATGATGCCAATATTTTCCGAGTTTACGTAGAAGGAAAATTTACTTATACAGACGGGAAATTTTTGGAAGATCCCATTCATCTTGTTAACAATAAAAAGATCATTGCAGAAACTTATCCAAAAGAAAGTGGAAGTTTTGTTTTAGCCGGACCTTACGAGAAAGATTCTTACAAACTGCAACTGAAAAAGTTTAAAATCAAGTCTTTTTCTACGGAAACAGCCGGTTGTAAAATATCTAAAGATTCTCTCAGCATTGAGATTCCGGATGGTGTGACTTATAT
>Ga0116227_10015461_pt1 | contig 11289 bp, 12 predicted proteins | sample S1TSphgellanicum_FD_89693 | JGI IMG/M metagenome (GOLD analysis project Ga0116227, IMG submission 89693) | Host-associated microbial communities from peat moss isolated from Minnesota, USA - S1T2_Fb - Sphagnum magellanicum MG | ecosystem: Host-associated > Plants > Peat moss > Unclassified... | reverse complement strand
GCCGTCACGCTCAATACACTTCGGCATACCGCGCACAGATTTCCGCTTCATTCAAGCCCTCCAAACTGCCGATCTCCGCGCGCTTGAACTTGAGATACGCGGACAGCAAATCCGCGCCCAGCCAGTCCGCCGCGGACTCGTTGTCGCCCAGCAAATCCAAGGCAGACCCGAGATCATGCGGCAACGCGCGCGCCTCGACGCGCTCGATCTCCCATCCCTGCCGTATGCCGTCCAAGCCCGCCTGCACCACCACCGCCAGCGCCAGATAAGGACTCGCGGTGGCATCGGCGACGCGAAACTCCACATTGAACTGGGCCGCACGCTGCGGCGCATCGCCCCGCGCCGGGCAGATGCGCAGCGCCGTGCCGCGGTCAAAGACCCCGACATCGGCCTTGGTCGGCGCCCACCCATTCGGCCGCATTCGATAATAAGAGGGCACCGATGGCGCCGTCACGGCACACAGCGCCGGCAGGTGATGCAAGATTCCCGCAATGAAATGATCGCCCAGCGATGAGAGCCCCCCGGGCCGATGCTCATCGTAGAGCACCGGACGACCATCGGCATCCAGAAAACTGAAGTGAATGTGTGTGCCGCTGCTCACGCCGCCCGAGGTCGGCAGAGGCGTGAAGCTCACCCGCTCCCCCAACCGATACGCCACCGCCTGCGCCACCTCCCGCGTGATCACGGCATTGTCCGCCGCGCGCAAGCCCACCACCGGCGCGGAGGTCACCTCGTATTGACGGGCGCCGTACTCGGCCAGAAAGGAGTCGGGAACCACACCGACCTGACGCAAAGCCGCCAAAAGGCTCTCGCCATACACGCCCTGTTGCCGGTACGCATCGAGTTCGTAGGGTTGCTGCAACGGGCCCGCACCGCTGTACGTGAATTCTTGCTCGAAGGTCGCCAGCAGCTGCAAACCGGTTTCGCGCTGCAGACGATCGAGCGCCCGGCGCAGCACGTGACGCGGACAGAAATGCCACGCACTGCCCTCCAAGGTCTTGATGTCCGCGATGAAGAAGTACTCCGTGGCGGATGCTTCGAACGGCAAGAAAACCTTCGTCGAGGGATCCGGCACCAGGAACACCTCACCCTGCGTCCCGAAGGTCGTCATATGGATGGGCCCAAAGGCCGACAAGAAAATATTGGTGGGCGCGAGGCCCACGCCGCGCTCCAGGCGTGACGCCAGATCCGCCGCCGGAAAGCTCTTGCCGCGGAAATGTCCCGACAGATCGCTGGTACCGACGAAAACTATCTGCTCACGCTGCATTCGACAATCCCGCAACGCATCCCGCGTGCTTTCGAAAAGAACCGCCTCCCTCACCCTCAACATACACGGTCCAGGAAGATCTCGCTGCAGCGTCCGATCGCCCAAATCCTTCCACAGAGGCCCTAAAGGGCGAATTCACTAGCACTTGACAGTCGAAGTGATATGGATATGATATCACCACAATATCAATGACTCGGAGAACTCAAATGCCTGACCCCCTCGTCCAATTGCCCACCGCCGAACGCATGGTGGATGTCGCCAGCGGTTGGCCCATGCTTTGCCTTAATTTCGCCCTATGGATCGCCGGGGTCCTGATCATTGGACTTCAGCACCGCATCGGCGCCTCGGCACCGGCAATCGCCGCGCCCTGCTTCCTCGCGGCGTTCGTCACGCTGATGGGTTTCTTCACGTTGCAGCCGAACACCGCCCGCGTGCTGATCCTGTTCGGCGCCTACAAAGGCACCGTCAGCAAGCCGGGATTTCATTGGGCCAACCCCTTCTACTCCCGCAGCCGCGGCACCGCGAAAAAGGACTACACCCCGAGCGAGAGCGGCAAACGCAGCGGGTCAGGTCAGCGCCAGAACACGCAGTCCAGCGTCCAATGGATCAGCACCAAGCTGTCCCTGCGCGCCCACAACTTCAGCAGCGATCCACTCAAGGTGAATGACAAGCGTGGCAACCCGGTGGAAATCGCCGCCGTGGTGGTCTGGCGCATCGCCAACACCGCGCAGGCCGCATTCGACGTCGAGGACTACACCAGCTACGTCGAGATCCAGAGCGAATCCGCGATTCGCAGCATCGCCAGCCGCTACGCCTACGACCACGGCACTCAGGACGCGGCCAATGAAACCGAAGTCACCTTGCGCGGCGGCGCCGACGAAGTCGCCCTCGCCCTCAAAGAGGAACTGCAGGCGCGACTGATCAAGGCTGGCGTCATGGTCGAGGAAGCACGCCTCACACACCTGGCCTACGCGCCCGAAATCGCCCCCGCCATGCTGCGCCGACAACAGGCCGAAGCCATCATAGCCGCACGCAAGATCATCGTGACCAACGCCGTGTCCATGGTGCACATGGCCCTCGACGAACTCGACGCCAAGGACGTCGTGCACCTCGACGACGAACGCAAGGCCGCCATGGTCAGCAACCTGCTCGTGGTCCTGTGCGGCAACTCCGAGGCCACACCCGTCATCAACACCGGCACGCTCTACACCTGACCCGTGGCCGAGCAACGCAAGCCATTCTTGCTGAGGGTACCGCCTGACCTCTGGGACGAAGTCGAGAAATGGGCCGCCGACGACTTGAGAAGCGTCAACGCTCAAATCGAATTCATCCTGAGGCAGGCGGTGAACCGGAGAAAGAACCCGAGCGGAAAAGAAAAGTGACGGCTCCGTACTCATGACATGCGCGGCGCCGAAGGTCACAAACTGTACTTAACGACAAGGGCTCATTGCTTCGCCAAGGCTCGGCGCATCGTTCCAAAGGCTTGAGGTGCCAGAAAGAATGCCGTGAAGTACGCCATGTCGCGTTGAGTGGATACAAACGACAGGGTGAGCGAATTCATGTTTTTGGAGCAAGGAAGCTGATGTGGGCCTTCTAGGTCCACGACGAAGGTTGTGTACGCAACGTCGGGTCCATCATCCACTGGCGGACCACCCGGAAACGTAGATCCCACACTGCGGGATGCGAGCTGATATTCCGAGGTGCATTCCTGGCCACCTGGCGCTGTCCAAGTGACTTGTGTCTCGGAGATGACGAGCGGACCGGCCGCGATACTTCCTTGAACGCCATCGCTCACCTGCCATGTGCCCCGTATTCGATCTATGTCCAGCGCCGATGATTCGGTGGCTAACTCGACCGAGCAAGCAGCATGCATCTCTCGGCTGAGCGTGGTACCCGGTCTGACGGGCATCCAATCTTGAGCACCCGGAGACCGCCAAGGATCGTATGTTTGCTCGGTCCCATCCTCGTAATACACGATAAGAGTCAACTTCTCGGCCATCCCTTGAGCACACTCGAAGGTGTCGTTGACCAGTTCATAGAGAATCAGCCGATTTCTGTTTTCATCCATCGTATGTTCTTTCGGAATGTATTGAAACCAGGCGGCCCGCTCGATCTTTCTCCACAGATGAATGCTGGTCAGGTCAATCCGCAAATGGCCAGGGTCATCGCCATTCTTAATTTCGGTCCACCGCGAAAGCACCCCCAATTGAGCGCCACGATCTGCCGCATCTTTTCGCGGCCTCATCGACTTGGTGACTGGAATTCTCGGTATCGATATATCCTGATCGTAGACCTTCACGGGTTGAGCCTTCTTTGGAGAATCCGACTCGCGTACGGGGTTGAGCAGCGCGGCGGTTGTTACGACGACCAGTGCCGTGATCCCCAATCCAATCTTCGCAATCCAGGACCGTGTGGCCTTTAACAATCTTCGGCTCCTAGACATTTGGGCTTATAGGTTGTCGAGGTGCCTAATGCGACAACTCGCTCACTGAGGTGTTCCGCGCGCTCCGTATTTTTTCCCAACGGGCATATTGATTCGCTTTGGCTGAACTGGGATCTTCATGATCGTTGAGCCAGAAATCAAACCAGTCAACGATCATTTCCTGCTGCGCGAACCGCTGCAACGGTTTGGTGAGGTTGTGTTGGCCGCTGCGTATGTACAGGAGATCGACGGGCTTTCCTTGATCGCGTAACTGGGCATACAGAGACCTTAATGCGTATCGGGATACGCAAAGTCGGCGGACGCGCCGCTTTGCACCACGGGTACATCGCCATGCATCACCATGTACTTCGCCCCGGTTTGCCGGATGATGTCCGCACTGCCGGCATCGTGGTCCCAGTCAGATGAGCAATAATGCTCTATGGCCGGTTTCGGACAGGTCATCCGGCGGCAGACGGCCAGAAGCGGAAATTGGCTCCCTTTCCTTGGTTGCTCCATTGCGGACATGGGATTGCATATTGGGCTTTGGGCGACCGCTTGCGCGCGGCCTTGACGGCGAGAACGATGGCGTATCATCAAAAAGAGAGGCAATCCCACCTTCTAACTCGGTTTTGCCTCAAAATCGTCCACGGGCGCGAGATGCATCTCATGGGATAGCGTCGAAGCCGCCGGCGCGCGGACCCCGCCAGAGATACCTCTTTTTAGTGAGGGCGCATGCAGACCGATATTAAGATTAAGGCCGGCGTAATCGAGGGCTTCTTCGGAAAGCCCTGGGACTGGTCCGCACGACTGAGTGGTGCAGACTTTCTGCGCGAGTGTGGATACCAGTTTTACATCTACGCGCCTAAGTCAGAGTCTTTCCTTCGCCGGCGGTGGCGCGAACCGATCCCTGATGAGACGTTGACACATTTATGTAACTTGAGTGGAAGCTGCCGTCGGAGCGGCGTAGCGTTTGGGATCGGACTCACGCCCTTTGAGATTTACTTGAATTACGACAAGGGCGCTCGAGCGTCGTTGCGCTCGAAGGTACTGCAGATAAATGAAGTCGGCGTCGACATGCTATGTATCTTGTTCGACGATATGCGTGGCGACGTTGACGGCCTACCCAAGCTTCAGGCGAATGTGATTTCGGACGTGTGCACCTGGAGTAACGCCGAGAGTTTTATCGTGTGCCCGACCTACTATTCCTATGATTCGCGACTCACACGCGAGTTCGGACCTCCTCCAAAGACTTATTTGCGAGATCTGGGCAGTTCCATCGACCCTCGTATCGATTTCTTTTGGACCGGTGAGAAAGTCATTTCCGATGGGTATACGGCCCAGCATCTGGCGGACGTCGCGTCTGAACTAGGGCGAAAGCCGTTCATTTGGGACAACTATATGTCCAATGACTCGAGGATACGGACTAACCATCTGTTTCTTGACCCGTCAGCCAACTCATGGGACCTGCCGCTTGATAGCGCGACGGGCATCGCCATCAACCCCATGAATCAGCCATATCTTTCGCGAATTGCCCTGTACGGATATCGAGAAATGTTGAGGCAAGAGGCGCGAACGCAGCCCGTATTGCCTGAGATTTGTCGGCGCCTTTGCGGAAAATCGGTCGCGGAACGCTTGCTTGCAGACATTGACCTGTTTCACGGAGCGGGGCTTGCTAAACTGGATGCCGACACGCGTTCCAGGCTTCTCGATTGGTATCAGACAGAGACGACGAACCCTTACGCGCAAGAGATTGCTGCCTGGTTGCGCGGAGACTTCTTGTTCGATCCGCAATGCCTGACGACTTGATCGATCCATGGCAGTTATAGACCGATTTCAAAAGAAAGCTTGACCTTGTCGCCTTCATCTCCGGTGGTGAAACGATTGGATGACTCATTAGGATCTGAATAGAGCGAGCCAACAATCTCATTGCGATGAAACAGGTTTTCGAAGACAAGTCGGACTCGGCTGCGCTTGTTGATCTGCCACAGGCCGTAAATATCGAAGGATTGCGTCGAGCTGCTGTAGTTGCTAAGCAAAGGTGTCGCTTTGGACGTGTACCCGGAGGTAAACCGAAACGACGCCCCCGCGGATAAAGCACCCGTTGTATCGTATTCCAATCCCCAGGTGGCGCTTAGCGGAGTCTGATCGGCCAGTCGATTTTTCGGATCAGGCACATCCTTCACGCTCGACCAGTTGGCTGATAGATCACCTTTGATTTCAAGCTTTGGGCTCACTCGCAATATTTGCTGCAGGGGAATTTTGAATTCTGCTTCCGTTCCATATGAAGTGGCAGTGCCGCTATTCTCTGTGGAGGTAACCCATTCAGTACCATCTAAGAAAAGAATCGGAATCATCACATCGTCAATGTGCCGGATATACACACTCAAGTCTAAAATTCCATCGCCAGAAAGATAAGACTCGTAGCCTGCGTCAAGACCCCAAGACCGCTCGGGCCGTAAATAGGGATTACCCTGACTATCGGGATTTGCCGGCCCATTATCAACATTCACCGTATAGCGTCTCGGAACAAGATTGGCGGTATCGGGTGCGCGGGAGGTTTGCGAAATGCCGATGCGGATTTGGTCCTTCGAGTTGTAGGGCATTTTCCATATGACTTGGGCAATAGGGCTTACGATGGAAGAGTCGTTGCCCACTGCGGCGAAGTCAGGACCAGAGACCCGAACATCGGTCAGTTCGACGCGCACCCCTAGATAGATGTCCAATGATTTGGACATGGTCCATGAATCTTGAGCGTAAATCGCCTTCTTCAGTACACGGGCATCGTAAATTTGATCAAGGGTGTCAACGATGTCTTCTTCGGGCGGCGCGCGATCGATCTGGAAACGAGTTTCGCTACGTTGTGTGATCGACCCGTCCCATCCGAATTCAAACGAATGCTCGTCATTGATCTGTTGAACGTATTTCTCTTTGGAGACCAGAATTCGGTCAAAAGATGTGGATGCAATATTCCGATCCAGCGCGAATACTCCGTCCGCATCGTACCCGTCGAAATAGAAATTCGAATGTCTGCTTTGGTAGCTGAGATTGATCCTGGATTGAAGTGACTGGTTTGCGGAGAAGTCATGTGTCCAGGCTAGATTTGATTTGTAAAGATTACGCGTGGTATGTCGGCTCTGCGAGAGGCTGTAGGGATAATCACTCGGCGAACCCACGAGCGTTTGCTCGTTTAAATCAAACCGAAATGGTGTCTCGAATTGCTGGATGAAAAGCTGCCAGTTGACCTTATCGTTTGACCCCTTCCAGGTGAGGATCGGCGTTAGGTTATAAGTAATGCGCTGGATATCCGAGGCCTCGCTGATTGCATACTGTGTCGTCAGTGCCCGCTCGGCGTCGTAATCGAATTCATCAATTGTGGAACTCTGACTTTGAACGGCTTTGGAGGCGTTGCCGATGATCTGGAATGAGAAGCGGCTAAAGTTCTCTGATCCCTCTAACGTCATCGACGGCGACTTGTTGCCCTGGTTGTAGACGACGCCTGCCTTGGCAGATAGGTGTCTATCCTTGGTCTTCTCCCTGAGCACGATATTCAGGCTACCCGCGATGGACTGCGTACTGATGTTAGCCACCGGAGTCTTGTAAATTTCGATCCGCTCAACCGCATCGGGGGACAGTGAATCGAGTGTAAAGCCCAATGGGGCGGGATCGCCGTTGATCAAAATCTGTGTGTATCCCGAGCCGAGGCCTCTGAAGCGGATCTGTGTCCCGTCAAATGTGACCCCGGGAATTCGGCGAACTGCATCCTGAAGACTAGTGTCGCCGTATTTGGTTAGTTCTTTATGGGAAACGGTGCTCTTAGAGGCGTTGTCATACCGCCGGGGATCTTCTTGCTGAGCCGTAACGCTAACCTCATCCAGAGGCTCTTCGGCTGGATGTTCCTGCGCCTTTAAAGGTTGAACAAGAAGAAATGCGAAGCAGAAACTGGTTGACCATATACGCATCGTCGCTGGACACTCAAATTCCCTTTGCAGTAGTTTCTATACCATGCTTTAAAAAACCGCTATCAAATGTAACGCGATCGACGCGCCCGCGTCTTCTCGAGGCGAAATCGCAGCTTGTCATTTTCGAGTCTGCCTGTGGGAATATTTACTTGGACCTTCGTATCACTTCGCCGTCTTTCACAACAAATGACACTCTTCGCAAGAGCGTAATGTCCTCAAGTGGGTTACCAGGCACAGCGATGATATCCGCTGCAAGTCCCACTTTTAGCAGCCCTCTCTCCTTGTTGATATCTAACAGCCTCGCTGCATTGGTGGTGATCGCGCGAAGTATGTCCGGTGGCCTTACGCCAGCCTCCACAAAACTATCGACGTACTCGAGGGACTGCACCCCCCGGGACTCTCGCAGGTTGCTCATGATGTCCGTACCGAAAACGATGGTAACTCCTACTTTTAAGCTCGCCGCAACCGCTCAACTCGCTCCGCATGGATAAGTTTCGCCTCATCCTCGTCTTTGCCGTCCGCTAAAAGCTGCTTGACGGTGAAGTCCGTGCTAACCAGGACGACGCCATTTTTCTTGGCTAATGCCAGATCCTCATCGGTGATAATCCAGGCGTGTTCAAGAGAGGCCACCTTCGCCTCGATCGCCGCTTTAGCTCCGGATTCCGTGGTTACGTGCGCGGCAACCTTCAGGTGTGCTCGAGCTGCCTCCGCTACGATGAATCGGATGTCGTCTGCGGAATATTGATAGCGCTGATCATCCACGACGATTTTTATTACTTTCGCACCCCAGTAGATGTTTTCGCGCACTGCCTTGCGCATCTCGTCCTGGCTATCCGCGAAGTAGTACTCCGGGTTGTTGAGCAGTTTGGGATCGGCTGGCGTATCCAGTATTCTTGGCCGCAATATCAATAACGTTGTGAGTGTAGTGTCACATGGCTTGCCACAAAGCCGCAGGTCGTCTCCGACCGCAATGGGTCGGGAGCAGCAGTAAAACAGGGGACAAAAAAATGTGTTTTCGCTTTGGGATAAATAGGTGGAAAGGCGATCCAGGCGTTGGTGTGGGCAGTCTTTGCCATTGCATGGGGGGCTGTGGGTACAAGTATTGCGATGCACTTTCACCTGGAAGATTCGTGGGCAGGCATCGCGGTCTTTGCCGGGCCACTGATTTTTTTTATCAGCTTCCTGCTTCAAGCTTTCAAGATCAAACGCACCTAGAGCGGTCGTACATCAGCGGCGGCATAGGGTCAACGGCCGCCTCAAACGGGGTGAAGAATTGAGGCACATGCTTGATGACGGACGAAGTGACGTTCTTCATGGGTAGTCAGGTAGTGGGCGCATTTCCCAGAAATCGGCTACCGACGATGGATGGTTCGTACTCTTACGAACCATTCCGTAGTCCAGGACACCTAAATCTTCACATCCAACTCAAGGCTGGGAACGCCCCTCTCTGCTTCTATAAAGACGGTACGCAGCGCGTGTCGTTCTGCGTTACCGCGAGCCCCGCTCAAGGCGTGTTAACCCTGGTCGGGTTCGAAGTGGCTAATGATTTGTAAGCCCGTTTCCTGTCGTTACCGGCAGGACAGGGTCGTTCAGAGACCCGGACTGCGCGCTCCTGGAATAGGTTTCAAACAGCGGTTCGGCGAAGACGCGCTTCGCTAGCGCAGCCTTAAGGCTTCAGCGAAGCAAGGTAGGCTGCCACGTCTCGAATCTCTGTGGGGCTTAAGGTTTTGGCGGACTTTTGCATCTGCGCAACCGACGGACCGCGGCGGGCGTTGACGCGTATGTCCCACAGGGTCCGGGCAAGGTAGCCCGCCGGATGGGCTGCCAAGGGTGGCGCTATTTCCGTCCCTCGAAGCTCGGGCCCATGGCAGGTCGCGCACGGGATTCCAGCGGCACCGCCCGTCGCGGCAATGACTGCGCCGCGCGCCACGGCGCCGGGCGGAACGTAATCTGTCAGAGTGACATGATCGTCATTGAGAAATGCCCGCTGAATATCGTCGGATAACTCTACGATACGATCGCCGACCGCCTCTGTCCCTCCACCGGGTGCAGGGTTGAGCCAGCCGTACTTGTCCGCGACAGTGCGTGGCGCCATCTTCGTCTCAATGACACGCGACCAGGACTTTCGGGGGAGACTGGCGAAATAGGTGGCAGCCTCATCCAGTTCTTGAGGCGTCACAGACAGGGCGGCCTTGATCATCTCGGAAGTGTTGGGCTGACCCGGCCTAGCAGATCGCCTGTCGCCTGAGCGAAACGCCTTTACCTGCTCGACAATATAGGTGGCCGGTAGCCCCGCCAAGTCGGCCGATCCAGGGCAACCTCCGCCGTTAAACGCATGGCACTCCGCACAGGGCGTAGTACCGCTTGCAGCGGGTCCGCGTACGATGGCTGGAGCCGGTGGATGATCGTCCGGATACCAGTCGATCGGGCCATCGGCCTCATCAATTTGCGCTGAACTCAGGGTCAGAGGGCTTCCCGGCATGTGGAACGGACCAGGTCCCAGCGGTTTCCCAAACGCGGTCTCCGCGCCCGAGGGATACGCCCACGCAAGCCCATCGGTTGGATTGCTGGGACGGACACACGCGACCAGCGTGACGATCGACACCAGCGAGATGACACCCGTTGCGAGCGCGCGGCGCGATGTATGGCTTCGCGAAACTGCAGTTTGCCGAAGGGGGCGCCCCGAAGCACCGAAATCGGCCTTCACCTCGGCCATCACTCCTCCTGCCGCTTCAATTCCGTTTCGAACGCCGTTTCCCGTTCCGCCACCGCATCTTTGTACCCCTGCGGATCGATCCACACCGCATCAGTGGCGCCCGCCTTGATGCGATCCAGTTTCTCCAGCATGTCGAAATACAGGCCATGCGCCCCCAGAAAGATATCGCACGGCAATGATTTCAACACCGCGAACGTGCGGCGATAGTCGTCCGCGATGTGCGGATACGACGCCGGTACGCCGGGCTTTTCCACCAAACGAAATCCCGGATTGACGTTCCAACTTCCCACGATCACGACATCCAGCGTTCGAGCGCCGCTCTTCACTTTCAAGGTCCACGTCGTACAGCCACGCGTGTGTCCTGGCGTCTTGTGCGCCACCAACACGGTCCTGCCCAAGGTCACTTCATCCTCATCGTGCAGCACGCGGTCGACTTTCGCGGGCGCGTAATGCGTGTCCGGATACGCGAAATCGGCTGCGCCGCCGCTTTCCACCACGGGTACATCGCCATCCATCACCATGTACTTCGCACCGGTTTGCCGAATGATGTCTGCACTGCCGGCATCGTGGTCCCCGTGTGCGTGGCTGATGAGTAATATCTTGGTATCGTTGAAGTGAAATCCCAGTTTCTCGATACTGGCGCGGATCAAGGGCACCGAGTCGGCGAAGCTGGAGTTGATCAGAATGTTCCCGTTCGGCGTGACGATGAGATAGGACGCCAAGTCCTTGCTGCCGACGTAGTACAGATTGTCGGCAATGCGAAACGGCTCGATCGGCGTCAGCCAATCAGGATTCGTTCGCGTCGACGGTGGAGTCTGCGCCCTAACAGCAGTCGCGATGAACCCTACGACGACCATCAAGGCCGCGACCCGCATCCACGCCGTCCGCCCGCTTTTTCTCACTTGAGACCCTCTTCAACTGATTT
>Ga0116227_10015460_pt1 | contig 11290 bp, 13 predicted proteins | sample S1TSphgellanicum_FD_89693 | JGI IMG/M metagenome (GOLD analysis project Ga0116227, IMG submission 89693) | Host-associated microbial communities from peat moss isolated from Minnesota, USA - S1T2_Fb - Sphagnum magellanicum MG | ecosystem: Host-associated > Plants > Peat moss > Unclassified... | reverse complement strand
CGCGGCTCCACATCACATCCTCGACGGTACAGGACCACATTCGCAGCATGGTCGAGAAGACGGGCAGCCGCAATCGAAGCGATCTCCTCGCCCGCGTTCTCGGCTGGGATGTCACGCCCGCCCCGCTGTAGTCGCGATTTTTCACGCCTAACGTTCCGCGTTCGGTCGCCGCGTTCGGAACTCGAGATGAAGACGCTCATCGCTTTCGGACTCTACGGGACGCTCGCCGGAGGCGAGCCGACGACGTGGTGGGCGCCGCTAGCGTCGCGAGCAGTGACGGGGTCAGTGAGACCGCCCACGTTTACCGGTTGCCGCACCGGGAACATGGAAGGGACGCGCATAGATTTAGGAAGGCCATTCCATGTCGACCATAACTCTCACCCAACAAAGCTACACGCCCAAGAAGTGGAATCTGTCCGGCCTGCAGGGCATCAGCGACAACACGCTGACCGTGCATTTTGGCCTCTACGAAGGGTATGTCAAGAACACGAACCTGCTTAACGAGCAGATTTCGGATATCGTGAAGAATGGTCAGGCCGGCGGTGCGAACCCGCATTTCGCCGAGCTTTCGCGGAGGCTCGGCTTCGAGTACAACGGCATGCGATTGCATGAGTATTACTTCGATAACCTCGTGAGCAACGGTAGCGGCTCGCCCTCGTCTGCGCTCAAAGACGCCCTCGCATCGTCGTTCGGCGACTTTGAGACCTGGAAGAAAGAGTTCGCGGCCGTCGGCGCAATGCGCGGGGTGGGATGGGTGATCGCGTATCAGGATCCGTGGACGGGGCGTATCTCGAATCACTGGATCACCCTGCACGAAGACGGCAACGTCGCGGGCTTCACGCCGATCCTCGTGATGGACGTGTGGGAGCACGCGTATCTGCTTGACTACAAGCCGGCAGACCGTCCGAAGTACGTCGAATCGTTCTTCAGCAACGTGAATTGGGACACGGTCGCGGAACGACTGAAACGAGCGCAGCCCGGCGCGTAGCGCCGGCCCGCTTCGGCAGGCCCGGGATCGCCTGGCCGATCGCGAAAAGAGCGCGACGCCTTTCAAGGTGTGTCGCGCTCTTTTTTGGGTGTCGAAGTAGAGTGAAGCTGCCTAGGGCGGGGTGCCGTCAGTGCTTCACGGAACACGTTCGATGCGTATAGCGTCTTCGGGACAGGCGACGACGCACAGACCGCACGCGCGGCATTCATCGGCGCGCGGCGTGTAGGCCGTCTGCATACCATGCACCCGAACCTTGATCTGAGCGAGAAGGCCGAGGCGCTTGAAATCGGCGCTTTCGATGCGGCGCACTTCGAAGACGTCGTAGGGGCACACGTCGACGCAGTCGCGTTTCCCTTCACACGCGGACCGATCCACGATCGGCCTCCACGTGCCCGAAATGGCTTTGCATTCCTCACCGGGGCGGGACGGATCGGCTGCCGCGCGACGGGTGGTTTCCGCGGCGCGAACGCTTCGCTTCGGCATTCCGCTAGACCGCCGCAATGGGCCGGGTCGCAGTAGCGCTCCGGCCGAGCACCCGCGCCGGCGGTTCGGGCAAAGTCGTCTGCAAAAAGAGGTCGCGCACAGACAGCAGGTCTAGCATAATACGATGACAACTCTTCGCATCGAGGCAGCAAGACCTTCTGCGACCCTCGGGGCGGAGGGCTCGTCAAGGAATTGAGCATCGATTCCGGCTGGGTTGCGGCGCTTGCGACACTGGTCTCCGCCCTCATCATTATGCTGACGGCCGTGATCGCTGTGCGGCAACTGCGTCATAATAGAAACGCGAACGATATCGTCGTCTACCTGCGGATCATCGATACGTTTGACTCTCCGGAGATGGAAGCGGGCCGCGCCAGCATCGCAACCATCGACCGGTTGATAGCGGAGGATCCCGCCTATCTCGAGCGACTCGCCGATCCGGCCTTCTCTCCCGAGGAGTTTCGCTCTCTCGGCAGGCTGCTTCGTTTTCTCGAGCACATCTCGGTTCTCATTACGAAGGGCGGCGTAGCCGAGGGACTCGTTTTAGCGGAGTACGCGGATAACTTTGCGGCCATGTGGGAATCGCTGCGCCCCGCCATCCTGCGCCGGCGGATCGCCTTCGGTCCCCATACGGGCCGCGCGTTCGAGCATCTCGCAATGCGCGCGAAGCGCTATATCGACAGCGGTGAAATGGATCGTGAGTACGCGGCGCTCGAACGCGACCCGCGCGATAAGACCACGTAGCGGCGACGAACAACGACGCCTCCAATGAGGAACGTTCGCTGGTTCCGTCGGCTCACGATGGCCCTCTCGAACGCGCAGGGAAAGCGGGCAGCGGTCCGGGATTTAGCGCGCTATGACCGCTCGCATGCCCGGCTTCATTCTGCTGACGATTACCGCTGCCGCGCTCTCTTCATCCCCGCCGGCCGCTGCCGGCGACAGCGAAGTCGAGCACGGCAGTTACCTCGTCCGCCAGGTCAGTCTTTGCATAGACTGCCACGGCGAAGCTTTAACGGGCGGGATCGTAGGTCACCAGCCGAACGCGCCGCACGCGCCGGCCATTGCGGGACTGCCGGGCCTCACGGTCGAGGCCGTATCGGACTTCCTCCAAACCGGGACCTTAAACGGCGCGGCCGTGCCTCGGCCGATGCCGCCTTATCGGATGCACGCCGACGACGCCCACGCGATCGCCGTCTATTTGAAGTCGCTACCGCCGGCGCCGCTCCCGTCGCCGTGAGTCCGTCGCTAAGCCGCCCGCTTCTTCGCACGCCGTAGCTCATACAGCTTCGGTCGCGATCGCGCAACGCGGTCTGCGTCGGGTCGAGGCGTTGTGCATGGCGTCGATCACGGGTAGAACGCGCTTATACTGCTGAATTTTAGGCGCGGGAGACCCAAATGACCGCTTTCAAGCTCGACATCGCCTTCTGGGACTACGACCGCGCGAAGCTGCTGCGCGACGGGACGGTCGCGATCGAGGGCGTCGACGCCACGTTCCACAGCGGTCGCATCGTGACCGATATCTTCGAAGCGATGATCCGCGACCGCGCCTACGACATCTCTGAACTCGGCATGACGTATTTCCTCCGCACGTTCGAAGATGACGGCCGGGAATCGCCGTTTCTCGCGATTCCCATTTTTCTCGTGCGTTCGTTTCGCCACGGCGCGATCTATATCAACAAGAAGAGCGGCATCACTCGCCCCGAAGATCTCGTTGGCAAGCGCGTCGGCGAGCTCGCGCTGTACGGCCACGACGCCGGTATCATGCCCAAGGGCGCCCTTTCCGACGACTACGGCGTGCGGCCCGAGCAGATGCGCTGGATCGTGGGCGGGATCGATTTCCCGATCGATCCGATCGACTTCGTGTCGCATCCTGTGCCGGAGGGCGTCGAGGTCGAATGGGCCGCCAAAGGTGTCGATCTTGGAGAGATGCTCGAGCGCGGCGAAATCGACGCTCTCATTTCTGCCGACATTCCGAAGTGCGTTCTCGAAAAATCTCCGAGCGTCGGCCGCTTGTTCGAGGACTACGAAGAGGTCGAGCGCGATTACTATCGCCGCACCGGAATTTTCCCGATCATGCACACCGTCGTCGTCAAGCGCGAAGTCGCGATTGCCCAACCTGAAATAGTGAAGGCTGTCTACCGGAGCTTCTCTGAGGCCAAGAAGCGAACGGCGCAGCAATACGCGGCGGGCATGACGTTCAACAACATGACGATCATGCTCCCCTGGTTGACCAAACTGATCGACGCCGACCGCGACTTGCTCGGCGACGACTGGTGGCCCTACGGTATCGAGGCCAACCGCACGGCGATCGATGCAATCCTGCGCTATCACCACGAGCAGGGCCTGACCAAACGTCGCTTCCGGATCGAGGACGTCTTCGTCCCAGGCCTACTCGACACGTAAGCCCGTGATTCACGCTCAGTTGGCCCTGGCTCCATGATGTTCGTGACCATTCGCAGCGAGGTAAACGCCGATGTCCGAAGAGATCGTTCCACTCATCAGCTCCAGCGTTGCGGGTCCGCTCGGGATCCGTCACTTACCGCGGTTGTGGCTCAAGATCTTGCTTTACGCTTCCGGCCGGCTGCCGGAGGGCTACCGGCACGGCGCCGGCGGCTTCGACGAGCTGCTCACTGGGAGCCTCGGCATCGACAACGCGGCCCTCGTAGCATATATCGAAAACGAGAAGCCCGGCTATTTGCAGCTCGAGGCCTGGGTGAAGGAGCACGCGCGCAACCTCACGCCGGAGTCGCTCGCGACGTTCAACCACACGATCCTCACACGAGAGATGAACGCCGAGATGGCCGCCGAGCGGCGCGAGCGTTTCGGCATCACCGATCCCACCTTCGCGCACGGAGTCAGCCTCAACGATCTCGACGACTGGGATCTGGCACACCGCGGGCTCACGAACTAGAGCGACCACGTCTCCAGCCGCGGGCTAGGTCCGCGCGGCGACGACGATCGATGTCAAAGGCTCGGCGCCGTCGGATCGGCCGCTCTAAAGGGAAGGCAATCGTTCCAGAGAACCGCGACTGACCGCCTGTTGCATGCGTTTATTTTGACTTTGGTCATTCGAGAATTTGACGGTCGTTTTCGAGGTAACGCTGTTGCGAAAATTTATGACGAGGCTAGCGGCTGCAGCCGACGCTCCCCGACGTTTCGCATCCGAATTGGACGTCACCGCGCCGTGTACGCGGCCCACAAGAGGGAGAGCCCGGAACACAACATCAATCCATCGAGGAGATGCTCGAAAACAGTCGTGCTCATTCGCAACACCACAGCCTTGCCGGCGAAGGCTCCGATCATCAGTGACGAACCGATGATCACGCCGCGCAGGATCGTCGGGGGCGGTAGCGCCCCAAGCTCTCGGAACGTAATCAGTTTTGTGATGTAAAGGGCCAGTGAGCTCGCGGCTTCCGTCGAGAGGAAAGCACCTTTCACCAACCCATACGACGTGAACGCGGGCACGCTGAGCGGGCCCGTCGACAGCACGACGCCGGTCAGAAAGCCAATGCACGCGCCCGCTATCGCCAACTGCCAAAGACGAATCTGAAAAGGCTGACTTCTGTGCCAGCGCCGTAGCGCGATCATGGCAAGAAAAAACACCCCGAGCGCAATGTCCACGATACGCGCGGGAAGGATGAGAAGCGTCCGCGCGCCGAGCGCAGCGGCCGGCATACCAGGCAGCGAGTACGCCGCAAAAGCCTGCCAATTCACCTCACGCCGCCACGCTGCGACGCGGGCAACATTCGCCATCAGCGCGGCGATTGCCATGATCGGTATGGCTTGTTTTGGACCGTACTCGAAGACCAGGATCGGCAGGAGCATGATGGATGAGCCGGTCCCGACGACACCACTCACGACGCCGGCCACAAGGCCGACAATCAATACGAGAGCATAAGCTGCCACTAGCCGCCGCGTGCCAGTGCTATGATTCCGGCGAGCATAAGCGATGCCGCTACGAGGCGGCGGCGCAGTTGCCCCTCTTTCAAGATTTGTGCTCCCATGAACGCGCCGATAACGATGCTCGATTCGCGCAACGGGGCGACGAGGCTTACGGGCGCCCGGGTGAGCGCATAAAGGATGAGAACGTACGCAAGCGGCGACAAAATCGCTACGCCAAACGCTTCGCGTCGAAACTGGCTCCACGTCGTCCACAACACGTCGCGTTTTTCTTTTGAACGCAAGACGGTCGGCGCCAGCAGTAGCGTTTGGCTTACGGTTCGCCCGAAGTCGTACAGGATCGGCGAGATTGCTAGAACGGAGACCGCCCGTTTGTCCCACAAGGTGTAGGACGCAATCGCGAGGCCCGTCATCAGGCCGTACCCGAGCGAACGGCGCAGCGATCGCGTCCGGCCGGGCGCAGAAGACCGATTCGCACGACCACCGGCGATGACGAATATCGCGACGACAATGATTGCGATGCCCGCGTATTGGAGCGGGGCAAGCCGTTCGCCGAACAATGTGATCGCAGCGAGGGCGGTGACCAGAGGCCCGGTGCCGCGTGCGAGGGGGTACACGAGCGAAAACTCGCTAAAGCGATAACTTCGCTGCAGCAGAACGAAGTAGATCACGTGCAGAATACCCGTGCCGGCAATCATCGCCAGATCCACCCGTACGTCGTGAAAACGCGTGGGAGTGCTGACCGAAAGCGCGATGACGATCGGGATATACAACGCGGTCGAAAGGAAGGACGTCAGCCAAACAAAGGCGATGGGATCGCCGTCAGTGGCGCGTCTCGCCAGGAGATTCCACGCCGGATGTACGACGGCGGCCACGAGGACGAGAGTTACGGCAAGGATGCTCACGCCGACGGGACTGCATCCAAGGGATCGGACTTGCCGAAAAGAGCCCCGCCGATAGCGTAAGCGACGGCTACGGTTTCTTCGCTAGGATGAGTGAGATGTCGTCGGCCGAGCCGTCGTCGTACTCGCCTTCGAAGCGGGTGAAGACGACCGTCACGGTCGCGCTCCGCGCACCCTTCGGAACGACGCCGCCGGCGGCTTCCGCGGCCAAGCCGGTGACGGACTTACGTTTGGCCGCCGAAACCGGCGACAGGGCGGCGCTCCCGACCTTCGAGCCGGCTGCGTTCGTGAACGCGAGCGTGACCGTCGCATCGTCGGCCTGAGACGAATAGCCGCCAAGCCACGCCGACAAGGCGTATTTTACCGTTCCGGAATCGATCGCCGAAGCGTACGCGGCAAGGGAAATCCGCTGGGTCCCGGTCGACTTCGCAGCGTTCCCGCCTTCGAACAAGCTTTTTCCCCGGCTCGCTGGGCCCGGCGACGTCTTGTCGGGAAAACCGCCGGCCGCGCCGTACCGAACCGCCGTGAACTCGCCGGTCGTCGTCCAGCCGGTCGGCTTGACGATCTTGGTGTTGTCCGGCGCGCCGAGTTCGGCCTCGGCGTCGCCGTTGACCACGAGGTTCAACCCGAAGGCCTCGCCCGTCGCGGCGGCCGCAAGCGGCGGCGCGAACGCGGTCGCTCCCGCGGTCGCAAGCGCCGAGAAGAGCGAGAGCGCGTGCGACGGTCGTCGTGTCATGGAAAGTCGCGTTCTTGGAGCGGCGACAGCGCTCCCTCGTCATGCCGCTCGCCGGGGGAGGCCTCCCGTCGTCACACGTCCGCCCGCGGCGTCAGGCCAGTGCCGCCATCTCCGCTGCGTCGAGCTTCAGTTCCGCGGCCGCGAGATTTTCGTCGAAATGCGCGCTCGAGGAGGTGCCGGGAATCGGAAGCATGATCTTCGACCGCGCGAGCAGCCAGGCGAGGGCGATTTGCGACGCGGCCGCGTGATGTGCGCGCGCGATCCGCTCGAGCGCATCGTGCTTCGGCGTTCCGCTGCCGCCGAGCGGGAACCACGGCAAGAACGCGACCCCGTCGCGCTCGCAGGCTTGCACGACGTCTTCGGCGCTGCGGTCCTCGACGTTGTAGAGATTCTGAACCGAGACGATCGTCGCCGTCTTCTTCGCGCGCTCGTACTCTTCGACCGACGTCTGCGATACCCCGATGTGGCGGATCTTGCCCTCGCGCTGCATCTCGACGAGCGCGCCGAGGGACTCCTCGACCGGTACGTTCGGATCGATGCGATGCAATTGGTAGAGATCGATCGCCTCGCGCTTGAGGCGCCTGAGGCTTCCCTCCAGGCATTCGCGCAGCCGCTCCGGGCGCGCGTCGATCGGCCACTGATTCGGGCCCGTGCGCACGAGCCCGGCCTTCGTTGCGATGACGACGTCGTCGCGGTATGGCGCCAGCGCTTCCGCGATGATTTCTTCGCTGACGTTCGGACCGTACGAGTCGGCCGTATCGATGAAATCGACGCCTTGGTCGACGACGTGCCGGATCAGCGCGACCGCGGCGGCATGGTCTCGCGGCGGGCCCCAGATGCCTTTGCCCGTGATGCGCATCGCGCCGAAGCCCATGCGGTTGACCGTGAGGTCGCCGCCGATCGTGATCTTTCCGCCGAAGGAGCGCGTTTTTTCCGAAGTGGTCGACATGTCGAGTTCTCCTGATTTTAGATTTGACGTTTTCCCGGCGCAGGGCAGTTCCAGGCCGCGCCTGAAGCGGCCATATTGCTACGTAAAACGAGATGCGTCGGTGCGTTGAAAGGATCGTTCGTGGAAACGAGAATCGATGAGATCGCCGATAGGATCTATCGGATTTCGACATTTGTGCCGCTCGGCCCGGGTCTTGCGTTCAATCAATTCCTGATCGATTGTGAAGAACCGCTCCTCTTTCACACGGGCTTTCGCCATATGTTCGCTGAGGTATCGGCGGCCGTGCGGACCGTGATTCCGCTCGAGAAATTGCGTTGGATCGGATTTTCCCATTTAGAAGCCGACGAGTGCGGCGCGATGAATGACTTTCTTGCGGCCGCGCCCGAAGCGCAAGTCGCACACGGGGAAATCGGTACGATGATTTCGCTCAGCGACCTTGCAGACCGGCCGCCGCGAACGCTCTGTGACGGCGAGGTTCTTCAAATCGGAAGCCAGCGTCGCGTCCGCTTGATCGCAACGCCGCACGTTCCTCACAGCTGGGACGCAGTTATGCTCTACGAAGAGGCGACTCGGACGCTCTTTGCCAGCGACCTCTTTACGGCGTTCGGCAAAGGACCGGTCTCAACTGACGGCGATATCGTCGCGCCGGCAATCGCTGCCGAAAACGCCTTTCCCTCAGCGGCCATTACACCCTTGGCCGCGCCGACCTTACGGCGGCTGGCGGGCCTCGGCGCACGGACGATGGCGCTGATGCACGGACCTGCATACCACGGCGACGCTGCGTCAGCCTGTGCGGCGCTCGCCCTCGACTACGAGGCTCGGCTCGCTTCAGCTCCTACCGTTTGACTCGGGCGCGGCCAGTCGCGCTACTCACGGCCAGCGCTTCAATGAGCGGCGAGCGAACGCGCGTTACTTCGTGAGTGGTTTGGCCGTTAGAGGTTTATATGGACGAAGACACCGTTATTGGGCTGCTGGTAGCCCCAATATCCGCTGCGGTAGACGAGGTGGTGTCCGTGCCAGACTTGGCCTTGATGAAATCGATGCGGGTCGCGCTGAGGCATCGGGTGACGTTGCGCCATCATTCTGCCGTTGTCGCGCCCGTTGTTGTCGTGGTGCTCGTCCGCGAGCGTTGGCGCGGCATTTGCGAGCGTCAGTACGGCGGCGAGAATTGCAATCTTCATGAGAGAGTCGTGCCCGTTTCCGTCCGCCCATAACGAATTCTGAGGAAAGCCCAGCTAAACGCCGTGTTGAGTTCGCGGCCTCCGAACTTCTACGATATTCGGGGCGGGCCGAACCGGGCACGACCCGAGTTTAGTTGAGGCGGACGATCCTCACGATTCGCACCGGCGTCGTCAGCATTTGCTCTTCCGCCGGTTGGTTCACGATCTTTTTCACGACGTCCATGCCGCTCGTGACGTGTCCGAATGCGGCGTAGCCGGGTTGCTCCGGAGCGCCGTCGAGAGCCGGTTGCGGGCCGTCGCAAATAAAGAACTCCGAGGTTGCCGAGTCCGGATCGGACGTGCGTGCCATCGAGATCGCACCGTCCGTGTTCTTGATGCCGGTCGACAGTGGCGTCTCCAACGCTAACTTCGGATCGTCCGGAGACTCGCGCGATTTGTTGCCGCCCTGGATGACGAATCCCGGAACCGCGCGGAAGAAGCTGCCGCCGTCGTAGAAGTGGTGGTCGACGTAGTGCAGGAAATTCGCGACGGTCTTGGGCGCCCGCTTGCGGTCGAGCGCGACGACGATCTTGCCGTATTGCGTGACGATCTCAACTCGGTCCCGGGAAACGCTTGCTTCTACCGCTGCGGGCGCAGTTGCGAACGACGCTGCCGTAAAGAAAGCCAGCGCCGCGGCGCCCGTGATGATTCGCTTCATGAACGCGCCCTTAGCCTACCGGTAGACGACGCCCTTCGCCGCCCCGATCGTGCGTTCGAACTCTGCCTGAAGCGCCGCCGCGTTGGCCAAGTGAGCTGCCGTTGGCGGTTGAAACGACCCGCCGATGTTCCCCGCGGCGTTGAGCAGAGATTCGCGTATGCGGTCGGGATTTGCGACCGAATCTTCGTCGTGGAGGTCGTTCGCGGTCAGCGAGCGCCGCACGTCGTCGAGGGCGGCGATCCGCACGAGCGCTTTGCGGTCGTGGTTCGCGCGCAAACGGCGCTCTTGGGCGTCGATCGCATCGAGCACGACGTCGATCGCCGAGACGTCCGAAAAGAGCTGGGCGAGATAGGCGTGCCGGGCGCGCAGCTCGTCGGCCGTAACCGGACTGCGCGGATCGGCTTTGAGCGTGAACGGCTGATCGAGCGTTTGTCCGTCGATGCTCAAACGGATCGTATAGGTCCCGGGCAGCGCTTCGGCGCCCGTGAGGGGCCCCGCATTTTGCAAGCTCGTCCCGGTCCACCGGACCGGCCCGTCCTCCATGCCGTCCCACGCCAAGCGGTTGTACCCGGCCGCATTGGAGACCCAGTATTTCTTGCCGTCGTCGGTGAGATACGAACCGCTTAAGTGCCGAACGATCGTGCCGTTTGCATCGATAACGTCGATCGACGGCCTCGTTCGGGCCGCGTGCGTCTGCCAAAACGTCACCAGCGCCGGCCCTTTCGGGTTGGCGCCGATGGGGAAGTTGTCGGGCAGACTGTTTCCATCGCCGGTTTCGACGGGCGGCCACTGCGCCCAAAGCGTGCCTGGACGGAGGGGAAAGAGGACGGGCTTCGCGCGACCGATCGCCGCGCTCATCTGAACCGGCGTGAGATCGTCGAAAATCCAAAACGAGCGTCCGTGCGTCGCGACGATCAGATCGTTTGCTTGCGGCTGGATCGCAAGATCGTAAACGGGGGCGGCCGGTAAATTGAATTGCAGCGGCTGCCAGCTATGGCCGCGATCGGGCGACGTCCAGACGCCTTGCTCGGTTCCCGCGTAGAGACGGTTCGCGTCTTTGGGATCGACCCGGACCACGTGGGTCGACGCGCCGCGCGGCAAGCCCGCATCGATGCGCCGCCAGTTGGCGCCCGCGTCGGCCGTTACGAAGAGATACGGTTCGCGGTCGCCGAGGTCGTGGCGGTCGACGGCGATGTATGCGATCTTCGCATCGCCGCTCGATGCGTCGATCGACTCGACGCGCGCGTAGCGCGGCAAACCGGGCGGCGTGACGTCGCTCCACGTCGTACCCCCGTCGTGGGTGACGTGCACGAGCCCGTCGTCACTGGCGGCCCAGAGCGTCTGCGGATCGCTGCGCGCGGGCGCGATGGCGAGCAGCGTGTCGTAATCTTCGGCGCCGGAAACGTCGAACGAAATCGGCCCACCCGAGGCGACCTGATGCGATTTTTCGTTGCGCG
>Ga0116227_10015459_pt1 | contig 11290 bp, 5 predicted proteins | sample S1TSphgellanicum_FD_89693 | JGI IMG/M metagenome (GOLD analysis project Ga0116227, IMG submission 89693) | Host-associated microbial communities from peat moss isolated from Minnesota, USA - S1T2_Fb - Sphagnum magellanicum MG | ecosystem: Host-associated > Plants > Peat moss > Unclassified... | reverse complement strand
TATTCCAGCTAAAGAAAAAATCCTTTCCATTTTGATTGATTATCTAGCAATTCTTAGAATTTGATAAGCAAATTTTAGAATCCAATCAATGTTTCTCCCATTATTGAAAATGGCATTTGATGTCTTTGAAAGTCATTTCATATCACTCAAAAATCAAAACTCTCTCTTAACAAGCTCTTTCACTAGTTTGCTTGTTTTGGCTATCATTTCAAAAATATCTAGGCTAAAGTTTTCATCAATTCCTTAGTCAATAATGTCACTTTCAAATTTCACCAAAAGATGCAAATGATGGTATTTAAAGAACATAGGATATACAAATTGTTTACCATATTCCTCAACAATGGGCTTATCTTGTTCACAAGCAATATATGAAGATATTAAACAAAAACTCTTAAACCTAGGATGCAATATCAAGGCAAACATATTATAGGTTTTTCCTTTCATATTTCCTTAAAAAGGAAAAAAAAATCTAAAACCCCACAAACTTCCTTTAAAATTGGAGGCTAGACAATGAGCTAATTCAAGAGCAACATTTGCATTTTCTTCCATTAAGTAATCAAAAGAATATGAAGTTTCAAGTTCATCCCTTAATTTTAAGCTCATAGGAATGACAAAATAAAATGCATCATTTAACAACCAATGACCCCTAGATTGATTTAAAACAAAAACAAAAACAAAAACAATAAGAGAAAGGCAATGAACAATGATCTATGAAATGTGTTATGTCAAAGGAGGTGGCATGTGTGTAGTCATTCTTTTCCTATTCTATCTATTATAACTTAATACAATAACTTTTTTGAACAGCAAAGCTTCTTGGAAAAGGATGACTTCCTAGCAACTATGCAAAAACAAATATGTATGTTACAAATTATAGGTTTTTGCAAAAATATTCAAGAAAATTTGTGAATGTTTTTTTTCTAGTAAATATTTAAATATGCCTTGCCTTCACTAAGGGACTCAATTTCCTTAAGGCTAGACTAGAATTTAAACATGTCTTATTCCATTATAATTTGTTTCCCTTTCTTTATTTATATAGGCCAAGTGATACATTTTTTCAAATCCACTTTTGTAACTTTGATGCATACATATTTCAAGCATTTGTAAAAATAATTATCTAATATTGTAACATATTAATATGCTTTAAAGAATCCATGATCAAAACAAATTCCTTGAAAGCATTCCTCCAAACCCAATACTACATAGCTTACATTTAATTTTAATGTTGTAGTCATAGTATTTACGTTAAGGGTGAACTATTTTTCACCAAAGAGGTGATGTATAATGAATATTATAAAACACAATAAACTAAAGTCTTGATGACATCCTTTGGCTATTATAAACACAAGCAAAGAAATTCAAAAATTTCATAACAACATTTTGGAATTCAAAGTTCACTTTGAATCAAAATTGATCTTGATTCAATGGTGAGATGAAGAAAATTGGATAAAATTAATGTACATAGAGTATATAATTTATAATTTTTCAACAAACATAAGGCTTCATGTTTGTGATTCATAAAACATTACCAAACAAAAGAAAATTAAAAAATTAGTGCAACACCCGTTTATAAAATCTCCTTCTCTTTGATATGGTAGTGGTTTTTTCGTTAAAAAAACAAACTATTATGCGTTTGTTATTAAACAAATGCAAAAAACCACATTTTTGGAATAAAATTTCATCCAAAAACTTCAAATTTATAAATTTTTCTAGATTTAATTGATGTATATCAATATCATACACCATAAAAAAATTCACCCAATAATTCCACTCACAACCTTAGTTTTGAATTATGCGCAATTTTTCAAATGTTGTGATGGGTATTATTTTGTCACAAATATATTCCATACATTCAAGTTCTTCAATGTTTGTTGAATTTTTGAAATTAGCAATTGATTATATTAACTTTAAAGTTAATCAAATATACTTTTAAAAAACAAAAAAATCCAAAATTTGATGTCTATATGTTACCAAAACTTTAATTGCAAAAATATTGTACTTGTGATTATATATTTTGGGGGGGCTTAATGTGTTTTCACCCTTGACTCCTTAATGATCTTTCACATAAGGAAGAACATTCTCCTCAAGTTATTTTCGTCAATAATTTAGTCAAATTTATGGCAAAGGATTGTCCAATAATACATGTGGCCTAAAATAGTCCAAGGGTCATATGTTTTGAATACCAATCAGCCCCCAATGTTTTTATCATAAGTGCAAAGGAACCAATTGCTCCTTTAAACATTCACAAAACAAAGCTTGCAATTCAAAAATGACATTGTACTAAGCTCGATAAAACATACAATTGTTTAATTTTTTTCCACTAACTCAAGGACAACTTTTCGTATGAAAACTATATTTTGGAAAGAAATATAATTTTTAGTACTTAGATGCAAAATTTGCATATTGAGATACTTCAACTAAACACTTTCCAAAAACTTCAAGGGTGAATGATTCTTCAAAATCAAAAGGCCTTTCAAATTTTCAAAAAACTAGTTTTGCTGCACATCATCTTCATTGAAAGGATTCTTTGCAACTACAAATTTGGAAATTGTGTGTCCATTTTTGCACTCAAAAGATTATTCGTTTGCTTTTCAAAAAAAATTGCAATGATAGAATGGTCTTTATACACATGGTTCTCCACACAATTATTCCATTTGTTGTATTCTATAAAATTAAACCTTTTTTAATTTTGCTTTTAGGTTTGGATTTAGGACTAGACCATTGTAACAAAAAATACAACACATAGTTTGAAAAAACTTAACATCAACATCTTTTTTTTCATTTACATAGTAAAATGTTTAACATAATGCAATTATATTGTGTGGGTTTTGTAATTTTCTTTGCACATGTAATTTTTAAAGAGTTTTTTTCATTTTTTCGATTAATCCTTAGTTTTTCTTGAAGACTTGGGATTTCCTTTAGGCATTTCTTGCAAAACTTAATCTTCAATTTGCACCTCATTCATGTAGATTTCACATGCACATTCAATTTGGGAAAACTATTTCATACTTGATTTTCATAAGAAAATGTAACCCAATTAATAAAGAATAAAATTAAACAAGTCTATGAGATTCTACCAAAATACTACCTAAATTGAAAATGCAAACATTTACAAGATAATATGATTTCTTGTCTCATCATCCAAGTTTCATGTTATTGGACATTGGACTTACACATATAATGTGAAAGGGAAAAGTATTAAACAAATAACAAATCAAGGACAAGCAACATTAGTTCAATGCAACAACAATCAAAAGGAGGGTAGATAGTTTGATATTGAACACACATGGGGAGTTCAACAACATAATAGGAACAACTCAAAGATGACACAACATTAATAAAAACTTGAGGATAAAAAACAATAGCAAAAACTCAAGCATGATGGAATGTTAACAAAAGTTCAAAGACAATGCAACAATAGCAGCTTAAGGTTGACCAATAGTAATAATAGTTCAAAGATGATGAAACAATAGCAATGAAAGACAACCAACAACAACATAAGAACTTGACATACAATAGCTTAATGTGCAAAAAAAATGTTCTTCATAAAAATAAAGAAAAAAAACCTCAAAAAATTCACAAATCTCACAACATTGGGCCCCACAAAGATCACAAAAATTTCATAGAATGAAAGTCTAAATGTCAAGCATAAAAAATAAACACTTTAAAATCGACAATAACTAAATCACAAGAGATTCTCAAGGTTTTCCCACTCACTACCCCCATGAAGTCTATTTTTAAACCTAAAACATAAAAATTAGTAAAACCAACCACCCAAATCCTTAACCACTTGACCTCTAATCCCTAACAACTTTAATTTAAACGTAAAACTAATCCTAATCCTTACTTATTAACCTTTAGAAGTGGAATCAAGTTCTCTCATAAAATCAAACTAGTTTTCATTTTTTTAATTTTTAAATGGGTGAAAATTGGGAAGTAGGTTACCACTCTAGTTTTCATTATGAAAATTAGATTGAAAACCAACCTCAAAACTAAACATCTTTATGGGAATTGCCCAACACTACTTTGGATATCCATATCATATTTAAGGTTTTCATTTTTGAATTTTTTACAAGTTGTGAAATAAAAATCAATACTATGTAGTTATTAGTTTCAAAAAGATTCACCTTCATTCTCAATGCTAATATTTTTTTGTTTTTATCAAACCAAGTTCGGTCTAGTTTCGAAATTGGTTCTTAAGGTTTTAAAAAAGTTTAGTTCTAATCATTTTCACAAAAACATTAAAATTAATTTTTTAAAAAAAATTGTGTAATATTAGTTTGTTCAATTAATGCACACAATTCAAAATAAATATTATATAATATTAATGTAAAATTTTTGGGTTCAAGTGCAATAATTTGCTTTAAAATGTATGAGTAGTAAGCTCTTTTTTATATAATAAAATCATATTTAACATGGACCTAAAAATTGTGAACCTCTTTATAGTGGGACAAAACCATTGGTTAAAGTTTGAATTCAATTTTGAAACTAGGCTGATTCTTTAATTAGGTTCCAATAGCAACTTAGAACCTCTAATTTGGAAACCCTAGAAATTAGTAACTTGGACCTTAACTTGTTGAAATTCAAGAATTTGGCAATAGTAGTAAAAATACATAAATGAAGGGAAGCAAGAAATTCCTAACACATTGATCAGTGACTTAGTGCACTTTAAAACACCGGAAGTTGATTTGACATCCATTGACCTTTTGTTTTACAAGGACAATGTTTTGATTTTATGTTAACTAAACATTCTATTAGTGAAATGAATATCAAATTATACCAAGATGTTTTGACCAATTTTCTTGTTTAAAAATATTCCCTAAAAGCATCACTTGGAATAGATCATACGAATTGACAATACAAATGACAATTGGTAAATGATTCAATTCTAAGATTCAATAATATACATGGGATACATAAGGTAACCAACATGGGATGATAGTACAAATGTTGGGGGGTTTAACTTTTTTTGGAAAACCACAAAATCAAAGATTCAATTTTCACAACAATCTAAAATATATATTTTGTTAAAAAAAAAATCTTTAAACATTGATGTAGGGTATCAATTTTTTTATTTTTTTTAATGTTTTAGTTCGAACAAATTTGAGAATAGTTGATTATCTGAACTAATTCTGAAAAAATTAGTTGTAAGATTTTTTTTGATAATAAACTCACATAATCAAATACACTAGGAAATTTATACTCCAAGTGCTTTCCAAGGCTACCACCTAAATTTAACTTTTGAAAAATTTAAGTTTGAACTTGGAAAAATTGCTTAAATCTTTAGAAATAATTCAAGAAATAATTCAAACTTTGAATGCTTAGCATAGCACTATAATACCAAAATGGGTTACTAGAGGTAAAAGGAAGAACAAGTATAGAAATACATAATTCAAGTTATGGGCCTTACTTGGAAGATCTTTGATTAGGGGCATAAGTTTGGACTTATATGAATGATTTAATGAATCATTTTGAGTTGGAGATAATTAGAAGTGAATCATATGAACTTGATTAAATTCTAAATATGAAGATTGTCAATAATTGAATGACTTGTTCATAGGAAGATGATAATATGTGACATAATATTAATGTTTTGATGTGAATGGATAGGAATGTTTAGTAGACATGGATGTATGAGGACAATATCCCATCCATTTTTCTTCTAAAGTATATAACGGGCTGTGTGTGTAGAGACTTGGGCATATATTCTTCTTCTCAGAGTTTCATGTTGTTACTTTGTTAAGCGTTGGGATAAGCCTTTTGTGTAAGAAACCGACACCATAATAAACTTGTGTGTTATTTTGAGTGTGAAAATGTTCAGAAAAGAAGAAGTATATGTTTTTTATGAGTGATCCCCATCGAACAAGTCTTTAGACATGTGTGATGAGTTCACCAATGGGAGTAGTTCACATCAAAACCAAGTTTTAGGTGCATAGGTGATCTTACCCAAAAAATCTGTAAGATTCAAATGGGAAAGGGAGAATTGGATTTCCGGGTAGTAGTTTAGAAGTTGTAAATCTTTGGCTACACTGAAAACCAAAAATAGGAATCTGTAGATTTTTCCTTTCATTTTTCTCACTTCTTACATTTGAAAATCTGCAAAATAACTTCATTTTCGATTTTAATTTCACTTTTTGACAAATTTTCACTACTGAAATAAAGGCTGAAGTGAATAGATCAATCTATGAAGGAAGGTAGTTTGTTGGTTTGTTTTGTACCGATGAGATCCACCAAAGTGGGATGCTTCAGATTGCATTCTTGGTCTCTTTGGAAAGCTCTGGACAAGGAAGGGTGCATGGACTTGGTTCCATGGCATTTGGATTTCTGGTGCAAAAGTTCTTGAATATTGAATGATTTCTTTACTAAATTAAATTAAATTGTAGCTGAAAATTTCAGAGGAATTGGAATGTGCCTTTCATGTTGTTGAAAATATCTTGATGAGCAGGATTTAATGGAATTTATTTGGTAAGATTTGGATTCAGAATGTGGGAGATATTGATTTTAAAGTGATTTTTGCTGTTGAAAATTCAAATAAATTCCCAAAAAACAGGTTTTGGAAGGAAAAGTTAGTTGAGAACGTGGTTACACTTGGGCGAACGGCACAGGCCACACTAGTGTACATTAATGAGAGTCTTCACCCATCTAAAAATTGAGAATCATTTCTTAAGATCTCAATTCATGAAATGGCTGAAATATTGGCTAGTTGGAAACATCATCAACATGCAAGGTGACTTATGTATAAAGATGTTTCCCAAGAATGAAACAAATTTCTAAGGAGAATTGACTTTCTTGGAACATCCTAGTTTTCATGTAAAACTTGGATGACTAACATTTGAAGTGTAAATGTAATCAATTGTGAAAATCTGCTTTGTAGCACATTATGTGTAGGTTAATGCCCAGGGAGGGGGGAATTCCGCAAATAAATGCCTCTCAGCTCTGCCCACAATAAGTGCTCCTTGGTGGAGCTGAAGGGTGCTCATTTTGGGAATGACCCCTTGAAAGGCCGGTTATTTCAAGAATACCTCATTCTCAGGCATTACTTGACATAAAGCACGAGAGTGGGCATTAAAGTTTTCAAACAGCCTCTCCCTTGTCAAGGAAAAATTCCACTGGATAAGATGCCCTCAAGATACACCAAAAATTTGGGGCAATGCTTTATGGTCATGTAATGTAGGAGGCCCATGTGATGGTCACAATAGATGAGAATAATGACATCCGTACTTAATGAGCTCTTTTGTCCAATGATCTACTCCATAGTTCATCTTCTCACTAGCCCTATCACCTTCCAGCATCTTTAAAGCTTCATTATGCATCTAATTGCATCTAATTTTCTGAATCTTTAGGGAGTCCTTTATTACTTGCTGTTATAGTTTTTGTGAAATATCTAACCCCTTTTGAGATTCTGCAGAACGCCACAGTTACTGTTGTCCACCATGTGGTAATTTGATGCCATTGATCCTCCTTGTTAGAGTCTCTCCCACACCTGCACATTTTTGTGCTTGTACGCTGACAAGTTGGAGGAAAACCAAAAGCACAAACACAAGTCGGTCACCGAAAAGCAAGTTCCTGCGGCCATTCTGAATATTTACAAGGATACCACCACTTGAGGTCTCACACATGTGGACATAACATAAAACATTGATCTAATTTTTCTCATTGTATTTGTGGTATGTATGCTTGTAATGTGCTTAATGGAAACCATTAGCATGTGACTAAATGGAATCTTGGCCTATAGGCACTTCGTTTTTCAAAATTCTTTGTGTCCTTGATTTTTTTTTCCCCATGATACCTAGTGGGTAGGCAGCTAGGATCATATGAAACAAAATAAATTATAAAATCTTGGAGCATTTCTTTATGCTATAAAGCCCTCGTTTATGTTGAGCTTCACCTTGTGTGGTGGGTATTTTGGTAAAGCCCGCTTGCTGCCTAGGGCTTTACCCTACAAAAACTTTTAAAGCCCTTGAGAAAGTTCCTAGTATATTTGGGAGGCACAGTAATATGTGATACATAAAACCCTTGGCCACACCCTTTGTTGGAATAATTGGTGCCTGGTGTGAAGAAAGTGTACGCCCAATTTAGGAAATGTTTATGGCCAACAGGTTTAGTGTACACAAAATGTGTATAAAACCCTTATGAATTTTTTTCCTTTTTGTTTATTTGATACCTATCCTTACAGTGTATCACAACAAAGGAAAAACAAGGGGTGCATTTTGAAATGGAACAGGGGTGTAACACGAAATTAAGTCGTCACGCCAGTGTGAACACTTCCTGATCTTGGAAGTTAAGTTTGCTTTATTAGCCATTTCTTTTGTGGCGACTACCTTTCCATTATTACTGCATGGGAGTGCATGGGAAATCTCTCCGGGTGTGTGTGAGATGTTGTACAGGAAGGAATGAATGGCGGCTACTGAATGAGCATGGAGGCTGATCAAGCGTGGTAGAGGCGGTGCCGAATTATGGTGAGGAATGGAGCTGCAATTAGGAGTTGAGGCGGTTTGGAGGTGCGGAGGAGAGAAGCGATGGAAGGGATCTTCATATTTTCGGACGGCAGAATAACCAATAGAGAGGAGGAACATTGACGATGGTTCTTAAGCATAGAAATGCACAGATAGACGGTGAAGAGAAATTTTTAGGCTCTGGCTAGTTGTTGAAGTTTTTCGTTGCGCCAACAGAATAGCTGGACCATTAAGCATGACTGGTAGGATCAGCTGAAGAGCATCGGAGCTAAGGTGTTTTTAGTCCTTTGATGTATGCCTTGCAGCAAGGATGTCTATACTCTCTGGACCTCTTGTGAATGAAGGTGTGAGCTCAAATTTTGATGATCAGAATTTGCTGGTTGTGCACAAGTGTCAATGTTGTCTGAGTGAATTGATCAGTAGCAGTAGGCAGTAGAGTTTTGGATGAGTCAAAAGGAAAGATCAGAACGTGTTGATTGGTTTTGGGATCGCACATAACTGAGTTCCGTGTAAGGACATCAGATCGTCCGGTGGTTGAAGGGTCTGGGAACCCTCTCTTTTGGTTACAGGGGTTCCATTTTTGAAAACACCCCCAAAAAAAAAAAACAAACATTATTCTTGATAACATGCCTTCCAGATATACTACCATACCATCTAGGATGGTCATTTTTGGAAAGCAAGTGCTGAAATCAATTAATTTTAGGCATAAGGCCATTTTGAAATTTATATTTAGGTTTTTAAGGCTTGACACATGGGGTTCTCAAATATTTCACCTCAAATATTTCACCTCTAATTCTTGATACATGTCTCTTGGTCATTCTTTTTTCCTTGTTGTAACTATTTCATAAGTATCTTGAGATTATCATTCAAGAGTAGAGCTATAATCTTAAACTTGAATTAGATTTTGTTTTCACCACTTTTTAATTAGAAATGTTCCTTTCTCCTACAATGAAATGTGAACCATAGTTCATCAAACATTGATCAATTTTCACATTTTCATTTGCTCCAATTTGAAACTTTTAGAATATTTATCCATATGTGTTACAAATTTTCATACAATTCTACTACAATCATGAAAATTTTGAGAATTCACTTCACTTGATTCTTTAATTATTTTTTGTCAAATCTACCAAGAAAGTAGGGTACAAAGTCCAATCATCTCAGGCATGTTTTAACCTTATGAATAATGCCTCCTCTTTTTGAAGAGGCATCTCATCCTGACAAGGGGCCTCTTACACCTACTAAATCCTATTCCCTTGTGATGTATGTGCATGGAGGCTCATGATAACAATTGCCTCATGGTCTTATCATAAGAATTGCCTTCTGCTATGTTAGTACAGCATATGTGAGGTTCAGGGGTGGGGACATTCCTCAAAAGCAGGGCTCAGCTCAGCTACCACATGGTACTAAGGCCCCTTTATTTTGGGATTGGCCCCACCTTGGCACCTTCCATTAAGCTTCATTCTGCAGAGAATTGCAAAAATAAAACCATCCTTCCAAAAAAGTTGCATGGACAATATTGAATGGCAACCATGAACACAAAGGGATGTAATTTAGAAAGCCCTAAAAGTTTATATTTTCTTGATTTTTATTTTTCTTAAACTTTGGAACGCAACAGCGTTTCTTGATATTTTGAGAGACCTGAAGAGCCACAACAGCACTCTACTAGGGTCTTTAGGCTGGGGGAATTCCAAAAATATGGGGCGTTCCAAGTTCCAACCTTTCAAAACACAAACTAAAACCAAGTCTGATGATCCAAACCCTTTCACAGCCAAAAAATGAGAAATTATGAATTTGCAAATTGTTCCAATGAACCTGCAAAATTTCATTACTGCAAGAACCAAACAAAGGAATCTAAAAAGTTGTGAACATCAAAAAGTTTTTTTCTATAAAAAAAGTCCAGTGTGACTCATATACCAAGGGTTTTTGTGAAAACAATGCACCAAAGTAGACAGATTTTTGTGGAATTAAAAAATTTACCATATTTAAACAATAGGTTCCAACAGGACGCTAACGTGTAGGAGGAGTCTTAAAATTTTCTGCTTTCCTCTCTGACCTGTAGCTAAATTTAGCTAATTCCACCTATGGTTCATCCACAGAGTCACAACATCACCAAATTGAAATAAAAACCCTAGTTGTAAAATTTCCAAATTGTTTCAATAGACTATATAAACCAGCAAAACACTGTAATAGTGAAAGCACCAATAGGGAGAGAGAGGAAGTGGAAGTACAAAACGAGAGGATAGAAGTCCCCGTTGAATTGCTCAAAGTCAGGTCTGGAAGACTAGGGACTGATATTGCACATGAGATTACAAGTCAAACAATGGCCAATGGGCCACCCCTGTATTCCCTACTCGCTTTTGACTCTACTTCATCCACGTTAACCCTTGTTTTCAGGGAATATTTGTTTTCCCATTTGACTATTTCCAGTTCTTGCTGTTTATAAAAAGCTCACCTTCCCCCCCTCCACTTCATTCATCATTTTCAAACTTCCATCTCTTCATAGTTTGCTCTCTCACTGCTCTCTTTGCTTGCTCTACCTCAACAACACCACTTGCAGCAGGCTACAATCCTAACACTTCTCCAGCAACAAATTAGTTCCTCATTCACTCCAATTTAGATAATTTTCTAACCTTTCTTTAGAATTTTTCCCTCACTTGCTGCTCTCTGGTTGACAGGCTTACATTCTTGCATAACAAACATTATGGCTGCCTGCAGTGCCCTCTCAACTGCCAGTAATTTAGGCTCTCAATTCATTTCTGGAAACCAATTTGCAGTCGGTGATGCTTACAGCTCTAGCCATTGTGTTACTCCTACTACTACCCATAATGCTAGTT
>Ga0116227_10015458_pt1 | contig 11290 bp, 10 predicted proteins | sample S1TSphgellanicum_FD_89693 | JGI IMG/M metagenome (GOLD analysis project Ga0116227, IMG submission 89693) | Host-associated microbial communities from peat moss isolated from Minnesota, USA - S1T2_Fb - Sphagnum magellanicum MG | ecosystem: Host-associated > Plants > Peat moss > Unclassified... | reverse complement strand
TCTTCATGAAGGTTCTTCTTGCTTTCCTAATCATATATATTCACCAAAAATACTAAATTTGAATTGTAACCTCATTATTACAACATTTGTTTTCCTCCTTGTAATCCATATGGTAGTAATTTAGATAATTCTTATTGTAGGTTCATGATAATCATGCCATTGATGAAAAATTGTCTTGCAGTCAATTTTGCATGATTGGAACGATGAAGATTGCATGACAATCTTGAAGAACTGCTTCAAAGCATTGCCATCAAGTGGAGGGAAGGTGATTGTAATGGAGTCGGTGCTTCCAGATTCGATAAATTTACAATTTGAGAACAGTGGTGTAAAGTCATTGTTGGGATTACGCATCGATCTAGTAATGTTGGCATACAATTCAGGAGGTGCCAAAGAACGCACATTACATGAATTCCAACAACTTGCTGATGCTACCAGTTTTGCAAGCTTGGCTTTGATTACCACCATTGACTTTTTATCAGTGCTAGAATTCACCCGAGTGGCAACATGATTTTACAATCTTTTGGAATTCACCTGATGCAACCAACTTTCTTTTACAAGAAACTTGAACAACAATGTAATTTCAATTCTAAAAGTTTAACTATAATCATTCCATATTTTGTGCATAACATTGTTTGAATAAAAAAAATGTGAAAAATTCATGCAATTACAATTATCCAAAATAGACATAAGACAATGTGTGTTCATTAAAAGTTAAATGCATCCCAAGAGTCTTGATTTGCACTACTAAATTTTTGTAATTGAGTCAAAGCAAAATAAAATAGACAAAGAAAAAAAAACGTCTTCACTTCATCCATGCACCACTCATATAACTACCATAAAGTAACATCAAATTAGGTGAAAATATGTGTCAAATAACATTAATTTGTTTTATTAAGTTTATAAGAACCTTTTTTTTTTTAAATAATTTTTCTAAAGATAAAAAATACATTTGAAATCGATTGAAAAATATGTGTTCAAACTTGCTTATTGTTTTAAAAATTTAATGAAATTGAAATGTAATAAGTTAGGAAATGAAGATCAACATATGTTTTAGCAAATCATCCAAAAAAAAAATGTATTTCCTTTGTAAAAACGTACTTGACACCTACTTGAAACAAAAAACCCACATTGAAATGTAAATGTCAAAACCTACTTTTACAATTTGAAATATGAAAATCAATGCACACTAGTGTAAACATATATTATTTTCAATCATTAAAATAAAAATTTCAATGTTTCACAATAATGGCTATTGTTGTTATTTTAAATCTATTTATTCCAATTTTGACAATGTAATCAAGTTGTACACTTTATCTTGTTTACACCCAATTATGAAAAAAACCATTTGATCATCTCATGAACATTTAAAATTTTAAATTAATCCTTTTGATATTGGAATACAATTGGGGTTACCACCACCATTGTTCAATGTTGTCCAAAATTTAATGACTTTTAGAAACACCCTTCACCCATGGGAAACACTAATGACATCTTTTCATTAAGTTGTGATCACAAATTTAGTAATCACAGCACCAAGGTTCACACCTTGGTGCAATAAAGGATGGGTCCTTAAACTAGCTGTAAAGTTTTGGTGAAACTTAACCCTTATCTTTCATATTTCAATTATTGTCCAAGTTGCATTAAATTTTTTTTCTTATGTCTTTTTTTGTTATTCATTGAGTTGTCTTTTTAACTAAGGTAAAGGAATCAACAACATGTTTAGCCCTCTTATCCTCCCTCTCCTTCTTCTATTCTTTGATTTCTTTAGCTACTTCTTTATCCACAACTTTTTGGGGTAAAACATTTGCATATTCATTGAAGGTTATTATAAGTGATTTACTATAGTCTACTAACATGGTTCTTTGACTTTTGTTTTCCTTTTAGGTAAATGAAACAAGGACAATAGATTTGCAAGAGACAAAGCCTCTTGAGTTGTGGTTACATAGGATTCTAACAACATTGTACTTCACTTTTAGGTCCATCTAGAACAATTCCTAGATCATAGATAACTTTTGTTGGATTCTTTCCTATATAAAAATATGATTATTGGGCATTTCCACATAATATCCAAGGCCTTGTTTACCTAAGTTGTAAGTGTGCATTTGTTTAGTTCATAGTGATCGTTTCTTACCATTGCATTATCTTTCTTTTATTCGAAAGCTATCTTGAAAGGTTTGGAACAACTCACATCCAATGGTTGCAAGGCATGATAGTGTGAAATGGTAATGTAACCATGTTTCATCCAAATTCCTACGCTTGTTTTATTGCTTCTAATGTAACATGTGACCCATGTTCATCTAAAATTAATAATGTCTGTTGTATTTTGTGATGCCACTTAAAATTGACCTTTTGAAAAATGATAAAATTTTATGAATAAAAAAAGAGTCGCCCATGCTTTCCTTTGCATCGCCATGCATGTTCTTGCTATGTAACGCTTGATGTAATCATCTTTAATCTTCCCACCCCTGAATATGTAAAACCTTAGTAAGGAACTTTTTGTTGCATTTACAACACAATTTATAATTAACCATTCTTTGGAATTGGGAATAGTGTTATAAACATGATGTGAACCCCTTTTTGCCAAAACTTTGGCCCTTGATTGATGCCATGTTTAAATCCATGTCTCATGTAAATTCCATATATGATTTTCACTATATTTGTGTTGATTGTATAGTTTTGTAACTTCTACTAAAGAGAATCACAAGACTAGCTTGTCAAACCTTGTGCTTGGTAGACTTGAAGTCCTTCAACAAGTTGAACACTTAGCTCTAAATGTTGATGCTTGAACTAATACCTCTAGGAGTTCCCAAGAACTCCATCTTTGAAGGGGTGTTGGTCTAGTCTAAATAAGTTCTACCACCTTCATTTTAAATTGTTACAAGGATATGGAAAGTCCACATTCTTGCATATTGAATGTCCAAGCCACCATTGTTGCATCTTCTTCCTCCATGAGCACACCTTCTAGCCCTTGTTTCTTTGTTCATGTGCTACTATTCAAATGACTTGAAAGAAAAAAATTAGAGGGATGTGCCAATGTTTACTTGATTTTTTCAAAATAGTATGCCCACTTTTTACTACATCCATTGATTCTTCTAAGGATTTAGTTATCCATTTGCCTTGTTGGTGTGGGATAGAAATTTGATTTGGTTTTCTTGTTTTTTATGATTGTGTTGCATGAGGGACATTCTTTTTATCTATTGTTGGTTGGTCTAGCAATTCACTTTGTTGCCTATGAGGCATATTCAATATATATCATGGCTAGATGTTGCACCTTCTCCAACTAGTTGGTGGAGTCTATTTTGGGCCTACAAAAGGTTTACATTTCAACCTCCCATACACATCCCAAGAATATAAAAAATTGGTTAAATTTAGATATTTAAAAAATGCATGATTTCATTATAGTTTTGTAAAAGAGATTAGTTTGAAGAAACCTTCAAAATCCTCCCACACTAAATCAATGTCTTAAGTTGATGTGCTAGATGTAGGCGTGAACCTAATGCTATAACAAGTTGCAGCTTGTTGAAATCTACAAGAATTAGAACTATTTATATTCATTGTTATTCTTCGGATTACATATTGTTGGATCCATCTATAGTATAAAAACTTGTTGTAGGGTGGCTACAAGATAAGGTGGACCAATTTTGACGAATTACAAATTCATAAAAATAAAATTGATAATGTTAAAATTGTAGTTTACTATGATATCATTGTTTAAATGGGGGATTAAAGATGGTTAATGAGATAATTAAAATAATGTGAATAAAAGCTCAATTATATTACTTTTTAGCATACATGTTAAGATTTTAAAACTTAAAATCTATCAATAAATGATTATGATACGGACTTTTGAAAGTGAGGTCCATTTTACATTCAAAAATCCATAAATTTTTTGGGTTAATTTTCATTTTCATTTAAATTTTTTTAAAAAAATATCATATATTGAGTCCTTATAAGATATCCTTAAAAAAAATCATAAAAAATATATTTATGTAAAGCCACAAATAAATAATCGATTCATATTTTTCAATCTCAAAAGTCCATTACTATATTTGAAGAATATATGTTGCAAATTGTAATAAATATTTATTCTTATTTAGATTAAGAATGTTAATTCAATAACAAATTTGACATAATAATAATTTCATGGCATGTTAATACATGACACTCAGTTAAAATTGACAGTGCAATGCAAAAGGTGACCCACCTTATCTTGCAACAACCCTATATTTTGCCCCATAGAGTTTATCTACATAACATTTTTTCTTCTTCATCTATTGCCTTTACTTTTTGATCTTGTGAACTTGTTTCTATTTTCACCTCTTCTAAGTTGTCTTATACTTCTATTTGACAAGGATTGGATCTTCATCTATTCTAGACCTCAAGGATTTTAAAGTTAGAAATAGAAGCTCTTGAATATTTAACAACTCATCCTCCATATTCCGCGGTAGTTAGAGCATTTTGATCCAACCTTAAAACATATGATAAAATTGAACAATTTTTCTATGTTGTGATATGTTAGTTAACTTGTGATTGAGAGCCATGTTTTTGGCACAAAATGTAAAAGGCTTAATATTTTGAAATATGTTTTAAGATAGTCATAAATTTGCTTTGGCTTTGGCCTGGGCCAAAGTTGTTGTAGACATTATGTTTTAAGGCAACTTTGTGCATACAAGATTGTTTGTGTCCATGTTCATTAGATTGCTTATAATTGCATTAAACAACCCCCATTACCAATCAATCCCTCATGTTAATGGGAAGCAAATTTTTTTTTCCTTTGTGCTAATTTACACCGTCAAACAAATACTTTGGTGTTTTAAGTGGGACCCAATTGGTACCCAATTGAACACAATATTCTCCCCATATGTAAACACTTTGTTATTCTAATAAAGTACACAACTTAGTCCCCGCGTGCGTATATGCAGTTCCAGTTACAGTTTTATGGGTTGCCAAACAAAACACAGCTAAACTTAGACATTTAATTTTATTATCCAGAGTGACATACTGAGCACCGGTGGAGATGCTCTAATATTGTCACTGCAGAGCAAGTAAATGTTTTTTATTATGACAAAATTGGACAAAATTCTCCAGTGAAAAGTCAAGTCCCCTTTTTACCCTTGTTACAATACTTTTGTTATTTACTTGGGACGCAGCCGCAGCGGCCGCTGCAGCCTAGGCTGTGAGCTGCGGCCCTGAAGCTGCACAGCCACACCCCGGGGCTTCAGCGGTGCGCAAACTGGGAGGCTGCGGGGCTAGAGCCCCCATTTGCCCCTCAAAGCGATGCATGGTGCTCAGCCAGGCTTGTTGCATGTGTAGCAATTTCCCCAGCTGCTTGTAAGCATCAAAGGAGATGCAAAATCCATGGGCCGCTGCAGCAGCTAGTGGAGCCAAGCGCAGCAAAGGTGATGAAAGCACATCGGAGAAGAAGATCGACAAAGGTTCCTTGACCAGGACAGAGGTGGTTGTCACTGGGAAAGCCCACCAGCTGGTAAGAACCAAGAATCCCCTTGTATGATTTTTGCTGCTCCCTTTCAGAAGGCTCTAATAGTGAAGATTGGGTTGCACCCATCCCCCACTGATAGATATGTCTGACAATAGGAGTGGATTAGGGTTTGTAGACATGGAGTTTTGGTGTTTCCTTTCCTTGATATGTATCTATGCACCAGGGACTAGGATGGCAAAGGAGAAGAGATCATTTTTGAAGTATTTGGGTCTTCTCCAGCATGTCATAGAACAAGAAAGAACATAGTCAGGTTTTGTGTTCTGGGAGATTAGGGTGTTTCCTGTCTGTAAGCATATTGGGCCGTCATGTCGTATGTTGGAACTCATGCAGGATTTGCTTTCTTTGCAGGCAACTGCATGGGTGCGGAACATGACAGGTGGTGCAGATTTTGATGCAGAAGAGGAAGCAGCATTGCCTGACAGCGCTGAACCTGAAGTGCGGCCGATAAGGTTTTATTTCCCATCAGTATTTCATCCTACTTTCCTCCTCTCCATCATGACTTTCAGAAAGTTGCAGAATTTTTGCTCCAAGTTTGCACCATCCTGCTGCTAGCTGTTATGTATTAGGAATTGAGTTGGTCAGTTAGTGGTTCAACCCTGTGTGCCCTGGAGAATTTTTGGTACTAGAAAAAGTGATGAGAAAGGCTTTGATATGGACTAATAGACACAACTGAAAGGACACAAGTAATTTGAGATTTGTGTCTTGAGAGGTTGCAAGACAGAAACAGGTGTAGTCTGTTGCTGATCAGTGTATGTTGTATATTATGTGCTAGATTGCTGATGCATATGCACATTGGGAATTCTGATATTGTAGGGTGGGACTTGGAGCCAAGTACCTGCCACATGCAAAGGGCACTCATGCTGCCCATCAAGTTGAGCAGAAGCTTCGGGCAAAGATCACTGGATCTAAGGGGCATCTGCTTGGCTCAAAAGCGACTGGTTCAAGAGCAAACAGAGCTCCTCGCAATGAGGAAGAAGATGAAGAAGATGAAGCACACAAGGACAATGAAGATGATGGTGGTGGCAGCCGTGCTTCTTCATTCAAGAAAAGACCCATAGCATCTGTTGGACCAGCAGCAGCCTTGGTATTGTCAGAACAAACAGCTTCCAAAAAGCGCAAAAAGAGGAAAGGCAAGGTATCATGAAATGCCAAACCAGGAATTGTATCATCGCCTGGCACTCAGTTCTGCAGGTGCAATGCACAACAATCTGGTATGTTTACTCCTAACTTTTTGTGCTTTGCATCTGACTAAAGATTATCAAAGCTAACTTAGAACCACACTAGTTGTTGCATTTGTGTGGTATGACCCAAATTCAAGGCTTCAGTTGTGGGAGTTGACATGATTTGATTTCGTGGGGCCTTTGTTTATATTTGGTACAAACAGTGAGAAAGTGTGATACAGATACTATGCTTGCACAACCATGTTGAAGATTTTGTACCACTTTCATTTATAGACTCTTCAGATCGACAAGGCACGTATCAGATAGCTTTGAGTAAAATGGAAGTTGTAGCAGTGTCCACTGTGTTTTATGCATGGTTCCTGCAGTATATGAAAGCTCGCTTTTTTGACAACAAGCTTTGCGTGTGACACAATAGTGCACAATTTTTGTGTATCAGCATTTTCTTTGGGCTGAATCTTTGCCACTTGGCAACCCAGAAGAATAATCCTGACTCATACAAGGAAAAAGGATTTTTGTAAAGAATGTACGAAAGCCACCAGATTCCAAGTGAAAAAAATTCTGATTTTTTCATATTTAGACAATAGGTTCTAGAAGGTTGCCAAATATGGTAGGATTCTTAATTTTTTCTACTTTGATCTCTAACCTGGAGCCCATGAACTCTTATTAAAATTCTTTTTCCCACTTAGATGCTCACATGCTTTGCTGACTGTGCATCTTGCACTCACACACGATTTCTTCCCAGAAATTTTATCAAATTACAGACAACACTATTCCACAATTCAAGGGCTAAAATTTCACTGCACTTTAAGAAAAGTTGCAAATTTCGAGTACATCTTAATACTCCAAAATCCTTGAGTGTCAAGGAATTTTGGGTGTTTAGGGTTTACAAATTTGATAGAAAGCTAATGAATGTCTCTTGTTTTTATAGATGACACAATGTTCTGATTTCCCAACCTGGTCTTTAACTCTGCAAAAGTTGAAATCTGAAATAGAAGTACCTAGTACTAAAGGTGTTGAACATATAAGCCCTTCTTCATAAGCTGATTTCCAGTCAAGCTTTGTAATTTGGAGTGCTTTTCTAGTAATCCATTGTTTTGGTGTTATTCTGTCTGTTGATATATGTTTTTGTTGTTCTCATGAGCAGTGTGAGGTTGGTAACTGGGTAGCTTATGATTGTTACTATTGTATCATTTGTAGTGACATGATTTGTGATTACATGTTGTATTTATTAGGTCGCAAATTGTGTGCCCAAAGGGGGCTTGGAAGCAACTTGAAGGAGGTGAAGTGGGAGTTGGACACAAGGTGCAAGGAGAAGTCGACTGGTGAGCTTGACTTCTATGTGACAACTTCAGTGCTTGGATCCTTGGGCTTATTGTTCTTGACATACATATGTCTATAGCAATTGGTCAGGATTAGAAGACCATTAACTTTCTTGTAGTTAGCTACTAGACCTTTCCTTCTTCTCAAGGAATTGCCCAAAGTAGAGCAAGTTGTTTCATAGGTCAAGAAGCTCAGATGCTTGAATAGTGTGGCTCTGCAATCTTTTTGTTGTGGGTAGAATTTACCTTGTGTTGGATATCAATCACTGGCTTTTTTGTGTGAACCTCACGATCTGGGGTTCTTGTAAGTAGGATTTTCAAAGGGTCTTTTGTTCTTTGTTTTTCTCAAGATCTAGCTAGACTTGTTAGACCCTTTACGCACATGGTTCCAGCTTGGGTGCCCAAAAATAACTGCAAGGCACCTTGTTATAAGTCTTCCGATCATTGCATTGCTCCATCAATTCAACAATTTGGGTCACATTATATACTTGCTGACCACATTGAATCTCAAATTTTTGACAGGTTTTTGGTGGTCCAACATCAAACACATAGTTATTTGTTTGATAGAGAACATGCTATTGTAGCTAACTATATGACCTTGCATTTTCAAGAGTTGTTGAAATGTAAGGCAAAGTGCAATTGAGTGCTTCAATAATGAATTTGTTGAATCAACTTGTTGCACCTCACACTCAGTGATTGTCTCTTGGAGAAAATCTAGCAGAAAAGAGTTGAGAGAGAAAGAGAACCTTCCACTAGATAAAAATCTTGCTCTTACTGAAGTGGAATGTAGGTGCAAAACACAATATGATAGGGACAATTGTAAACAGAAAACTTCATTATGGTAGAGCCCGCCACTCTTTCCATTGCTGGCACGGTGGTGTCAGAGCTGTTGAAGTGGGTGATGCAGGCAACAAAAGTTGCCTTAAGTTGTAACAAGTATTGCAAGGTTCTTCACACCCTTCTTGAGGAGTTGCAGCCCATCATGGACCATTTTGTACACCAAGTTTCACAAAGTAATCATGGCTATGCTTATACAAATAGTTGGACCGCAATGAATATACAGTTGGATAATCTAAAAGGCACATTCAAGAAGCTCTTAGAGCAAGTAGGTTTAGATGTTGTGGTGTCGCAATCTTTACAAGCCCAAACGTTTGAGAAGATGATGCAGGAGCTCCATGATGTTGTTCGATGAATTGATTTGGTGAATGTCACACAAGAATCTTTTGAATGTAGTAGTACCGAATGCATGAGTGTTGAAGCTATTACCTTCACAATAAGATCTAGTTTATGACCTCGTGAGGGTATGTCAAGGGTGGATAAAACAAGGCAAGACATGCAACCAAGGGTGGAGGTAGGAGTGTCTTCATCATCTTCTTGCCCAAGAAAGCAAATAGTGTGGGAGAGTTTTCACAAATTGATGAATCAAAAAGTGTCGCAACTTGTGTTCAATTTTGACAATTTTACTAACAAATGCAAAATCCATAATCTCTAGTAGCATTGATGTTGATTTTCAATCTATTTGGGGCATGGGTGGTGTAGGAAAGACACTCCTTGTTCAAATGTCTTACAATAGTTAGGAAGTGTGCCAACACTTTGAAGGAGCCAAGTTGATTTTGCTACAATAAGCCAAACTCCCAACATCAAAGGACTCTATGATGGCCTTTGGAGATAGTTGGATCTTCATTTGATGAACTTGGTGCAACTAGAGGAGTATAGGACCAAGCACTACAATGAGTTTTCAAGGAGAAAGGTGTTCCTTGTTCTAAATGATGTTTGGAAAGAAGGAGGTTTGGAGCAACTTGACTTGGCAAATGGTCAAGGAAGCGTCACTTTGGTGATCGCTAAAAACCAACATGTGTTGAAGAAATCTAGAATGATAGATTTTCCAAACTTGCAACTGCTTGATGTTCCTTTTGAGGTTGGTGTTGATGAAACATGCCTAATTAAAATGCACTTGGAGGAGTTGAAGAAGCAAGGCCTTGCTTGAAAGCCTCACTATCAAATTTTTTTGACATGGGAATTTTTCAAGGTAAATAACAACTAACCATACATTTCAATTCTAACTAGATCATGAGATGTAAAAATTTGTCATAATCACATGTGTGGCCTTGAAATTATGGCCTTACACACCAAATGTTGTAAAGGTTTGATTGCATACTACAAAGCAATTGACATTATTATTTTTGTGTTATATTTTTTTGCACATGTATCATGATGTTTGTAACTTTTTTTACTTTGTGGTGTTGGTTTGGGTTTATTGTTTTTTAATTTTTTTCATTATAGGTTTGCAAGCCAAATTTATTATTTCAAGATGCTTTGACTTTCCATTCAACAATTGCATTATGTTATTTTTAATAAATATTGGCATTGTAGAATTATGTACCATCTCCAAGCATTTGGGCAATATGCAAGGTTGTTGTCAAAGTGTTGTCACCCATAATAATTGGGTGTGTGATGAACAAGATTCGTTGATATTGGTTACTTGGTGATGCATTGTAGTTTATCATTTTCACATGCTGCAAACTTCATGATCAACTTGCACATCAAACTATCCTCAATAATTTGATTGTTCTAGATGTAAAAGTTTTGATGCAAAGTTGGAAGAGTTTCCATAATTATTATTGCACTTGTTGGTTGAGTTTCACAAATCACTAATGCCAAATACAATTGAAGAGACATAAGTGCTAAGTTCACAAATGGGTTCCACAAATATCATTCACACCATTGAAACAAATGTAGATACAATGAAACACCTTATGCCATTACCCCATTGATGTGGATTCAAATGTGCCTTGAGTTGGTGGCAAATGTAATTTCAAATTTTTTTGCCTATAACAAAGGTGGTTGGACACATTATGAGAATTCTAGCCTCCCAAATTGAAATTGAAAGGAAAATTTTCTATTGTTAAAATCCCCACATCATTTTTGGAATGTTGTTTTCAAACTAAAAATCTTAACAAATTAATATTTGTCAACAAGAACCAGCCATCATATTTGTGTGTTAATTGTTGCAAGTTTTAACTTGGTAAATACATGTGAAGCAAACACATGACAAGATGAAAAAAAATTTGAAGTTGAATTTGATGATGGAGTGGAAGATGAGGGGTTTAAAAAAGTCTTGTGATGTCATTCATCTACATCACTACCAAACAAAAGTAAAACATGTTTTGGTTTTTTATTAAGGGTGTTTTTTTTTTTTTTTTTTTTTAAAAATTTTTTTTTTTTTTTTTTGTTTTATTCGTTTCTTTGTTTTGTTTTTGTTGTTTTATATTTTTGTGTGATTGTATTTT
>Ga0116227_10015456_pt1 | contig 11291 bp, 9 predicted proteins | sample S1TSphgellanicum_FD_89693 | JGI IMG/M metagenome (GOLD analysis project Ga0116227, IMG submission 89693) | Host-associated microbial communities from peat moss isolated from Minnesota, USA - S1T2_Fb - Sphagnum magellanicum MG | ecosystem: Host-associated > Plants > Peat moss > Unclassified... | reverse complement strand
TTTTTTTAATAGCCATATTTTGGAAAAATATTCCTAAGAACAACTGCCACTTTCCCTAAATTTTCAAAGTTCCGGGGGATGTTTTTAAATTTGGCAAAAAAAAAAAACCCAAAAAAAAAAAAAAAACAAAACAAAACACTGGAACTTCTGGCACATTGTTTTGGCGGGGAGGGTGGTGGGCAGCAGAGAGAAAACGGGCAGGCAGCATGGGCCCCGCAACCGCCGCCTTGCGTCCTTGCAGGAAGCTCGCAAAGCGGCAGGGCGGCGAAGAAAGGAAAGGAAGGAAGGAAGAAGCTTTTCTCTCTCTCTCTCTCTCTCTCCTGTTGTCGCGCGAGATCTATCTTCTTCTGTTCTCTTTGTTTTGTTTTGTTGACCAAGTCTGAGAGTGTTGTTGCGTCTTTCTTTCGTCGTATTTTAGGCTCCCCATCTCCTCGTCATTTCCCTTCTCCGTGTCTCCATTCTCAATTCCTCTCCAGTTTTGTGTTGTGGGTGTGTGTGTACTGGGATCCTTGTTTCCAAGAGTCTCTCAGTAGCAGCAACACTTGCAGAAACAGTACTGGGTGGATTCCTTTCTCTTCCGAGTTCTCTCTCTCTATCTCTCTCTCTGTGGGTCCCATCGCCATGTCGCAGCAATAGCAGCAGCAGCAGCTTCGCAGAAGGAAAGGAATCTCATACAACGGTGATCCCAAGGGAAGGAGAACATGAAAAAGAAGAGAAGAGAAGAGGCAAATCCCAAGAAAAAGAGAAGAGAAAGCGAAACAAGAAGAAGAGAAGATTAGGGCGGAGAGAACGCGTTGTTGTTGTTGTTCTCTTTCTTGCTCAAATTTGATGCGGAAGCTGCTGCTGCTGTTGCGTTGTGGTCGGTAGTTACCTCCCTCCCTCCCTCTCGATGCAACTGGGTGCACCAGGTTTGAAACCCACATGTTCCTTCCCTTTTCATGCTGTTGGATGGCTGCAAAATTAGGTGCAGACGCCGCTGCTATGTGATGTATTGTTCCGGAGAGAGCCTTGGAGCGCCGGACTTCTTCTTCTTCTCCTCACAGCTTCTGCGTTCCAGACAAACCAGAGAGAGCGTCATCGGAGAGAAAGGAGAAAGAGACACAAGGAAGGAAGCAAGGAGCCCAAGAAGGGTATGGGAAGAGAAAGAGACTCAACAATAAGAAGCTTACTACTTTGTCCATAACCTACCTGTATGAAAGGAATTGGCTGATGCACTACTGATTGAAGACACAGAGAGAGAGAGATGGCATAACACGCCACCTATGATTGCTTCTGGCTTGTGCCTTTCTCAAAAGCTCTTCTCTTAGTTTTGGAAACAAACATAAGGGCTGAAGTGTAGATAGTTCAGGACCTTTACATGCCAGAGTTTCTCTCAAGAAGATACATAGGAGGAGGTGGGTGTGTGTTCCATGACAGCAAGTTTCTGGGAAAAAAAAGGGGGTGATTAGGGATTAAGAGATAAAGAGGCAGCAGCAGAAGAAGAAAGAGATGGGGTGTGTGGGATCGAAGGTGGAGAGTGAGGAAGGTGTGGCGCAATGTAAGGCACGGGGTCAATTCATGAAGCGAGCAGTTCTGTCACGCCATGCTTTTGCAACTGCACATGCCTTGTACATGCAGACACTCAAAGCCACAGGTTCAGCTCTCCGTCAATTTGCAGAAGGACAAGAGAAACCATCAGCATGGGGTCCAGCAATTACGCCACTAATCCAGCAACCACTAACTCCACCCACTCCAAAGAGCCCGCCCTCTCAAGCTTTAGTGCAACCTCCACCACCACCTATGCCACCTTCACCGATTTCCCCTGCCCTCCCTCCCTCTCCACCCCATTCACCACCAAGAACTGAACCCCCACTTCCAAGAGCTGCAAGCCTACCAGCACCACCGGTAGTGGCAAGACGATCTTCCCCTCAACATAAACCTAAGCTGTCACCCACTCCTTTCTCACCTTTTTCCCCAGAGCTGCCACCTTTGATACCTCCAGTGATGCCAAGAGATGGTGACTGGCTCGGACAAGCTCTGCCACCTCCTCCACCACCGAGCAGTGGCAGACGGGGTTCTTCCAAAAATACTTGGGAGGAATTATTTCTTGATCCCTTTAGGCCAGCACAACCCTCCTTCCGAGTAAATTACATGGAGCAGCAGCCTTCAAAGCCACTGTCACACATTATGCAGGGTGCTGAGTCCCACCTCCGGCACATGCATGAAGCAGAAGGAATGCCAGAACTTGAAGATGATGAGGATGATGAAATTGACGATGATATTGATGGGCCTCGTCCAGTGGTAAGACTGATTCTCCCATGTTTCATGACAGCATTACTTGTCAGGATCTTCCGAGATGCATCCTGAAGATTAGTGCTCACTGAAAGTTGTGTTTGTTGATGATGATCAACTATGTGGCCTAGTTTGGATGGACACAAGATGCAGAGTGCATGGTTTTCAGGTTGGGATGCTCAATTTCCTCCTGTTGAATAAGAGTGGTCCTTTTCTGTTGTTTTTCTTCAGGATTCTGATGATGCAAAGGATGCAGAGGCAACTAACAGACCTCTCCAGGAAGCATTGCCAGCTACTGAAATAGCAGTAGCTGAAAAGAGTGCCGAGGGCAATGGAAAACATGATCATCATAATATGGCTGTCACTGTTGGATTTCCTCCTGGGGGAGGGCGGGATCTTCTGGATGTACTTAGGGAAGTTGATGACTATTTCTTAAGAGCTGTGGAGAGTGGTGAACCAGTGTCCAAATTTCTTGAAGCCCGAAATGTTCAGCAGCCTTCTACCTTCTCTGACAGTCTTAGAGGTGAGATCCTCACCAGAAAAAGTCCATGACAGCACTTCGGTTTTCTCTTATTCAACGCACTTGAATTTCAGTTTTGGTGCTGTTAATTTTTTTGGTATTCCTTTGAACTACCTATTTGCTGTTGGTTGGTGTGCCCATCATTCAGTCAGTAAGCAAACTGAGACTGGTAGAGATGCCAGTGTTTTTCAATGCAGCTGGAGTTCAGATATTGAGGGGAATGAATCCTTCCTGAACTTGTAAGATCTCTGAAGTTTTTTGGCAAATGGGTTATGACAGGCGTGGGTGAGTCAGCCAGAATGTTTTTTAATCCCAAGACCTTTACATCACCACCAGGTCTTCCCAGAAGTGCGAGTATTTTAGATGACAGTGGCAGCATAGGTGGAAGCACAAGAAGTATGAGCAATTTGAGCAGTATGACTTGGAATGATGACAGTGGTGGTGTCGGCCATACTTTGACACTTGACCGCTTATATGCTTGGGAAAAAAAGCTTTATAACGAAGTCAAGGTATTTTTTTGCCTTTTGGGCGTTCTCAGAGTTTGTGGCTTGAGTCTTCATTATCCTGTTGGACTAGTTTCTTGGTTAGATCATAGACATCTGTTTTTTATGTCTCAGATATTGAGAAGAATCCACAATACATTTGTTGATGTGATTTCTCAATTCTTATGAGCGATATTCTTGAATTTCTGGATCTCTGCACTTAAAAAATGTCACATGTGTGACCAAAATAGAGGGACATGTTCTATGCTAGGGGCTGTACATGATCTGGAATGCTCTCTAACCCTAAGTTTCTCCTGCTTCACCACATGTAATCTTCTACATGGTGGGGGTAGTATACATTGTATTCTTCCAGTTGGGAAGTTGGTTTTCTGTTGATGTATTTGAATGTAGTCCTTGGATTATAATGCCAACTATACATCGTAGAGTGAAGGATTAGGGTTTAGAATCATGGCTTGTGCTCGAAAACTTCCCTTTACTGATGAGACTTTCATGAAACTATGTAATCCTTTTTCTGAGCAGGAGGAAGAGGTCCTGAGGGTTGAGCTGGAGAAGAAGTATGCTCTCTTTGCACGTCAAGAGAAGAAGGGTGAGGAGCCCACAATTATGGAGAGGACCAGGGCCAATATTAAAAACTTGCAAACTCGCAAGCATGTTGCCAGCCAAGCTGTTGATGCAGCTGTTGTAAATATCCAAAGACTACGTGATGAAGAACTATATCCACAACTCTTGGAATTGCTACTTGCGTGAGTTTCTCTTTTCTCTCTGGACCTGTCTGAGTGAGGCGGAAGCTATGTAGGTACTGCAAGCACAATATCTAGGGAGTTTGCATCTGACAACAAGGAAAGATGAACATGTAATCCAAGAGTTTACCTGAATTCAAATGTTTACATTGACCTTGTTCTGGCTTTCCTAGTCATGAGCATTAAGATTTCTCAATTCTCATGAGAGTTATTAATTAATTGGGTGATCTTGGTTATTGATTTGATGGGCAGGTTGATCGGGATGTGGAAGGATATGCGGGAGTGTCATCAAGCACAGAGAAGAGCATTGGAGGCCATGAATTCAATTCACAAGGGAGCACCTGCAGAACCAACAACGACCTTTCATCATCAGTCCACTGTTAACCTTGAAAATGTCCTTTTCAAGTATGTATAGCCCTTTTCTAACATGTCTTTTTGGTTCTTGTTCCCGTTGTGTTGGAATCCTGAAATTTATCTGGTTGTGATGGTTTTGGGAACTCATCATCGGTTGTTTCAATGTGTCAGGTGGGGCAATGTATTTCTCAAGGTCGTGATTAGTCTCAGAGATTACTTGAAGAATCTAAATGAGTGGTTACGGCGTAGTGTAAGCTCGCATGTCGGCTTTGATGATGGTGAACCCAGCAGTGCACGCTCGATGAATGGACTCAACTCACCTACTCCCCTCCTTTCTCCGCACCGTAAGGCTACTCCTATTAATGCATTATGTCACCAATGGCAGAGTTCACTTGAGGAACTTCCTGATAAAACTACCCATGAAGCTATTATGAAGTTTGCGGCTGTAGTTCGAGATATGGCTCGCTTACAGGAGCAGGAATTTAGACATAGCCGCAAGGCAGAGCGGTATTGGAAGGAAGTACAGAAAAGAGAATCAGCACTTGCAAATGCAATCAACCAGGACCACAGCATGATCCCTTACTCAACTGTTGACCCACAGGCCCCTGAATTTGCAGAGAGTGCCGAGGTGATAGAATGCAGGATGAAGCTCAGTCGGGCCAAGGCAAAGTTCGAGGAAGAGAAGGAACTTGAGCGGAAATCTATTCAAGACACCCGTTTCATGACCCTTAATTCAATGCAAACTGGCCTCTCTCATGTTTTCCTTTCCCTGGTAACATTCAGTGGTAAAACTGTGGAGTCGTTTGAAAAACTTCAGTCCTTCGCCGAAAATAGCAAACTCTCTAGAATCTCCAATTAGTGATCCTCGAATTGCTCATAGTAGGACATGAAGTTGTCCTCCTATTAGAAAATGCTTTAGAAGCACACAAGTTGTCCCAATGTGGACGAAAGTAGGAACACAGTAACTCTTATACTCTGGCTAATTAGAAACATAGCTTGTAGTGCAATTGCCCTTTTTGCCATGGGCTGCTATATTGCTCTGCATGTGCTATAAAAATACAGTTAGATGATACTTACAAAAATAGCTTTGTGCTTATGTATACAGAAGGAAACTAGACAATGGGCATGGGTCCCTTAAGAAGAGCATTTGGGAGCTGTCATGTAATGTGATGGGGTGATGGGGTGACTTTCTGTTTTGCCAAATGGGTGTGATCTGATGCAACAAGGTGGAATAAGTGATGTCACGGACTTGTAGGGTGTGTCTCTACTCCTGCCTTTCATGGGGTTGTAAAACTATCATCTAAGTATTATTGGCCAACATAGCGTTCCCAGTCTTTTATGGGTCTCCATTGGATTTGGGTGTCTGCTGCTTTGTTTCCTTGCTGTTGGCTTTGAATTTGTTTTCGGTAAGTTGTGTTTCAACCCATTTTATTTAGCTGTGTTTAATCTGTGACCCAGGACATGAGCAGATCCCCAGTACCTACAGTCTCAATTTTGGAAACTCTGGAGTTGTTTTGCATTCAGGCAATACCTTGGCAATTGGATTATGTAGAGCAATTTTCTTTGAAAGCAGGAGGTTTGGATCAGTGTTCAAGTTCAATGGTTATCTGATCTTTTTAATAACCTCCAGTTCCAGTTTCTTTGACGAAAATTGGTTCTGGTCTTTTGGAAAATTCAGAATCAAAGAACATGTGATTGCAGCGTTTTTTCTAAATTCAGAATCAAAGAACCTCCAGTTGCAGGTTTTTTTGAATAAAATCGGTATCATAGAACCTCACCTCTGGTTCCAGTTTCTTCAAAAAGCCCCAAAGAACCAGTAATTTTCACAAAATAAACAGCAAAAAACTGATAGTTCTGTGGAAGGTTGTTTAACAGGTTCTTAGATTCTGTAAGAACTGCAGATTACAGATCAAAATTGGTTCTCAGATGTCTTGAGAACAACAGCTATATTATCAGCACATGGCTATATATCTTTGAGTAGCACCCTTAGAATCATTGAATATCCGTGTCCATTTTTGATAACCACCCAACACTGGTTAGGATGCAACCTACAAAATTATCTGAATCACATAGCATTAGCAAACACAGAAGGCACCTTGGGGACTGGAGTCTCATTTATGATTGCTTTTTTGAACATCTGTTCCTTTGAGCAATGTATGATGAAGGTTTTGCTGCTTACTCCTCACATACATGAGTGTGAAGATTAGGAGCTTCAAACAAGAGGACTGGGAAATGGTAGCTAATATTGTTTCAGCAAACAAACAAGTCAATGAAAACTGGCATGCCATGCAAACAAGCAAGTCAATGAAAACTGGTGTGCCATGCAAACAATTGTTTTAAACTGAAAGAAACATACAAATTTTTATGAAGGGAACTCTCAAATCTCTGTAGATTTTGGAAGCATGTACGGATGAAATTGCAGAGGAATCTCCACAACAATGCCTTGAAGCTAACATGAAAGTAAATGTGGTTGTAAGTTGTAACCTTAGGCATTAGGAGAGTTGCTCACAAAGTGTCAGACCACTGCCTTCATCATGAATAGCAGTGATGAGCTGGCAAGACTACCCACCGACTTCATCAGCTCCCATTGTTGGTGGGTGTAGAGAGAAGTATACAACAATCTCCCCAAGATTTTGAGCAGACCATTATTCAGAATCTGTCCTGAGTTTATGTCACATTTCCACAAGCAACCAGATGACTTATGTCAAGATGTTGGCTAGCATGCAAGAGACTGTGCTACTAAAAGATTGATGAAGTTGCAGAGAAATCTCCACAACAACAATTAAAGGTAACACGACAATGAGTGCAGTCATAACCTCATGAGAGTCGCTCACAAAGTGACAGACCATCACCACCTTCATCACGAACGGCAGTGACAAGCTGCCATGACTACCCACTGAGTTCATCAGCTCCCAACAGTGGGTGTAGATAAGCATATAATAATCTTCCCAAAAACTTGGACAAACCATTATACACAATCTGCATCCTGAGTTTCTGTTGCCTTTCCAGAAGCAATGGGAAGACTCAGACGTGATGTTGGCTAGCACTCAAGAGACCGTGCTACTAAAAGAAATCAATGGTAGTACCCTCATTCATGCTGCAACAAGCTTGCAAGGGTAAGCTTCAAATCTAGCTTGTCCCTAAACAAGAAAGCAACTACCCCAAGGCTAAGAGAGGCATACAAAGGGGTTAATGGTTGGGGTGTTCTGCACCCTGGGGAATCAATTGACTATCTCATGATAGTCACAAAATATGTGAAGAACACTCCTCAGTGGACGTCCTGTTATCTCATAATTATATGACAGAGATGAACCCTTTTACAGAAATTCAAGTAAGAAAAAAACATAAGATGACTTCATGGAAAAAAAACTCCACTTTTGGAAAGCTCCAAAAGCTTGGGTCAATTTGATATGACATGGAACCTCATTCTTGCTAAACACAATGTGAAATTTCCTTCAAAAATTGTGAATGGTTGCAAACCTAAAGCCTTTTAGCTCTGGTGCACATAGATTGACTCATCCTACAACTCAACAGGGATAGAAAAAACTAAGGGACAACAAGAGGGACAGAGAGACAATGTGCAGGGGCAGAAGTAGTAAAGTGGCCCCAAAGATGATGCAAGGGGTGCTCTTAAAGGAAGAAAGCTGCGCTCGGCTAAAACATTGAGAGATAAGAATCAACTTAAGAAGATACAAGAGTGGGAAGTAAAGATTTCAACAAGGATTCCACTTTTGCAAAAGAAATTGCTCCCTCATGACGGCTTCCAGGTACCTCCTTTCCATCTATGAACAAAATTAGGGTTGGCAGACCATAGACTTTGTACATTTCCACCAGTTTAGGATTTTCATCTGTTTCTATCTTCACCACCTTCACCTGTCCAGAATATTTCTGCAAAGAAAAAACAAAAGTGCCCCCACCCCCCAGCATTACACTTGGTCAGTCCTGAGTTTGAAGATCAGATGCTCAAGTTCTGCAAGCACAATTGGATTGAAACAATGAAAAAGGAGAAATGAGATAAGAAACACATCATTTAGTTGTATGCTGGAAATCAGTCTCAGTGTAGAAGAGCAAATCCTTTGAAAGCTTCTGACATTAAGGTTCAAGTGAATCTTGGTTGATGGTGCCTTCACACATGGATCCTCTGTGATGAGATAGTAAACAACCAAGATGATGCAGTACCCAAAGCACTACCGTTGCTACTACATGTATCAGAGAATCAGGAAGCAGAATGAGACAAAAGGGAAGTTGGTTTACAACACAATAAAAAAAAGGTTTAAGTGTTCATGGAGCAAAAGATAGTTTCATGAGAGATGTTTCAAAGGTTTGCAAATCCACAAGAAGGACAAAGGACAAAGCAAATCCTTGTCCTCTGAAAGAAGAGGAAGATAGATGCAAGGATCATCATCATGTAGATTCTTCAAAATTATCAAGAGTGAGCACTCAATTGTACTCGGGTGAGGCTTCAAGGGTAGATAAAAAGAAACTAATGCTGGGTGTGCATGGAGTCAAAAGATGGTTTCATGGGTCAGAGATGTTTCAACGAGTTTGCAAAATCCAGAAGGTCAAATGAAAAAACCATTCCATTGTGTCCTCTGAAAGAAGAGGAAGATGCAAGGTTTATCATCTTCTTCATTCATAATCTTGGAGTGCAAACACTCATCTGTACTTGGTCTGTCTTCAAGGGGCAAAAGAAACAACTGATGCTCCCCCACTCTCACATACTAAACAAGGGGCTCGCTGCATAATGGCTCTGCCCTTCAAACGGCACCCATAAGGATGATAAATGTTCAACATACTAAATTAGAAACATATGGTGTTAGCATGGTGAAGCCCAAGTGACTCCTTCAGTTTTGCCAGAATAAATTTCATAGTGTGCTCCACATGACCCTAGAATATAGGGATACCAAACTTTGGCCCGAATTATGGGTGCATCACAATGTCTGTTCACGGAAGAAGGGCAGAGAGAATGAAAACAGGAGGAAAAACACATGGGATAGGGTAAAGACAAGAGAAGAAAGAACCTGCTCAATCTTGTCCATGGACGGTGCAACGAGCTTGCAAGGTCCGCACCAAGAGGCCCAAAAATCCACCAGAACAGGGACTTTGGATTTCATCACTACTTCCTCAAATTCTTCCACACTAGTAACACTCAGCGCCTTGCATCTCGTTCCATAAACCCTAACACTCTTCTTCATTCCTGAAGAGAGCCTACTACTATTACTACTACTACTACTACTACTACTACTCCTACCATTGCTGCAGCACTTGTTCCTTTGCACTAATAATTGTTGCCTCTTCTGTTGCTGCTTATGGGTGTTCCTGTTTCTCAAGCCCCAAACCATTTGAGGCCTGTTTTGAATAACATTGTGCCCATTCTTGTGGCCTGTAAAGCTTGACAATCTCGCTGCTACTGCTATGGTGGTGGAGCTGCTGCTGCTACTGCTACTGAAATGCACGCTTTGGATCAACATCATCATTCCCAAATCCCAACAACGTGTTCTCTCTCTCTCTCTCTCTCTCTCTCTCTTCGACACTATGGTCTTCTTCTCCTTTTGTTCCCTATCTCTTTGTGTCCTTTGGAAGGTGGGTGAAGGCAAAGGGCGAGGCGGGAGGAGGAGTCTTCTCACTAGAGAGAACAGAAAACAAGGGGTGTGTGTTACAATGTGACCTCGCCATTTACATTAAAAAATAAGTATATATTAAGGCAAAAGAAGAAAAGAATTATGGAAACTCAAATATTTCACCATGCCAAAATAAAATCTTCAAAAAAAAAATCCTCTAAAAGAAACCAAAAAAATCCTTCAAGATATTATATTATAACTCTCTATAACTAACTAATAATCTCAAGTTTCAACACAAGCCCAAAATATCATCTTTCAAAAATCCTCCTATAAAAATAAATAGACCTATTATTATTATTATTATTTATTATTATTATTACCTAGGGGCCAAAATCCCCCTTAAGCTACTACTATAGGTACTCTATAATGAATCTTTAAACAACAATAATATAATATCCCTTGCCTACCAACAAGCCCCCCACTTTCTTTTTTTTTCAATGAATTTTTGTGATGTAGCTAAATAATGTGGTGACCATCCGAAAGAAGATTTAGCCAAAAAAATCTGGCTATATGGACTAGATATGAAAATGCGAAATTTTAATTATCCTTGAATCTTTTTTGGCTACTTATTGATAATTGGAACCAAATACACAAATCTCACGCTTAATACTATAATTTTCTGGCTTATGGCAAATTGAAACCAATAACATGACCTCATTTTTGAAAGTTTCATCTTTAATTTCGCTTTTCTGGCTTTAATACAAAAATCTGACCTTTTTTCCTATATTTTTCTGGCTTATGGCAATTGAAACCCCCCTAAAAGTGACTTCATTTTTTTTTTTAAATCATCATTAATTTCGCTTTTTATGGCAAAACTTTTTTAAAAGGTTGCCTTTTTAGGGATTTTTTTTTTTTGGGTCCCAATTTTGTATGATATATATAAAAAAATTGGCGAAAATTTATCTACCTCACTCCCTTTGTCCATTCTTCTATCTTATCCTCTCAAACAACAACAACATCCATTGCTTTCACACCTTATTATTATTTGTTACAAAATAAATAAATAACACCCGGCAAGGGAACAAGAGAACAAAGAGAAGAAAAAAGAAAGGACCAAAGTCCAAACAAAAGACAACACCCCAAAGAAAGCGCAGAATCATGCACAAACAATGGGGAGCCCTAAGAGGAGAAATCACTAAACCTAACCTAGGAGTTGGTTGAGTTACCTTAGTTAGGATCCTCTCTCATTATGAGATTAGTGATTTTTTTTTTCTCCACCCCCCCCCCAAAAATTTTTTTTATTTTTTTTATTTCAAAACATTGTTTACTTTTGGAATTTTTT
>Ga0116227_10015455_pt1 | contig 11292 bp, 11 predicted proteins | sample S1TSphgellanicum_FD_89693 | JGI IMG/M metagenome (GOLD analysis project Ga0116227, IMG submission 89693) | Host-associated microbial communities from peat moss isolated from Minnesota, USA - S1T2_Fb - Sphagnum magellanicum MG | ecosystem: Host-associated > Plants > Peat moss > Unclassified... | reverse complement strand
TTGGATTCTTCTAATGATGATGCATGGTATATGGATTTTAGAATATCAATGCACCTTTCTTGTAAACATGAATGTTTCAAGAATTTGAAAAAATCCCAGCTATGGGATTTAATATTGATTTTGCAAATAATTCAATTCAAGAAGTACTTAACAAAAGAAAAGTCATGGTGTCTTTGAAAATTGGAGAAAGAAAATACACGCCTTCTTGACCAACATGCTTTACATCCACCATTAGTCCTATTAATGAAGAGACTTTCATGAAATGAATGTTTGTTGAGCAAAATTTGGCAATTTATTCAATAAACTTTCTAGTCTTATAATTGTAGGCAATTAACTTACATAGTCCAAATATTGTGAATTAATTCATTTGAGTAACATTAAATGGAATCCAATCTTTCCTTGTTCATTTTGTAAATTATAATAATCAATGACATAGATTGAAGGGGTTGAACAAATATAAACATTGAACAAATTATAAATGACCCTTTTTTTATTATAACATAGATCGTAAGTCATATGAATCCATGTGTTTGCTTTCTAGTTTTAATTTTTGGATGTTACAATGAATGAATTTTATATGGAATGTATGGTATAGTTTCCATATAAATGGCAAACACATATATAGGAAAAAACATAGAATATGTGTTTGTGTTGCACTAAATATATTGTGGTTTGTATTGCATTATTTTTGGACATTGTAATTATAACATGGAAATATAACAAATCAGAATTGTATTTCAGCACCAATATTGGGGTATTAGTAGTTGAAATTGTATACATTTTAAGCATTAATGATTCACATGTGTACAATAGTGTGAAAAATCACACATGGGTAAAAACATAGTCAAAGGATCCACCCAAGTGAATGAACACTTTTAGAAACTACATTTTTGTATGTTTGAAAGATTATGAGTGAAGCACAATAGTTTGGATTGTCATAATGTTTTTTGGAATAATTTCTATTGATTGCAAAGTTTACATGCTCAAAGCTTGATACAAATAAAAAATATTTTGCATGTTCAAAGCCCTCAAATATCGATAGTGGACAATCCTTGTTTTTTCCAAACATCCTTTTTTACGCGCTCCCAAGTCCCTAGTTAGCCCCAAGTTGGGGTTAAGTCACTTAAGTTGCAAAATTTCTGGGTCTCCGGGCACGCTCCTAGCTTCCAACACTAAAGGGGGTGAGAGGGGCATGCTGAAAGCTCCGGGATTAGACTAGGAAGAGGGACAAGCTTACTTAATTATTCAATCCTGCATCCAAATCCAACCAACAAGTTGGTTAGAACTCATTTTGCACACTTTCAGTGTTGGGACAAGCCACGGGCGACCTTGGACTCACTTGACTCACCACGGCCCGAATTCAGGGGAAGCCACTACCTTCCCCCATATAGTATTCTCTGCAGCTCTCCATTGCACTTACATCCAAATGGCTCTTTTTCTCGGGACTCCCAAAGTGGAGTCCCAAAACTGTCCCAGTTTGGACTCTTGGGACTTTGGGCGTTCATAACGTTTCGCCCCAAACTCGGATTAGGACGAGGTCCAAACCAAAGTTGTAGCTCTCCTTAAGATCTTTCCAATGGTGTGTTGCACTTCACCTGCACAAACCGAAATCGGGTCGATTCCCGACTTTTAGTGGTCGGGAGTCAAACTGCCAGTTTGACTCTCGGCCTTTCTTTGGACCATAACTTGTGCTACAGATGTCCAAATGGCTCATGCGAGGCCATTTTATACATCTACACTTCAAGACATTTTCAACGGTATAAAGAACGCTTCAATGCAAGGTGTGTTGACCCTTGCAATCGCACTCTAAGTTTTTGGGAGTCCCGGAGGACTCCCAAGTCCCATTTTCGAGAGTGTGAGTGGCGACCTCACACTTCCCTCAAAATGGGGTTGCGACACTGTCCCCCACTAGAAGAAAAGGTCAATGTCCTCATTGACACTTAGAAATTTCCTTTCACAATTGCAATCGCCTTCTTAGGATCCTTGGCCATCAAATGCCAACTTTTGCGGCAGGACCTTGCTTCAAGCTAATTTAAGCGTCCCCAAGTTTCCAACATTTTCTTGGCAAGTCCAAGGCCATCTCATAGAAAACCCTTAATTCTTGCTTTGTCAAAAGATTAAGCTAGCTTAATTGACAGAGCCCCCATTTGGGAGGCCATTCTTCCAACCTTCCCCTCATGAGGACTCAAATAAAGTCTACTCTTGACCTAAGCTATTGACATGATTCCTTTTCCAACCTTGCACCTTGATCACAACAATCAAGCCTTGATTAAAAGGTTTGTTTATCAAGGTACGAGAAACGACATTTAGGTTTTGCCAAAACCCAAATCCCAAACTACACGATTAAAATACGCGAACGGGGTCATGACTTCCCGCGTTGGCCGCCACTACCAACCAACCCTTTGGGATGCACTTAAGGCTTATGCATGTCCCCGCAAGCTCACCTTGCTTGCTTCCTCTTTTGGGGTCAAGATTTCTCTTCACCCCAAAGTAGGAGTCCGATTTTGATTTGGGCTTATGCAAGAAGTTCCATTTGTCCCATGCCAAACTTGACAACCCTATTTGCACTTATAGATTATTCTCATGATACAATCTTTTAGAAGTTCTTAAGCCTTTATTTCACTTGCAACTTGATGTGGTACATTTTATGTGGCACCCTGCCCCACTAAAAGAAAAGTGATGTCCTCATCACATTCTACATCTCTTCTTCTTTGCCGGTTTAGTGTGGAATTCTTCTATGGCTTCTTGGGCATGTTCCATGTCGAATTCATTCACCCAAAATGCCTCTATTGGATGGTATCCTTTCCACTTCACTAGGTACTCCCGCTCTCGTCCTCTTAGTTGCCTTGACTTGAGCACGGCCTCCACTTCAAACTTTGGTTCATTATGAACCAAGTCTGGTGGGGCCTTGAGTTGTGCTTTTGATTAGGCCTTGAGGCATCACAGGCGACCGGCTTCAAAAAGGAAACATGAAATGTGGGATGAACTCTAAGGTTTTCCGGTAGTTCTAACTTATAAGTGTTAGAAAGTTTCTTTTCCAACACTTTGAATGGACTCGCATATGGCCCCAAGAACTTATGACTTAAACCTTATGGCAACCAGAAGTTCTTGACGTTCAACCACACTTTGTCCCCTTCTTGAAACTTCACCTCTCGTCGGGACTTGTCCGCAAAATCCTTGTACCTTTTGTGCACCTTTTCCAAGTTGGCTTTTGCCAACTCCCAAAGGCGTCGCCTTTCCTCATCAAGTTGTGTGACCATTGGCGCTACCCCACTTGCATCACTTCGGGGTCGTCCATGTGTTGCCCAAGTCATGGGCACAATTGGTGACTTGCCCGTCACCATTTGAGAGGGGGTGGACCCAGTTGCGAAGTGTTCCGAGTTGTTGTAACAAAACTCGGCTAATTCCAAGTGGTCCACCCAATCTTGTTGATCCGTCGCCACATAATTCCTTAGGAATTGTTGGATCACTAAGTTCACCCTCTCGGTTTGCCCATCTATTTGGGGGCGGAAGGAAGTGTTCATCTTGAGCTTCGACCCCATTCTCTTCCATAAGGCTCGCCAAAACTTACTTGTGAACTTTGGGTTTTGATTCGAGACTATGTCCTTTGGAAGACCATGATGCTTGAAAACATGTGTGAAGAACAACTTGCCAGTTTCTTGGGCTGTGGCCTCATCCTTTGTGGGAATGAAATGTGCCATTTTGCTAAATCGATCCACCACCACCATGATGGCATCGAACCCCCTTGATGGGGGCAAGTTTACCATGAAATCCATGGACACATTTCCCACGGCCTTTTCGGAATTGGCAAAGGTTGCAACAAACCCGCTTACTTTTTATTGAGGGTTCGGTTTTGTTGGCAAGTTAAACAAGTCTTCACATACTCTCCTGCATTATCCTTCAAGTTGGGCCAATAATAGGACTTCTTTAGGAGTGTTGTGGTGCGTTTTGCACCACCATGGCCCGCAAGTAGTCCATCATGACACTCCTTCAAAATGGTGTCCCTCATCTTCCCTTCCGGCACACAAAGTCGCTTTTGTTTATACCACAATAATCCATTTTGCAAATGGAAGTGGAACTTGGCTCCATTTTGAATGTTTTGCATGGCCTCTTTGGCAAATGCATCTCTTTGACTTGCTAGTCAAACTTCCTTTTGAAGTTCTGTCTTTCCCACATACACCACTCTAAGTTGGTGTTTTCAACTTAATGCGTCGGGCACCACATTATCCTTCCTGGGGTTGTGTTGAATATCCACATTGAACAAGGCCAATGTGTCTTGCCATTTCACTTGCTTTGAGGACAACTTGGGTTAAGTGGCAAAGTACTTCAAGGTCACATTGTCGGTCCACACTACCACATCTTTGGAGCCTATGTAATGGCCCCAAGTCTTGAGGCAATGTATGACCGCCCACATTTCCTTTTCATGTGTTGGCCACCTTCGCTCCATCTCACTCAACTTCTTGCTCTCAAATGCCACCGGTCTTCCTTTTTGCACTAGGACTCCTCCAATTGCAAAGTCGGAGGCATCAGAATGGATCTCAAAGTCCTTGTCAAAGTCGAGCAACTTCAACACCGGTGCCTTCACCAAAATACCTTTCAAGGTCTCAAAGGCCTCGTTGCATGCTCCTTCCCATTCGTAAGTGACAGCGGACTTCTTCAAGAGGTTTGTCAAAGGCGCGACTATCTTTGCAAAGTTCTTGATGAACTTGCGATAGTAGGAAGCCAATCCCAAAAAGGATTTTAAGGCTGGCACCGACTTGGGTGGTTCCCAATCCATAATTGCCTTGACCTTGTGATCATCCATCTTCAAACCTTCTTGAGTTATCTTATGCCCAAGGAAGTCCACTTCCGTCACCCCAAATTCGCACTTCTCGAACTTGGCATACAACTTGTTTTCCCTTAGTCTTTGGAACACCTTGTGGAGGTGCTTCGCATGCTCCTTCAAGGAGCCACTATAGATCAAAATGTCGTCTATGTAGACAACAACAAAATCATTAAGCCATTCTCGGAAAATGTCATTCATGAGAGTGCAAAATGTGGCGGGCGCATTAGTGAGCCCAAAAGGCATCACCAAGAACTCGTATGAGCCATACCTTGTGCAACAAGTAGTCTTTTCTTCATCCCCTTCTGTAATTCGAATGTGGTAATATCCCAAATGTAGATCAATCCTACTAAACACCTTGGCTCCCGAGAGACGATCAAATAGATCATCGATTTGAGGCAAAGGATACTACTTCTTCACCGTTGCCTTGTTGAATGCTCTATAATCAACACACATTCTCAACGTCCCATCCTTCTTGTGAACAAAAAGGACGGGTGCCCCATATGGTGATTTATTTGGTTTGATATACCCTTTTGCGAGGAGTTCTTTGAGTTGAACCTTAAGCTCTTTCAATTCCTCATGGTTCATTCTATATGGGGCCTTGGCGGGAGGTGGCACTTCCGGTACCACCTCAATTGCATGATCAACTCGTCTTCTCGGGGGCAGGTCTTCGGGCAACTCTTTGGGCATCACATCTGGGAACTCTTCCAAAACCTACTTTATGCACTTGGTGGAAGTGACCAACTTGGTGGCTTCCTTGGGCTCATACTCATCCAACACTCGCATGACACACAACATGCCGTAACCTCCCACGCATTTTCTTTCCCAATTTTTTTCTAACATAAAGTGGATGGTTGGCCCACCCACACAAGGCATATCATGTGCCTTCACTTTCACGATCCCACTTTTGGAAGGAATCCTAACTAGTATATTGTGCCCTTTTATGAGCACATTGTTTTGGGTGATGAACTCCATTCCCAAGACGCAATCCATTCCACCCAAGGTGGACACCAACAAGTCCACCTTTCCTCTCCAATTTCCTAGTTGGAGAGGCACCTCTTTTGCTTGTGATGCAGTGGGATGGGGAACCCCATTCGCGAAATGCACCTCGACAGGTGCCTTGAGCTCCTCCAAGTGGAGCTCCATCCTTTCGGTGCTTTCCCGTGTTATGAAGTTGTGAGAAGCCCCTGTGTCCAATAGACGTAACACATCCCGCTTAACAATCTTCCCTTTCAAGAAGATAAGTCGATTACATTCAACTTGGGCTAGGTTGGCATTGAGGGCAATTACCTTAGAGCCCCCATTCCCTGCTTTGGACTTGGGGCAATCCTTGGAGTAATGCCCCATCTCATTGCAGTTGAAACATGCTCCTTTGGGTTTCACCCCAACATCTCCCTTGGGTTGGCTCCCTTTGAAAGGAGCACCCTTCTTCACAAAGTTCCCTTTGAGTTTAAACCTCGCGCCTTGGAATTATTTGGGCTTATCCTTTGTGGGGCTTCCTTGCCCACGGTTCCATTCACCGTCATGCCTTGGTTTCTTGTGAAGGAACTTGTTGTCCTTCTTGAACACGGATTTTTCATTCCGCCCCACATCTGAGAAGCCTTCCACTTTCGTGATGGCTTCGGATAATGAAGAGGGCCAATTTTCCTCAAGCTTTCGATTGGCCCAAGTTGGAAGTCCCATCACGAATTGGCACACACGGTCCAACTCATGCATGTGTCGGATCTCGAGCATGAGTTCGGAGTAAGCCCTCACATATTGCCTCAAATTTTCATTTATGGCATTCACAAGGTCACAAAGTTTGCACCTCGAGATGTAGTCAGAGTTCCTTGGGACAAATTCGGTCTCGAAGCATTCCTTGAAGAACTCCCAAGTGTAGCCATGGTTTTTCCCTTCCTCTTGTCTCACTGTCCTCCACCATGTGGCGACATAGCCTTTTAGGTGGGACTGAGCAAGCTCCACGACCGAGTGTCGTCCAACCTTGGCGGCATGCAAATAATCCTCCATTTCTGCAAGCCAAACATCCACAACCTTTCGGTCGCCGGCACCATCGAAGTTCCCGGGTTTGGCTGGTTGGAACCTCACATCCTTGGATGCTCCTCCTTTGAGGGCCATAACCAACTCACTAAAGTCGGGCCTATTCATTTTGAAGAGGACTTCCAATTGTTCCTGGGTGAATAGGACCGAGCTCCGTTGCTCCTCCTCACTTTTGGGCTCATCTTGGTTCTCCTGGGTTCTTGGTTCCTCCTCCCCAATTGATTCTGGCGGGACTACACAATCTTCGTTGGGTTCTTCCAACATGGTTTCTTGAGCTTGCTTCCGAATCTTTTTGGGTGCCATCCTAAATTCCCAAGAAGTGACCCGAGCTCAACCAGAGCTTTGATACCAAGTGACGCGCTCCCAAGTCCCTAGTTAGCCCCAAGTTGGGGCTAAGTCACTTAAGTTACAAAATTTCTGGGACTCGAGGCACGTTCCTAGCTTCAAGCACTAAAGGGGGTGAAAGGGGCGTGCTGAAAGCTTCGGGATTACACTAGGAAGAGGGACAAGCTTACTTAATTATTCGATCCTACATCCAAATCCAACCAACAAGTTGGTTAGAACTCATTCTGCACACTTTCAGTGTTAGGACAAGCCACGGGCGACCTTGGACTCACTTGACTCACCACGGCCCGAACTCGGGGGAAGCCACCACCTTCCCCCATATAGTATTCTCTGCAGCTCTCCGTCGCACTTGCATCCGAATGGCTCTTTTTCCCGGGACTCCCAAACCAGTACATACATTTCACTTTCTAACCCTTTTTCTTTTGCTATTTTTTTCTCGTACCTCTTGTCTTTTGGGTGTTTTTGAGCAAAGAATATGTACATGTGTTATCCAAATTTGTTTCATTCCTTATTTTGTTTTATTGGCTCGTTTTTTTCTTATATTTGTTTTGCTTTTAGGTTTGGGGCAAGAAGTACAACAAGTCATGTGTGGGGGCTACTAACTTGAGGCAACAAGCATATTTACTAAACCTTCTTGAAACATTTAGTATGCATCTCACTCTTTAACCTTTTTTTTTTGCTGTTTTTTTTTCCTTTTTTATACCCTTTGTCTTTTGGGTGTTCTGACATCTTATATACATGTGACATGGTTTGGCTCATTCCTTGCTTTTATTTGTTAGCTGATTTGTTTTTTCCTTATATTGTGTACATGTTTTTGGGTTCGGGGCAAAAAACATGGCCCCCATGTCTTTTGGGAATTTTTTTTTTTCTTCTTTTTCATTTATTGTGTACATGCATTTGAATTTAGGGCAAAAAGCATAGCCCCCTTGTCTTTTGGGAGTTTTTTCTTTTATTTGTTGATTATTTTTTATTTTGTTCTCTTATATTGTGTACATGCTTATCAAAACCAATGTTACATGTGTACCAAAATGAGTGTTATACAATGGTTAGCCTCAAGTGGTAGACTTGTTCTTAGGAAAAATTCATGTAATTTAAATGGGGTTCAAATTAAGCATTTAGTTTCAAAAACAACATGTTGGGATTTTGGACCCAAGTGTTGGGAACTCAAGTTTCTCACTTAAGGCTGATTAAGGGCCAACGTTTGCTAATATTGGTAATGAATCTTTGGAATATGAAGTTGAGTTAAAGAAAGAAGTGTTTCAAACATGAGTCTTAAACCAAATCCAGATGTGGTTTTAAACCTTCAAAGCTCACATAGTCATCTAACACTAATTATTTCCTCATCCATACAAATTGCAGTTTGTTTTCTTCATGTCTCTTTCCTTGTTATGTTGGTATAACTTTTTTTTCTTATTTGATTTTGTTTTATTAAGTTTTTTTTCATTTAATACGTATTATAATGTGTCATGTTTGTTGTTTTTCTCTTTTATCTTTTTTTTGAGCTATATTTTGTGTGTTTTTGTCATGTCACATAATTTTGTGGTTTGTAATATAAATTAGCCCACACTATGTTGCATTTTTAAATACTCAACATTATTGTGACATAAATTAAATTGTTAGTTTATGATTTAGGATGTGACTTTCAAAGTGATATGTTCTTAGGAGGTGACAAATGCATTCTAATTTGCTATAATTGATATTTCATACCCATTTTAGGCATATTTCAACAAGGTGTGGGAGACTCATTCAAGTGGTATTTATTGATTTTTGCAAATGGGGTGGGGCGAATGAAAAAATGTGGTTATGGGTGATGATTGTGGCTGTCAAAACCTTGAATCATCATCAAATGATCCACTTTTGTGTGGATGTTATGATTGCCACAAGCACTTAGGCTAGAAAATGATATTTTAGATTTTGGACCATGCCAAAAGAAACATGATGAGAAGTATTGTGGCTTACAAAGTTACTTAGGCTTACAAGAGATTGAAAAAATTGTTCTTACTACTTGCATCATCAAAATTTCCACAAATAACCATTTTTTATTGTTGTTCCCACTATGTCCTCTCAAATAGCAAGTACTGTTGGTCTTCACATTGATTTGACTATAGGACTTTCATGTCCAAATTTCCATAAGTGAGGCCATGGTCTTAAGGATATGTCTTCTCATGGAAGCTCTGAAAATGATGGATTAAAAAAGGTGAAACTTGAATTTCTAGAACATGATGTTTTAGAAGTTGAAAAAATTCAAGATGATTTGGAATCCCATATCTTGAAAGCTTGTTGTGACAAGGTAATGCCATCACGATTGATAAAAAATTGGAAAGAATGTGAGGAGGATTCACTTTGGGGATTTGCAAAACAAGGTCCATATTATCCACGAATTAATCATGAGAAAAAACCATGGCGAAGTGGGTGATGTATTGTGTACCATGTGGGGTAGAACGAAATATCAATCCATCATTTTTGAATTGGAAAACTCACTTGTCCCCTAAAGCTAGTGGATTTGATAATGTTTGTGAAAGGAATTTAAAGCTATACCAGAACAAGAAAATTAATGTAGTTAAGGAGGCTCGAGAAGACCAAGAGAAGGTAGAAGCAACCATGAAGCAAAGAGAAGATTGAGTGTTCAAATATGCTGCAAAAGGTAAATGATATTTTCCATGAACAAAAAGTTTTTTATTCATGTGTTTTTTTTTTTTGCATCTCACATCATGTCATCGTATTTTGGTTTTGAACCTTGTGTTAGGTGGAGAGATGATAGACAAAAAGTTTTGGAAATGCAAACTTTGTAGTTTCAATGGCACTTTTGAGGTGGTGGACACTATTGAACAACATGTGAGAGGTGCAACACATGTTTTGGCTAAGAAAAACAAGGCAGTAATTGGAACTATTAGCATCCAAATGACACTTCAAGACTCTTTTACAAAAGGGGTTTTTATAGGTAAAGCTAAGTATCCTCCTTCTTACATACCCAAAATTGTTGATATTCCTCATAATGATTTGGTTTCATATTGTCAACAACAAATTTTTCATGAATTCCATAACTATTTCATTAACATAAGAAATGATTTGATTGATGTTCACCCTTTGTTGAATGATCACATGATTGGTAAAGGATGGTATGCTGAACCTAATTATAAACATATTATATTGGGTTGAACAAATGAAATAATTTAAATTGAAAGGACATTTTGTCACTTTGAATGTTCAACAATGTTTTGTAACAAATGTTCCTTGATTCCTAGTTTTCCAAATTTTTAGAAACGAGTAAGTCAACTGAATACAATGATAGTGCCAAATGGTGAGCGAAAATGTGAACAAGGTAGTAGGTGGGACATGTTTCAAAGAAGAAAGCTTATCAAATCTTGTAGAAGGTGGGAAAGTAAATGCCATGAAGCAAATGACTAGGTGTTTTTACTAAACTCTACATTGATAAGGGTACTAAAATCAAGAAATTACTTTTCAATAAAGCTCCAATCTATTTTAACTAAAGGATTTAATTCCAGAAATTGTTGAATTGTTTAGCATTAAAAGCTTTTGAAGAACATCTTGTACTATTAAATTTACTTATGGATATTATTTATAATATTTTATTTGTCCATAGAAATGGTGGTAAGGGAAATGGGAAGTAGTATCATGTAAGTATAATTAAATTGTTTGAAGTTTTACAAAATTTTGGAGGTTTATCAATGCACAATTTCATGAACAAAAATTTGGTAAGACTAGCCTTAAACACAACTAGGTCTAATTTTTGTAAGGAATGTTTTGTATATTTTATAGGTATCAATGAATTTACATTTCGTTACATGTGTTTAATTCTAAAGAAATGTAAAGAGAAATTGAGACTTTTAATGCCAATACCTTTTGAATGTGGAGAAGATGAGACAAAATGCATTGAACTTGCCACATGGAATAGGAGGTTGGATACGATTGATGGGTTCTGTGGATTCCAAATTTCACTTCAGCATCCAATTCATCAATGCAAATTTGATATCAATCCATCATCAACCTAGTATCAAAAATGCTTTTGAAACTCTACAAGTTAGAACAATGTGTTGTGTACTTGTTGCTAACCTTCTTGTGTAGGG
>Ga0116227_10015454_pt1 | contig 11292 bp, 15 predicted proteins | sample S1TSphgellanicum_FD_89693 | JGI IMG/M metagenome (GOLD analysis project Ga0116227, IMG submission 89693) | Host-associated microbial communities from peat moss isolated from Minnesota, USA - S1T2_Fb - Sphagnum magellanicum MG | ecosystem: Host-associated > Plants > Peat moss > Unclassified... | reverse complement strand
CTGGCCCACGTTGCAGTCGGCAAGACTGTTTGAGAACCGCGACCTGGCCCCGACGCTGGACGTTCGCCAAGTCTTTAAGTCGGTGCTCGCCGATCATCTCGGGGTGGACCGCCGCGCGCTGGAGACGGCGATCTTCCCCGACAGCGCCTCGGCGCCGCCGATCTCCAGTTTGGTTTGACCGCACGCTCAAAGCCTACGCTCTTTCTAAGAGGACGAAGACGATGAAAACCGTTTCGATATTCGCCAGCGCTATAGCGCTGGCGCTCGCCGCCGCCTCCGCCCAGATGGCCGTGGCCCAAACCGCCCCCTATGCTGGCCCGCCGCCGCAAGGCGGCGATCAGGGCGGCCCGCCAGCCGGGGGACCCGGCGCTGGCCAAGAGGGCTAGGGACCGGAAGGCTACGGCCCTCAAGGGCCGGGCGGCGGCCCCAATATGCGGAACATGACGCTGCAACAGTTTCAGGCCCGTCAGGTCTCCAACATGATGCGAATGGATACCGACCGTGACGGCCGGGTCAGTCTGGCGGAGTGGACGGCCTGGCACGAGGCGCATCCGGGCCGCAACGGCGCCCCGTTCGATCCCGCGCGAAGCTTTGCGCGCCTCGATCTTAATCACGACGGCTATATCACCCCCGACGAAATGGCGTCGGTGGCCGCCCGGCGCTATGCCCATATGCAGCAGGGCGGCGGGCCGGGGATGGGACCTGGCGGTGCGAATCCTCCCCCTCAGCCCTTGGGTCCGCAATAGGCCTAGCCCTTTTGGGCTTGAGCCGGGCGGATCGGAAGCGGAGGAGGGCGTTGGAGCGTGCGCGGACGCAACAGTGAAGACCTGGAGCAAGGCTCGGGACGACCCGGACGACGCGCTCCTGCGCCAAGTTGCGGCGGGCGATCAGGCGGCTATCCAGGCCCTGGTCGCGCGCAAGCTGCCGCGCATCTGCGCCCTGGCGACCCGGACGCTCGGCGATGCGACGGAGGCCGAAGACGTGGCCCAGGAGGCTTTTCTGCGCGTATGGCGCCACGCGCCGAAATGGCGGTTCGGCGACGCAAAGTTCGACACCTGGCTGCACCGCGTGACGCTGAACCTTTGTTACGACCGCCTGCGCAAACGGCGCGAACGTCCCGCTGCGGAGCCGCCCGAACAGATCGATCCGGCTCTTGGCGCGGACGTGGAGCTTGAGATGATGGAGACATCTAACCAGGTCCAGGCGGCGCTTGCGGAGCTACCGTCACGGCAGCGCGACGCCATTGTGCTGCATCATTATCAAGAGCTGTCCAACATCGACGCGGCGGTGGTGTTGGGCGTGAGCGTCGACGCCCTAGAGAGCCTACTGGCCCGGGGCCGCCGGGCGTTGCGCGCCCGCCTGCAAGGACTTCAATCATGACGCCGCCGTCTTTAAACCTGGAACGCTTCTTCGCCCTCGCCGACGCCTATGGCGGGGACCTAGGCCGCTGGCCCGAGGCCGACCGCGCGGCGGCGCGCGACCTCGCCACAGCATCGCCCGCGGCACGGGCCCGCCTAGCCGAAGGGTGCGCCTTGGACGCCGTTCTCGACCTATCCCAGACTGCGGCGCCGTCGGCCGCGCTTCGTCTGCGTATTCTTGCGCAAGCGCCCAAACCCAGGGCGATCTCGGCGCGGGCGAAGCTGATGCGGCGGCTATCCTGGCTAGGCGCGGCCGGAGCGCTGACGTGCGGCGCCCTGGCGGGCGCCGTCGTCGTCGCCGTGTCCGCCCCCGCCTCCCACATCGACGCCGACAGCCTGTCCGGCGTCTACGACCAAGCCAATGGCTTCGACGGCGCAGGAATCTGAGACATGACCGAGGGCAAGCTCAAGCTGTTGTTGGCGCTGTCGGTGGTGGTGAACCTGTTCGCGCTCGGCGCGCTCGGTGGCGGGGCGGCGATGTGGTTCACCACGTCGGCGCGTCATCCGATCCGGGCGGCGGGGGACAGGCTGCTCAGCGCAGACCGACTCCGCTTTCATCAGATGTTCAAGGCGGTCGCCAAAGAGGCCCGCCCGCTTCAGCAGTCGGCCCGTGAAAACCGCCGCGCCGCCGCCCTTTTGTTCGTTCAACCGACGTTTGACGCCGCTGCGGTCGGCGAAGCCCTGTCGCGCGCCAGGGATGCGGACTTGACCGCGCGCACCGACGTCGAGACCGCCCTGGTCGGCTTCGCCGCGACCCTACCTCAAACCGAGCGCCAATCCTTGGCGAACGCCCTAAGCCAAGGCGGCGGACCCCTGCGCCAACCCAAGGGCGCCCCTGTCGCGCGTCAGAAGTAAGGCCCGAACGGGCGTCAAAACAAGGCCAAGTCTCTCTACCAATAGCTGGGCGCAGACGGGCGGTCGCGGGTGCGTAGTCAGTTGCGCCAGAAGGCGTTTTTCAGGCTCGGGAGCGCCGCCGGGCCGGCGTCAGCGCCGCGGTCGCCGCGGCCAGGCGCTGAAGCCGGGCCGCTATCGCGTGGTGATCGATGCGGAGCTGAAGCCTGGCGTGATGAATTACGGCGAGCTGATCCTGCCGGGGCCAGAGGCGGGCGAGGTGCTGCTCTCGACCTATATCTGCCACCCCTGCATGGCCAACAACGAACTGTCCGGCCCGGTGGCGACGACCGCCAAAGCGCCTGTCCTGCTTGATACGTTGCGCGCAATCAATGGCCTAGGAGGGCCTGGGCCAGCGCCTCCGCGGCGAGCTTAGGGCGGCCCTCGTCGTCGAACAGCGTAGGCGCATCGCTGGCGTCCCCGCCGTATTGCGGCATCCGAAGCCAGGAATCCTTGTCCTGCAGATCCCAGAAGGTGAGAGCATATCGCTGCGCGGGGGGCAGGCGCCGATAAGCGCGCGCGGTTCCGGCGATAAGGTTCGCCTGAGCGCGCAACCGGTCCTCTAGGGACGTGAAGTTCAGGCGACCCGCGCGGGTGGACACGTCGAGCTCGGACACGTGGATCGGCAATCCAAAAGCGCTGAGCTCGCGCATCATGTTTTCCACGCCTGAGAGCGGCTGATCCCATCTCATGTGCAGTTGGGTTCCAAGTCCGGTGATCGGAGCGCCCTGCTTCAGCAAGGTTTCGATAAGGCGAAGAAAGCTGTCCAACTTCTTCGGACGGCTTTCCAAGTTGTATTCATTGATAAACAGGATCGCGTTAGGGTCGGCGTCGCGGGCGTAATGCAGGGCTCGGGCGATGTAGTCCATGCCCAGCATTTCGCGCCAAAGGCATTGCCTGTAACCGTCGCCGTCCTCCGCCACAGGTTCGTTGACCACGTCCCATCCGCGCAGGCGACCGCGATATCGGCTCGCCACGGCGGTAATATAATTGCGATAGCCTTGGGCGAACTTCTGCGGATCGTTGACGATCCGGGTAAAGGCCTCTGGAAGGTAGATATACCAAATAAGATTGTGACCATGGACCTTCAGGCCGTGGGCCTCTGCAAAAGCCAGCATGCGGTCGGCCGGGACGAAGTTGAAGGTTCCGTCGGTGTTGAGAATCCGCTCCATCTTGAACTCCAGCCCCGGAGTGATCTGGCTGAAGTTGGCGTTGACCAAGGCGACGGCCGCGGGATCATCGATCTGAGCGGTGGTGATCTCGACGCCGATGGGAAACGGGGCGAGGTTTCGCAGGCGCGGAAGCGGCCGACGCGGCAGAGCCTGCGCCGCGGCCGGTAAACAGGCGCCGAGCCCCGCGCCAATGACCGTTCGTCTGGAGGTCTCCGAGCGAGTGAGGTGTTCGACGGAGTCGGGTTCGGCGTGCATTTTGGTTTCGGTCCTAGAGTCTGCGAGGTCGGCGCTGGCCAGCGCGACCGGCCATGGCGGCCGGGGCCCGAATGGCGTCCCACCCGGCAAAGAGGGCGCCGCTTCTGCCGCGGCCATTTGGCCAGATATTCAACACGCCTTGCGTATAACGGGTGTCGATTGAGGATGAGTTTATCGCCGATCAAGGCCGCACGCCGATTCAGGCGGCGCCGAGAGCGGGCCAGCGCCGCTCTCGGCTTGTCATCAAGCCCCGAGCGGCGCCAATATGGTGGGGACTAGTCAACTGAGTCGAACCGAGATTTGGGGTGGACGTCGTGTTTCGCTCCAGCGCAGATCACCCGCCATATTCGAGCTCCGGTTTTGAAGCGGAGCCCTCGCCTAGCGACGAGTCGGCGGGGCTTGGGCGCGCCCTGGACGGCAAATTCGCGTTTGCCTTGGCGGTCGTTTTGCTCCTCGTCTTCAGCAGCGGCTGGCAGGTTTTACTTTTTGGTCCGCAAGATCTTTCGACGAGCACCCAACCGTCGGTCTTGATTAGAGTTATATACTTCCCGTTTTATGCGGCAGAGATTGGATTATTGTTAACTGCGCCAACGGCGAGCCTACGCGCGGCCGTTCGCGCACCCCTGCTTTGGTGCATTATCGGCCTCGCTTTCATCTCCACATTCTGGTCGGTTGATCCAGATATGACCACTCGAAGAAGTGTCGCGTTGCTTTTCACGACACTTTTCGGCGTGACGCTTGCGGCGCGGTTTGACTGGAAATCTCTCTCGGCGATCTTGGCGACCGGATTTGCCATTTTGGCTGTGACAAGTTTCCTCCTCGGCTTGCTGGTCCCGACCTGGGGTCGGATGACCGAGATTTTTCCGGGCGCATGGTCAGGCGTTTTCAGGGAGAAGAACGCCCTAGGAAACCGTATGGCGCTTGGAGTCGTCATCTTCCTGGGCGCCGCGGCTCTCAATCCCAGGCGGCGGGGCCTCTGGTCGCTCATGGCTTGTCTGGCCTTGCTTCTCATCGTCCTTTCGACGTCGAAGACCTCCCTCATCGGTTTGTGTCTTGGCTTATCGAGCTTTGGAATGGTGTTTCTTGTTCGTCGCGGCCCGGTGACAGCGGTGGTGGCGACTTTCGTCGCGGTCACGAGCGCCATCCTTTTCGGGCTGGTGCTTGTCTTCGCATCCGACGTGATCCTTGGCCTCCTGGGAAAGGACGCCACCCTGACGGGAAGAACTGTTCTCTGGGCTGCAATCATCCGCCAAGCTGAGCTCAGTCCTTGGACGGGATATGGATACGGGGCCATTTGGTTTGAGCAAACCCTTTGGGGGCCTCTCCCCTGGATCACGAAGCAGGCCGGATTCAGGGCCTATGAAGCGCACAATAGTTGGTTGGATCTTTGGCTATCTCTGGGATACGGAGGTGTTGGTCTTTTCGCCCTCTATTTCGTAGAAACCTGTATCAGAGCGATCCTGGCGCTTTATCGAAGTCCCGGCGCGTACCTCGCATTCCCAATCCTCGTTATATTCACTGCAACCACCATCGATGAAACAGTTGTACTGAATTATAACGATATGGTTTGGGCTATATTTGTCGCGCTCGCCATCCGGCTTACGAACCCCGCCGCGTCCACGGCGGCCCGACGCTCGGAGAGCGCCGAACAGCACCTCCCTTATTGGGCTGAAGCGTGACCTAATCGCGGTGATAGGGCGAGCCCGCCAGGATGGAGATGGCGCGATAGATCTGTTCAGCCAGCATCGCCCGCGCCAAGGCGTGGGGCCATGTCTGGGGGCCGAACGACATCCGTTCGTCCGCCCGCTTTAGGAGCAGCTGGGCAAGGCCGTCGGCGCCGCCGATCACGAAGGCGGCCCGGCGCTCGCCGCGATCCCGCAAAGCCGCGAGCCGGTCGGCGAAGGCCCGAGAGGCGGCCGGCGGTCCATGCTCGTCGCAGGCGCAGATGTAGTCGAAGCCGGCGAGCGCCGCCAGCAGCGCTTCGCCCTCGGCCGTCTTGCCAGGCTTGCGGCTTTCGACCTCAATCACCTCGACCGCCCCGAAGCCCAGGGCTCGGCCGCCGGCATTGGCGCGGGCGATATAGTCTTTGACGAGCTCCGCCTCCGGCCCGCGGCTTAGCCGACCCAGAGCCACGATGGCGAGGCGCACCCGATCAGGTCGCCTGCAAACTCGGGATGTGGCCGACGCCGCCGGGGCGGTGCGGGGTATCGACCGACCAGATTTTTTCCAGATTGTAGAAGGTGCGCACCTCGGGGCGGAACAGATGCACGATCACATCGCTGGCGTCGATCAGCACCCAGTCGGCCTGGGGCAACCCTTCGACCTGGGCCTTGCCGAAGCCGCCCTCTTTCAGGCTGCGCAGCAGGTGATCCGCCATGGACGCGACATGACGCTGCGACCGGCCGGACACCACGACAATGGCGTCGGCCAGCGGGCTCTTGTCCTTCAGATCGATCACCACGACGTCCTGGGCCTGATCGTCGTCCAGACGCTTCAGGATCAGGGCCATCATCGCCTGAACGTCTTCCGGCGCGTTGGAGATGGTCTTGGAGTCCGGATCGGCGGCCGGCGACGTCTCCGCCGCGGCGCCATCCTCGATCTCGTCGTAGGCGAGGTGGTCGAGCGCATTACGCTCTGAGACGGCGGCCATGGGAGGCGGACCTTGGTCCATGCCGGGCGTCGAGGGCTGGAGTGTCAGCGGAATATCCTTTCGTCTGACCGCTCATTATGCGGCCAAAACGCGGTTTGGTCAAAAGCTTGCGCAAAGCGAGCCCGTCTAACGGACAGCCTTGGTTTATATAGGTCGCATCAGCGGCGCCCGTGCTTGATCTGAGCGCGGCATAAACTTGCATGTCGCCGCCCCAACCCCGGTGTCTGGCCGCGCGAACGGGCCGGCGGGCGGTGGTCGTCCATTTTTGCGCCGCCCGCTCTATCGCGCGCGGCCGGACCGGGCTAACCATCCCTTATGACCGTTGAAGCCGCCGACCCGCAATCCTGGGCCGACTGGCGCCCTGCTCCGCTGCTCCCCCAGGCGGATGGGCGCGACCGAGCCTTGGCCTTCGTTGTGGCCGTCCTCTGCTTTCTCGCCTGCGTTACGGTGTTCGCTCTGATCGCCTCGGGGCGCGCGGCCTCGGGGTGGGGGCAAGAGCTGTCGGCCTCGGCCACAATCCAGGTGCGGCCCAAGGTCGGCGAGACCGGCTTCGACGCCGCCGCCCGCGCCGCCGAGGCCCTGGCCGGCGTCAAGGGCGTGGTCGAGGCCCAGGCGCTGGACCGCGCGGCGGCCGAAAAGCTGCTGGAGCCGTGGCTCGGCAAGGGCAACATCCCCGACGATCTGCCGATCCCCCACCTGGTCACGGTCGAGCTCGACCCAAAGGCCCCGGCCAAGGCGGCGGATATGAACGCGGCCCTGGTCCAGGCTGGGCTGGACGGCACGGTGGACGATCACAGCCATTGGCTGAACGACGTCAAGCGCGCCGGCGCCATCGCGCGCGGCATGGCGCTGGGGGCGGGGCTGCTGGTGTCGGCCGCCGCCGCCGCCGTGGTCGCCTTCGCCACCAAGGCCGGCCTGGCCGCGCGCCGGGACGTGGTGGAGGTGCTACATCTATCCGGCGCCAAGGACGGCTTCATCGCCGGTCTGTTCGAGCGCCGCTTCGCCTGGCTGGCGGCCCGCGCCGGCGGCTATGGCGCCGTGACCGCGATCGCCGCGGCGGCGCTTCTGAGGCTGATCGGCGGCGCGGACGGCTTTACGCCGGTGCTGCCTGTGCGCTGGATCGACCTCGCCGCGGCCCTGCCCTGCCCGCTCCTGGCGGCGGCGGTGGCGGCGATCTCCGCCCGGCGCACCGCCATGGCCATCCTGCGCGTCGAGCCTTGAAGCTTTAGGCGGGCCTAGGGGGCGATGCGGCTATTTCTGATCATCCTGATCTTGCTGGCGTCCTGGGGCGCCGGCCTGTTGGCGTTCGCTAACCGGGTCGCCAACTCCACCCCGCCCCCCGATCCGCCTCAGGCCGACGCCATCGTCGCCCTGACCGGCGCCTCGATCATTCGGTTGGAGGCGGCTGAGGCGCTGCTGGAGGAGGGACTGGGTCAGCGCCTGCTGATCTCTGGCGTCAATCGCGAAACGACCCGCAAACAGGTGCGCGCCACCCTGATCGCCGATAACCGCGCGGCGGCTGACCGCGCCTTCGACTGCTGCGTCGATCTGGGCTTTGAGGCGGAGAACACGCTCGGCAATGCGCGAGAAACCGCGCCCTGGGTGGCGCGTCATCATTACCATACCCTGATCGTCGTCACCGCGGACTACCACATGCCCCGCGCCCTGCTGGAGCTGAAGGCCGCGATGCCGAGCGTCATCCTCTATCCGTTTCCGGTGGCGACCGAGGCGGTCGATGCGCGGCGTTGGTGGGCGTCGCCCGACCAGGCGCGGCGTCTGGTGCTGGAATACAGCAAATACCTGGTGATCCTGACCCGAAACCAACTGCTCTCCCTATCGCCGCCGCCTCAGCCGACGCCGGCCGCACCGCCGGCGACCGCCAATGCTGTGGGGTCTGCGTCTTGAGTAGACGGCCGGCCGGCCCCCTGGTCTTGGCGCGTTCCACCCTGTTCGCCGCCTGGATGTTCCTCAACGCCGTGGTGCTGGGGACCCTGTGCTTGCCGCTGTTGATCGGACCGCGCCGCGCCGCCATGGCGCCTATTCGCCTGTGGGCGCGCATCTGCCTGTTCGGCCTGCGCTGGATCGTGGGCCTTAAGGTCGAGGTGTGGGGGCGAGCGCTGGCGCCTCGCGGCGCCGCCTTGGTGGCGGCCAAGCACCAGGGCATGCTCGATGTGCTGATCGCGCTCGACGTCTTTCCAGACCCCTGCATCGTCTTGAAAAAGGAGCTGATGTGGATCCCCTTCTTTGGCTGGTTCGCGGCCAAGGTGGAGATGATCGCCATTGATCGGTCTTCGGGCGCGAGCGCCGTGCGGCGCCTGACGTCGGCGACGGCCCGCGCTGTGGCCCAGGGGCGCCAGGTATTCATCTTCCCCGAAGGCACCCGCCAAGCGCCCGGCGCAGCCCCCGCTTACAAGCCCGGCATCGCGGCCCTCTATCGGGAGATGAACCTGCCCTGCATCCCGATTGCGACCAATTCGGGCCACGTCTGGCCAGCGTCGGGCTTGGCGAAGTATCCAGGAACAGCCGTGTACGAACTCTTGCCGCCGATCCCAGCCGGCCTGAAGCGAGGCCTCTTCATGGCGGAGCTGGAAGCAGCGATTGAAGACGCCGGCGGCCGTTTAGAGCACGGCCGGTAGTAAGTCGGGAAATCTGTTGCGCACACATGGCTGCGCAGAAATTAAGCACGCTTCTTTGCAATTGTTTAAGCTAGATGCGTCACTATATTTAGCTGAAGATGTCTTGGAGTGCGCCATGAGCGCCTTAAGCACGGCCGCGTCAGGTCTTGACGCTGCGATAGAGCAACTTAACGTCGCCGCCTCAAACATCGCCAATAGCGAGACCACGGGCGCCTGGACGGCCGAGGAAACGACGCTCGGGGCCTCAACGCTTGGGGCTTCGGCCATCGGCGCGTCTGCGGCCGCAGCGGCGGACGCCCCATCGCCGACCGGATCGAGCGTCTCGCCGCCCATGGCGTATCAAGCGCTGCAACTCGTGCAATATAGCAACGCCGATGTGGCCGGCGGCGGCGTCTGGACCAGCGTGCAGCCGAATGCGCCGGCCATCTATGCAGGCTACGCCCCCTCGGGCAGCTATACGGTTGGCCTGATCGCTGTGCCCAACGTCGATCTGCCGACCCAGATCATCAACGAGGCCAGCGCCCTGATCCAGTTTCAGGCCAACCTGAAGGTGATCGAGGCCAGCGACCAGATGCAGGAAGCTGTTATAAATCAGAAGGCTTGAGCTCCCTACGGGCCCAAAATCGGCCTGCGATCTCGGGCTTGTGATAGGCAGGGCCGCCGCAATCGCGTAAGTCTTCGCGCCTATGGATCGGCGTAACTTTCTCTTTTCCATTTCCGGCTTGGCGGTCGCGCCAGACGCAGGGTCGCTCGCGGGCGGCGAGGCTTCGGGCGACAGCGACCCATTGTTCGACGCCTGGCTCCAGGGCTTCATTGATCGCGCGGCGGGCGCGGGATGGTCGCGCGCGGGCCTGACCGCCGTCTTCGCCGGCGTGACCTCGGATGCGCGGGTGATCAAGTCTGATCGCGGCCAGCCCGAACTTTCCAAGCCCATCGGCGACTATATGACCGCCGCGGTGTCTGACCGTAGGGTCGGTCAGGGGATGAGTCTGCACGCCGCCGACGCAACCTGGCTCGACCCCATCGCCGCCAACTATGGCGTACCGCCGCAAATCCTGATCGCCATCTGGGGCATGGAGTCGAGCTACGGCCAGGTGCAGGGCGGCTATGACGTGATCCGCTCGCTCGCCACCCTGGCGGCTGAGGGCCGGCGCAAGGATTGGGCGGAGAGTCAGCTGTTCGCCGCGCTCCGCATCCTGATCACCGCGCAAGCCCAGCGCACGCAGCTCAAAGGCTCCTGGGCCGGCGCCATGGGGCAGACCCAGTTCACTCCGTCCGACTACCTCGCCTGGGCCGTGGATGGCGACGGCGACGGGAAACGCGACATCTGGGGCTCAGCCCCCGACGCCCTGGCCTCCGCCGCCAACTTCATGGCCAATAAGGCGGCCTGGCGGCGAGGCGAATCCTGGGCGCGGGAGGTGATCTTGCCCGAGCCGTTCGACTACAGCCTGGCGGAAGCCGCTAAACAGCCCTGGGGCGCGTGGGCGGCGCTTGGCGTGCGCACCGCCGACGGCCTCCCGGTCAAGCCCGCCGACGCCAGCGAACCCGCCGGCCTGATCCTCCCCGCCGGCTGGACCGGGCCCGCCTTCCTGGCCTTTCCCAACCACTACGCCATCCGCGCCTACAACAACTCCATGGCTTACGCGCTGGCCGTCGGCCTGATCGCCGACCGCGTCGACGGCGCCGGCCCCTTGCTCAAACCCTGGCCCCAAGAACAACCCATCCCGCTGGCCGACCGCATCGCCGCCCAAGAAGCGCTGAGCCGCCTGGGCTATGATCCGGGGACGGCCGACGGGGTGCTAGGCCTGAAGACGCGGCAGGCCGCGCGGCAGTGGCAGAAAAGCCGGTCGCTCCCGGCGGATGGGTATCTGACGTTTTGGCTGATCCAGCGATTGAAGGCGGATGCGAATAAGGCGGCGCCGGCGGCTATGGGGCAGGGACAGGCGGGTTAGGGGGTTCATGGCATGACCAAGCGACGTATCAATGTCGAGGATCTGTCTCCGTTCGACGTTACTCCATGCCGGGACAGCGAAGACCCCATTGCGGCTTACCTCACCGATATAGTTGAGGTGAATGACGCCGCGCTGCTCGCGGCTGCAATCGGCGACATCGCTCATGCTCGCGGCGCGACCGATGTCGAAAACATCGCCGGCACAAATTGCGGCGCCTTTGCGCCTTCTGAGTCGGAAGCCCAGCCCAGACGTAGGATGACGGTAGACCAAATGCTGAGCTTGGGCGCTGACATCACGGCTCTACCTATTCTCGATTTG
>Ga0116227_10015453_pt1 | contig 11292 bp, 8 predicted proteins | sample S1TSphgellanicum_FD_89693 | JGI IMG/M metagenome (GOLD analysis project Ga0116227, IMG submission 89693) | Host-associated microbial communities from peat moss isolated from Minnesota, USA - S1T2_Fb - Sphagnum magellanicum MG | ecosystem: Host-associated > Plants > Peat moss > Unclassified... | reverse complement strand
TTTGTTCAACGACATTATGAAGGTTTGTATTTTGATGAAGATGCGGCAATTGCAGCATCTGGAACTATAAATGAGACTTTGCTCGAGGCGCTGCAGCGAGATCCGTTTTTTAAGCTTGATTTTCCGAAAACAACCGGGCCGGAACTGTTCAATCTGCGTTATTTAGAAAAGGCTATTGCTGAGTTGGGCTTGGCCGACTTGGCTCCTTCAGATGTCATGGCTACTTTGAACCGATTTTCAGCGAATGTGATTATCGATGCAGTTACACGTTGTTTTGGCGTTGTTGGGCACCCTTCGATTTATGTAAGTGGTGGTGGAATGCACAATTATTTGTTGCTAAATGCGCTAAAATCGGGCTTGCCTGGTGCGCAGATTTATACTACAGATGATCTGGATATTAATCCTGATGCCAAAGAAGCGGTACTTTTTGCGGTGTTGGCCAATGAAACGATGGTTGGTACAGGTATTGATTTTGGAAATAGGGCAGGTGTTCCCTCCATTCAGATGGGCAAAATTTGTTTGCCTAATTAGGAATTTAATGCGAAATCGATATAATCGTCTTAAAGAATTTGAAGGTTTTTTACTCTATAAGCATCTAATTTCGAATCCTTTTGATCAAGTTCGGTGATCAGGTAATCTATATTCTCCAGGGAGGCAACTTTAAGTCTTAATGAAATGTTCAATTTCTCTGAAATACATAGAATACCTGTGCGTTTAGAAGAGTTGAACATGGTCTTTTTTAGCTGATTGATTTCCCAGTCGGTATCAGTGAGGCCATCCTGCGGATGAATGGCGCTTGTACCCAATAGGCAAAGATCAGCATTAATTTCTGAGAGTTGGTTGATCACATGACCTCCATAGGTTACCTGTGAGTTTTTTGAAAAAAGACCGCCAATGAGGATGACCTCGATTTTTGGGTATTTGGCTAGCTCAATCGCCACAAAGGGGCTGATGGTGAAAAACGTAGCGTTTAAGTTTTCGGGCAATTGTTTAACGAGTTCAATGATTGACGTTCCTCCTCCGGTAACGATCACCATTCCGTCTTTAATCAATTCGGTTGTTTTTTTTGCAATGGCAATTTTGGCATCTTTGGCGTATACTTCACTGTCGTCAAATGAACTTTGATAAGACTTAGAAAGTGCTCCACCATGAACTTTTGACAATTGGCCTTTCTCTGCCAGCTCCTGGAGGTCGCGACGTACCGTGTCTTCAGATACATTGAGCTGTTGTACCAAATCTGACGTGAGTACCCGATTGTGTAGGTTGATTTGACGCATTACAAAATCGTGTCGTTCTTTCTTGAGCATGTTTTTATTTTTTAGCTAATGTAAAATAAAAAATTAATATATCAAGATGCGGTTTTATGCGTATTAGTGCAGGAGTTTTTACTTCTAAAAAATAAAATAGTTGTTTTTTTAGTGAAAATGTAAAAAACATTCGTGATCTTTACTAGGCGGTTGCTATTTATGCGTTTTATTGCAGGTTTGACGCTCGTGTAATTACGTTGCCAAACTGTTGTAAATACGAGACTTACAAAACCAAACCATTAAAAATTTAAATTTCTAACCAAAAAAAGGCGTTTTATGAAAAAAAAGCTACTCCTAATTGCTTTGGGAAGTTTTTTGTTGTTGGCAAATGTTTTTGCACAGCAAAAAGTGATTTCCGGAAAAGTGACCTCATCAGAAGATGGAATGATTATTCCCGGAGCTTCAGTTAAAATTAAAGGATCTTCATTGGCCGTGCAGACAAATACGTCCGGATTGTATTCTATTTTAGCTAAATCAACAGACGTGTTGGTGTTTAGCTATATTGGAATGACTCCGCACGAACAGGTTGTGGGATCGAATACATCAATTAATGTGGTGTTGAAGCCTAATTCAGAAGCTCTGAATGAAGTTGTGGTAACTGCTTTTGGTATTCCCAGAGACAAAAAATCAATCGGTTATTCTGCTCAGACGCTGAAAGGATCTGAAATTGCGGATACGCAGCGTGATAATTTCCTGAATGCTTTGCAGGGGCGAGTGGCTGGAGCAACAATAACACCTACAACAGGTGCGCCAGGCGCTTCTGCGACTATGATTATCCGTGGTGGTGTTTCATTGGACGGGGATAACTCGCCGCTTTTTGTGGTAGATGGGATGCCGATTTCCAATCGTACATTCAGTGATTACAATTTAGTAGGTCAGGGAAGCTTTAATCGTCAAACAGACTATGGGAATAAAGCAATGGATATTAACCCAGAAGAGATTGAAACGATTACCATCTTAAAAGGTCCAGAGGCCTCAGCATTGTACGGTACCGAAGGTGCTTCAGGCGCAGTCGTTATTACAACTAAAAGAGCTAAAGCAGGTACAACTCGAGTGAGCTACAGCAATTCATTTAGGGTTACAAATACCTATCGTTATCCTGAGGTTCAGACAGTTTATGCGGGAGGTACCGGTGGTATTTTTGATGAAGAACAACGTACTAGAACATTTTTTGGATCAAAGTATCCCGAAGGCAAACAGATGTATGATAATATCGGTAATTTTTATAAAACGGGTTTTGCTCAAAAGCACAATACGGTTGTTGAAGGAGGTACTGATAAACTTTCGATGAGAACTGCTTTAAGTTATAATAACGAAACCGGAGTCGTTCCGGGAACAGGTTTTCGTTCCTTAAATGGAAAAATAACAGCCACTTCTAAGATCAGTGAAAAGATCAATATGAATGCTTCGTTGAACATGATTTCGTCCAAAACTGATAAGACGTATAAAGGGGTCAGCAGTCCGATGTTGAGTGCACTTTCATGGCCTTTAACGGATGATATGCGTAATTATCTAACGCCGCTTGGCGAAAGGAGAACGGTAACGGGGAGTCTTGGTGGAGAGCTGGATAATCCATATTGGGGTGTGAACAGAAATCCGAATTGGGATAAGAATAATCGGGTATTGGCCAATGTTAATGTGGAATATAAGCCCTTAGATTGGCTAAGTCTGAAAGGCATGGCTGGAGCCGATATCTATGCTCAATCCGGTCTTTCTGCATACGATGTTCAATCATACGAAGCAAATAAGGCCAATACTACGAATGCAGGAGGTAGTTTGAATACCTACAATGCAAATGAGCGGTTAATTACAGGAACATTCCTTGCAACAGCTAAAAAGGATTTTGGTAAATTTAAACCCTTGGTAACTTTAGGGACTGATATCAGGGATGATTCTTATCAGGTTAATGCGCAGTTTGGCACCAGGTATTACCAGCCGAATTTTTTTAGCATGAACAATATTGATCCAACAACACAGCGGGTTGCTTACACAGATGAGCTTAAGCGTAAGGTAGGAGTTTTTGGAAGTGCTAACCTTGGTTACGATGAATTCTTATATTTAAACATGACTGGACGGTTGGATTTGACTTCAACCCTACCTCAAAAGAACTACAGTTTCTTCTACCCTTCGGTTTCATTGAGTTTTGTATTCTCAGAGCTTAAGCCTCTTAAGGAGCTTAGTTGGTTGTCTTTTGGTAAATTAAGATCGTCTATCGGTCTGTCTGGAAAGGATGCTCGTGTTGCGTACATCACGAAAAATAAGCTGATTGCGCAACAGACTACTGGTGGCGGCTATGCTTTGGATGCGACGATGGGTAATCCAAATTTGGAAGCGGAGTTTAGTACACAGTCTGAAGTTGGATTGGAAATGGCATTTTTCAAAAACCGTTTATCATTTGATTTTTCCTTATACCAGTCCTTGTCTGACAAGCAGATTACGGCACCTCGTTTAAGCTATGCATCTGGTTCAGTTTTGCAGTATATCAACAGTGGAAAAATACGTAGCCGTGGTTTTGAATTGTTGGTAAAAGGTAGTCCGGTCAGAAATAAGAATTTTAGTTGGGATATTTCGGCAAATGCTGCGCGTAACAGAGGTAAAATTTTATCCTTGCCTGCAGGCCAAGATGTGTTTTATGTATCAGATACCTGGTTGTTTGATAATGTTAGGGCGCAATATTCGAAAGGTTCGTCCATCTCGGCGTTCGCGAGTTATGACTTTTACCGTAATGATAAGGGCCAATTGTTGATCAACCCCATTAATGGGATGCCAATTAGAGATCTTACTTTTAGACAGTTTGGAGATCGTGCTCCAGACATTTCGGTGGGTTTAACAAATAGCTTTACTTATAAAAACTTTAACCTTTCGTTCTTACTGGACATGAGAAAGGGTGGGGATATTTATAATGCGACTGAACTTTATTTGTATACCAGGGGTTTATCAAAGCTGAGTTTAGATCGTGAAGTACCTAGAATTATTGAAGGTGTATTTAGAGATGGGTTGGAAAATACCGCTAATCCAACTAAGAATAATGTTGTGGTTATCCCATATGTGACTACAGCTTATTACTCAACGTATTTTAACTCAGCCGATTTTATTGAAAGAGATGTGAATTGGATAAGATTAAAAGATATAACCCTTGCCTATGCGTTTCCAAATAAAGCTTTTGCAAACAACAAGACCTTTAAAAGCTTGAGCCTTTTTGTAACTGGTACAGACTTGTTGTTGATTACAAATTATAAAGGTGTTGATCCATCTGTAAATGGCTTAAGTGCTGCTGCTGGTGGCTTAGGTGGAACCGGGATTGATTTTGGTTCAGTAGGTTTACCGAGAGGATTGAATTTTGGTTTAAAAGTTGGTTTTTAATAATTAATGAGATGAAAAAATTAAACATATTATGTGCTGTTTTTGCATTAGTGATCGTAAGTTCCGGGTGTAAAAAGTACCTGGATGTCAACACAGATCCAGCAACGCCTCAGACTGTCAATAGCAAAACTTTAACTCCGCCTTTATTTGCGCAAATGGAGCGCGGTGTTCAATTTGATGCCAGATATTTAGGCGGTCTAATCCAGTATTTTGGTGGAGCAGTTAACGTTGGCGAGCAACATGGATGGATTGCTGCAAGTGATGCAATGGGTGAAATTTGGAGGACTAATTATTTTGGTTTAGGTGCAAATTTGAATTTGATTATTGAGGATTCACAAGCCAAGCAAGAGTATAATTATATCGGTATGGCGCAGGCTTTAAAGGCATGGGGATGGCAAATTACAACAGATTATCATGGAGATATCATTTTGAAAGAGGCTTATGATCTGAACCGATATGTATATGATTATGACTCGCAACAAGATGTGTATGCTGAGGTTGTGCGGTTAGCTAATGAATCGATAGCTAATTTTACTCGGACTGACGGGAATGGTACTGTGGTGAAATTTGGCCCGGCAGATTTGGTTTATCAGGGAGATAATGCAAAATGGATCAAATTCAACTATGGTATTTTAGCTAGGAATGCCAATAACTTAATCAATAAAGCGAGTTACAATCCGGCTAAGGTGATTGAATACGTAGATAAATCTCTGTCAGGTAATGGGGATAATTTTATAGTTCCAAATACAGGAACGACAGCTAGCAACGCCAATTTTTTTGGTCCGCTTAGGGCAAACTTGAATGCATACCGCCAAACCAGGATTATAGTTGGTTTGCTGGATGGATCGTATTTTACTGGAACAAGTGGGGCTGTAATTGATCCACGTCGCAACAACATGATTACTGTTTCTGCGGATGGTGTGTTTAGAGGTACGGCTCCTTATTCATCTGACCCGGGAACTGCTGTTAATAAAAATCAGATACCCAATATGTATGGGGTATTGGGAGGTGCCAATCCTGGTCCTAATCAAGGAAAGTACCTGTATAGGGATAACGCTGGATTTCCGATTATGACTTATGCTGAAATGCAGTTCATTAAAGCTGAAGCTGCTTTTAGAATGGGTAATTTGCAATTGGCGCATACTGCTTATTTGAATGGTATTGGTGCCAGTATTGATTTTGTAAGTGCACTGGGTACTGCGATTCCATCCGTAGATAGATCTGCTTATCTCGCAAGCGCTTCTGTTAAACAAACTCCGGCATTGCTTACATTAAAAGACATCATGTTACAGAAATACCTGGCCTTATATGGTTATGGATTTGTCGAAACCTGGTGTGATTTGCGTAAATACAATTACAATGTGGGTGATGCAGCTGGTAATAATCCTTACGCAGGTACGTATTTTTTCCCAACTACTTTCTTTGCCGATAATGGTGGTAAGCCAGCTCAACGCTACAGACCACGCTTTAATTCAGAATATGTTTGGAATTTAGAAGCATTGAAAAAAATAGGTGGTGATAAAGTTGATTATCATACCTATAAAATTTGGTTTTCTCAACCTTAACTCAAAATTTAATTAGAAGCAAAATGAAAAAAACATTATATTTAATAGCGGGATGTATAGTCTTATTTGCCGCTTGTAAAAAAGGTGATCTTGTTGAGAATACGGCATATGAAAGGTTGGCGGCTAATGACACTAAGTACGCTTATCTTAAAATATTGAATTTAACTCCGGGTACCCCAGTTGTAAATTTTTACATGGATGGTCCAAAATTTTCGGCAGTAAACTCTGGAACAGGTATTGAAACTGGTGGTTTTGCCTACAATGGCTTGTTTCCTGATTTTGGATATGCGGTAACTACACCTGGCTCGCATAATTTAACTGCAAAAGTGTTATCTACAGCTACTGCAGATGCGAATTTGCAAGTGATGGATCAAACGATCTCTCCTGAGGGCGGAAAATACTATACTGTATATACAACGGGAATTTACGATGCTGCGGGTAAGAAAATACCATCTTTAATTATGATTGAAGATACAAAACCTCCGCTTGATACATCGAAAGTATTCTTACGTGTTGCAAATATGTATAATGGAAGTCCTAATTTGGACTTGGTAAAAGATGCGGCAACCGGAGCGAAAATCATATCTAATGTAGCCTACGGAACATCTTCTGATTGGCAAGAGGTTCCTAGTATTGGGCCAGGTACTGCACCGACATTTAAGCTTTTTATTAATGCTGTTGGAACAAGTAATACGCTAGTCCCTGCAGGGCTTAGCATCACGCCGACTAAGGGAAGGTCGTACACCATTTACTTGAGAGGTATTTTAGGGAATCCGACTTATCCGCTAGCAATAGGCTCGTTTACATCATTTTTCTAGCTGAAGCTTTAAATCACCTAGTTTGATGGATTAATTTTTCACTATTCAAATGACTCGTGTTAATTAAGGAGTTGCCTCATTTTTGAGGCAGCTTTTTTTTTGAGGTAATTATTCCTATTGTATTCCATGTCTCGCTGTTTTTGTGCGGGTATTCACCTAATTATTATTATTTATTCCGTTTTTTTTCGCTTGAACTGCTTAGATAAGCAACGAACCAACAACAAGTTATTTATTTAACCAAATTAGCTTTTATGAAAGGAAAATTACTAATGCTGTTCTTGACTACGTTTAAGAGCTTATTCTCGTTATTTTGGTTATGCTCGGTCATTTCTAGTGCATTTGCGCAAAAGAAATACCCCGTTATCGACAGCCCCATCATTTTTGATGCAGAAAGAAAACAGTTGTCTCTGGAGTATCTATACAAACGACATGGGTTAAAACAAATCGAGCCATCCATTAAGCCTGTAATGGTCGTTTTGCACTGGACAGAAATCCCATCTTTAGAAACAACTTTTAATGTCTTTAACCGTTCTACTATACCCGGTGTGCGGAAAGAACTGACCTCTGCCAGCGCATTGAATGTTTCTTCACAATATGTTGTAGATAGGGACGGAACCATTTACAGGCTAATGCCGGATACCTTATTTGCCAGACATGTGATCGGTTTAAATTACTGTGCCATCGGGGTTGAGAATGTTGGTGGCAGCAATAGTCCTTTAACCCAGGCGCAACTGGAAGCCAATGAGCAATTGATTAGGGAACTGAAGAGCAAGTATCCGATAGAATATGTCATTGGGCATTACGAGTATACCCGCTTCAAAAATACCCCTTTATGGAAAGAGGCTGATCCAAATTACCAGACCAGCAAGACCGATCCTGGAAAGTTATTTATGCAGAAAATTAGGGCACGCATTCAAGATCTGCATATAAAAGGTGCTCCGGCAAACAAATAAGATTTATCCTATTACAATTATTTATATTTTTGCATATGGCAAATTTTACATTGACTGCTGAAACTGCAGAAAAAGTTAAGATCAAGTTTTTAAGAAAATACCGTGAACTGGCGCAATTGGATATTCCCTTTGTTCCCGGGCAAGAAGATCAGTTGGTAGAGCGATTAATGGATCTTGTTAAAAGAGACCGTGATTATGTGGAATTTACCATTAAGAAAGCACTTGCCGATCCTGACGGAAATCGTCTTTAAATCCTAAGGGTTTTATTTAATATACAGGGCTTTTTTGTACATTTAGCTTCATCTATTTATTTCGGGTTGAAATAAACTGCAATCAAGATGTTAGCCCAATGAAAATATATAAAACTGCTGCGGCATGTCTGCTCCTAGCCTTCGCTACTCTAAGCTGGTCTTTTAGAGAAGATCTTTTTCTGGTGTCAAAGAACCTGGACATTTTTGCTTCTCTTTATAAAGAGATCAACATCAATTACGTTGAAGAGACCAATCCTTCTGACCTGATGAAAAATGGTATTGACGCGATGCTTGATGGTCTGGATCCTTATACCGAATACGTTCCCGAGTCGGAAATAGAGGATTATAAGTTGAAATATGTAAGTACCCAGTATGGTGGCATTGGTGCTAGTACGCTATTTATTGAAGGCAAACTTTTTGTGAATGAAATTACAGAAGGTTGTCCGGCCGATAAAGAAGGTATTAAACCTGGTGACCAGGTCGTGAAAATTAACAATGTTGATGTTAAGGGGAAGGAACGGGCTCAGATCAGTCAGTTGTTGCGTGGACCTAAAGGTTCGTCTGTTGATTTACTAATCATTAGAGAGGGTGCTGTCATCACTAAAAAATTGGTTCGCGATGAAATCAAGCAGCCCAATGTATCTTATTCTGGGATGACTGATGATCACATTGCTTATATCCGTCTGGATAAATTTCTGGAGAATTCTGCCCAGGAAGTAAAAGACGCGGCGGTTAGCTTAAATAAGCAAAATCCGAAAGGAATGGTTCTAGATTTGAGGTACAACGGAGGTGGTATTTTACAGGAAGCGGTTAAAATTGTAAATCTTTTTGTAGATCAGGATGTGTTGGTCGTTACTCAAAAAGGACGCAACCCCCAGAAGACGATAGCTTATAAGACACTGACGCAGCCCATACTACCGAATATACCGCTTGTGGTGCTGATTGGTAGCTCTTCTGCCTCGGCATCAGAGATTGTGGCTGGTTCCTTGCAGGATCTGGACCGCGCGATTATTGTTGGTCAGCGTAGTTATGGTAAAGGGTTGGTTCAGCAAACCTTTAATCTGCCCTATAACAGCTTGGTTAAGGTAACCGTGGCCAAATATTTCACGCCCTCGGGAAGATGCATTCAGGCCCTTGATTATGCCCATAAAGATGCCAATGGGAAGACATTGAAGTTCGCAGATTCTTTAATGACCAAGTTTAGCACAAAGAAGGGACGTAGCGTGTACGACGGCAATGGAGTTTACCCAGATGTTTTTGTGACGGCCAGTAAGCTTAGTCCGGTAACCATAACGCTGATGAATAAAAGCTTGTTCTTTGATTATGCTAATACGTTTAAAAAGAACAACAAAACCATTGCAGCAGCAGCAAGCTTCCAACTCAGTGATGCTGATTATACGCAATACGTGAATTCGATAGCAGATAAAGACTATAGCTACGTTTCGAAGACAGAGCGGCTGCTTGCAGATTTAAAAGTTGAAGCAGAGAAAGAGAATAAGCTAGCTGTGGTGAAGGCCGATCTGGATAATTTGAAGCTAAAAATGATCGGTGCAAAAAAAGCAGACCTCATGGTTAATAAGACAGAGATTAAGCGTTTGCTTGAAATGCAGATTGTGAGCAGATATTATTACGATAAGGGTAAGGTGATTCAGGCATTTCAGTATGATCAGGAGTTGAATGCAGCCAAAGCTATTTTAAATAACAACAATAAAATGTTGGCTATTCTGAAAGGTGAAGGGGAGTATAAAACAATTGGCAGCCCGGTCAAAACCGCTGCTGCCAATCATGCTGCTGTTGAAGATTAAAATTCAGCTCATTCTGCGTGGTGCAGTTTGACAACCAGTCCGTCCATTGCTGGATTTAGCTGCAGTTGACAAGCTAACCTGGAATTAGGCAATACGTCAGGCAGGGTATCCAACATGGCGTATTCATCGTCAGTCATTTCATTCAGCTTTTCTTCGCCTTCCAGCACATCCACACAGCAGGTGGCACACAACGCCATTCCACCGCAGGTTGCCAGGATGTCATATTCACAAGCCTTAAGGTATTCCATTAAACTTAATCCCATGTCAACGGGTGCATCCAGGGTGGTGCGGCTACCGTCAGGATTTTGTACGTGTAGGGTAATGTTTTGTTCTTCCATTTTTAAAATTCAGTTACACCGTTAACTGTAGTATACTTCATGGTGTATTTAATGCCTGGGTTCATGTACTGGTAAGCACTGTGACTCATCAGGGCTGCCTCGTGGAAACCACAAAGGATCAGTTTCAATTTATTGGTATAGGTGTTGATGTCACCGATGGCGTAAATTCCAGGAATGTTGGTTGAGTAGTCATCAGTGTTTACTTCAATCGCGCTTTTGCTGATGTTTAAGTTCCACTGTTCAATTGGACCTAATTTAGGGCTCAATCCAAATAAAGGAATTAAGTGATCTGCTTCTACAAGAGTTGTTTCCAGGCTACGGTTGTGTATAATTTCCACGTGCTCCAGTTTTCCGTTTCCAGTTACTGAATTCAGGTTACTGTTTAGGATCAGGTTGATTTTTCCGCTTTCGGCTAAAGCCATTACTTTATTTACAGAGTCTGGCGCGCCACGGAAACTCTCGCTTCTGTGAACCAGGGTCAGTTCGTCAACAATATCGGCCAGGAAAATAGTCCAGTCTAAAGCGGAGTCGCCACCGCCAGCAATCACCATTTTTTGTCCGCGGTATTTCTCGGGATCCAGGATCATATAATTAACTCCTCTACCGTTTTCAAATTGCTCTAAACCAGAAACAGCGGGTTTCCTTGGCTCAAAACAGCCCAATCCACCGGCAATCACCACCACTTTCGATTCTATGATTGTTCCCATATTGGTCGTTAATACGAAATCACCCTCACCGCGTTTTTCTAAACCTTCGATACGCTCCCCTAAAGTAAAGCCAGGATGGAAAGGTTTTGCCTGCTCCATTAAATTATCAATCAGTTCCTGAGCTAAAACGGTTGGGTACCCCGGAATATCATAAATTGGTTTTTTAGGATATATCTCAGAAAGTT
>Ga0116227_10015451_pt1 | contig 11292 bp, 10 predicted proteins | sample S1TSphgellanicum_FD_89693 | JGI IMG/M metagenome (GOLD analysis project Ga0116227, IMG submission 89693) | Host-associated microbial communities from peat moss isolated from Minnesota, USA - S1T2_Fb - Sphagnum magellanicum MG | ecosystem: Host-associated > Plants > Peat moss > Unclassified... | reverse complement strand
GTCTTCATCATGTCGAACGGTTCGCCGCACATGCTGACCGGGCGCAGCGCCTCGGGCACGTTGGTTTCCTCAAGGAAGCCGAAGCGCAGGATGATCTTGTAGAAGCCCTGCCCGATCTCGCTGACGGTCACCCGCTTGATCTCGGGCACATAGGGCACTTCCTCGATCACCACGGTCAGCACCACCACACGCTCGTGGAGCACCTTATTGTGCTTGATGTTGTGAAGCAGCGCCGAGGGCACGCCATTGCGCGCGGTCGACATGAAGACGGCGGTGCCGGGCACGCGGGTCGCGCTGGAATGGGCCGAGCGGGCAAAGACCTCGATCGGCAGCGAATCCTCGGCCATGTTCTGGCGCATCAGCATCCGGCCCTTGGCCCAGGTGGTCAGGAACAGGAAAATGACCATGCCGACCACGACGGGAAACCATGCGCCCTCGAAGAATTTGGACGCGCCCGCCGCCAGATAGGCCCAGTCGATGGCGAAGATCACCGCAAAACACGGCGTCGCCACCCACCAGCGGATCTTCCACATGCGGAAGACCACCACGGCGGCCATGCCGGTGGTGATGCTCATCGTGCCCACCACGGCCAGGCCATAGGCAGGCAGCATCGCCGCGCTGCTCTCGAAGGTCAGCACCAGAGCGGCCACCATGCAGGCCAGAAACCAGTTGATCGCCGGAATGTAGATCTGCCCGGCCATGGCATGCGAGGTGTGCTTGATCTGCACGCGCGGCAGATAGCCCAGCTGGATCGCCTGATGCGTCACCGAATAGGCGCCGGAAATCACCGCCTGACTGGCGATGACGGTGGCGAGCGTGGCCAGCACCACCAGCGGCAGCTGCAGGCTGTCAGGCACCATGTTGAAGAAGGGGTTCGAGGCCGAGGCCGGATCGGTGATCAGCAGCGCGGCCTGACCCATATAGTTCAGCACCAGCGAGGGGAACACGATGACCCAGGCCCAGCTGATCGCCTTGCGCCCGAAATGGCCCATATCGGCATAGAGCGCCTCGACGCCGGTGATCGAATAGACCACCGCGGAGAGCGACACGAAGGACAGATAGGGGTGCGCCTTGAAGAAATAGAGGATGTAGAGCGGGTTCAGCGGCTCCCACAGCACCTGCGGGTGCATGCGGATGTTGGCCACGCCCATCGCCGCGATCGACAGGAAGTAGATCAGCATCACCGGGCCGAACATCTGGCCCATCCGCTCGGTCCCGTGGCTCTGGATCACGAAGAGGCCGACCAGAATCGCCAGCGAGATCGGCAGGATGAAGGGATGGAACGCATGGCTGACCACGCCCAGACCTTCCACCGCCGACAGCACCGAGATCGCCGGGGTCAGCATCGAGTCGGCATAGAACAGCGCGGTGGCCAGCAGACCGCCCGCCACCAGCAGCCGCGTGCCGCGCAATTGCGGCAGCTTGCGGTTGATCAGCGCCAGCAGGGCCAGCGAGCCGCCCTCGCCATTGTTGTCCAGCCGCAGCACCAGCAGGACGTATTTCAACGTCACCACCGTCACCATGGTCCAGAAAATCAGGCTGATGACGCCATAGATGTTGAGCAGATCGATCGGCAGCGGATGCTCACCGGTCATGATCGCCTGAATTGCGTATAGCGGACTGGTACCGATATCACCAAAGACCACGCCCAGCGCACCAAGCGCCAGCTTGGGCAATGCGCCGTGGTGACCGTGATGGCCGTGGCCTGTCGCCGGTTCGACCGCATCCTGCGATGCGGGAACGGCAGGCGACTGCGCCGAGCTTGCCGAAACATTCATGCGGCCCGACCCCCTACTGGCCATAACACATTCTCCGCTGGTGCGGAGCGCCGCCGATTAGCGCGCTCGTTGCCCTCCAACAAGGACAATCAACGCAATCCCGTTGCGGTTCCCTGCATGTTGGCAGAAGAATCCCCGGAATTCGTTGATTTTCGCGGCATTGGTGCCGGCATGGGACCAGACGATGGTCCAGCCATCATCCCCTGCGTGGCGCGGGTCATGGCGATAATCTGGTCCAGCCGCTGCAAACGCGCGACCAGATCGCCCCGCCATGGCGCATCGGCGGGCGCCTTTTGCAGCAGATCGACCCACAGCGCGCGGGCATCGTCGAACTGCCCCGACCCGGCCAGCGCCAGCCCCAGAAACAGCGGCGGTCCCGGCGCGGCGGGATCGGCCGCCGAGGCCTTGCGGAAGGCATAGAGCGCCGCCGGAGACAGCGAGCCATCGGCATGGCCGACCAGCGCGCTGGCCATCGCCAGCCATGCGGCGCTGTTCCTGGGGTCTTTCTCCACCGCGCCCTTCAGCATGGTGGCAGCGTCCGCATAATCGCCATGGCGCATCAGCGCATCGGCGACCATTTCCCAACTCGACACCTGCACCGTGGCGCCCACCACCCGCTGGCGCTCATCGACCAGCGTGGTGGCGAAGATGTTCGATTTGGCGACCTCGTCATGCGGTTGCCCCGCCTGACCGGGGTGGCCCTGAAGCGCATAGCCCGCCAGCCCCAGCACCAGAGCGGAGGCGATGGCCTCCCACCCCTTGCGCGGGGTGCGGAAGCCGAAGGTCAGCACCAGCAGAACCACCAGCGCCAGAGCGGCGATCAGAGCCCAGGTCATGCCGCTTTCCTCTTCACGAAACGGCGGCGCATCACGGCGGCGGCCACCACGATCAGCCCCAATGGCACAGCAAACAGCGGCCATGTCGCGGCAGTGACTCGCGGCGCATAGCTGACGTAATCGCCATAGCGCTGGATCAGCCAGGTGCGAATCGCCTCGGGATCTTCCCCGGCATCAATGCGCAGGCGGACCTGATTGCGCATGTCGCCCGCGATGGGCGCATCCGAATCGGCAATCGACTGGCTCTGGCAGACCAGACAGCGCAATGTTTCCATCAGCGCCTTGGCCTTGGCCTCCTTGGCCGGATCGCTGAGTTGGCGATAGGCGAAGGGCGCGGGCGGCATGGTGTCATCCGCCAAAGCGGCGACAGGCGCCAGCAGCAGAGCAGCGGGAAGCAGGAGGCGGGCGATCACGATTCGGCCTCCTTCAGCTTGGCCAGCATCAGCGGGACCTCTTCGGGGCGAATCTCGCCGATATGCTGATAGCGGATCACGCCCTTGCCATCGATCACGAAGGTCTCGGGCACGCCCGAGGAGCCGATGGCCAGTTGCACCGCTGAAACGTCATCGGCGCCGATCCGCTGATAGGGATTGCCGTTTTTCGCCAGAAAGGCGTTCAGATCAGCCGTGTGATCGCGGATGGCGATGCCGTCGATGGGCGCGCCCTGCCGCTGCAATTCGGCCAGAACCGGCGATTCGACGCCGCAGGGAATGCACCAGCTCGCAAAGATGTTGAGCAGGCGCGGCTTGCCCTGCGCGAAATCGCCCGCGGAGAGCCCGGGCCGCCCATCGGAGGCCGCACGCAGCGAGAAGGCGGGCAGCGGCTTGCCGATCATCTGGCTGTTGATGTCGGTGCTCTTGGGCAGCATCAGCGAGATCGCCACGCCGCCCACGAACAGCACGAACAGCGCCAGCGGCAGCCACAAGGTCCAGCCTGGGGCACGGGGGGCGCGGGGAGTGTCCTGTGTCATGCCGCTTCCCTTTCCTCACGATCGACCCGGCGCACATCGCCCCGCGCGCGGACGGTGCGGCGCTTCAGATCCTGCCTCACCCGGCTGAAGAGCGCCAGCAGGCCGCCCAAGGCCACCAGCACGCCGCCCAGCCAGATCATCGGCACAAAGGGCTTCCACCACAGGCGGAGCTGCCAGCGCCCGGTGGGCATGGCCTTGCTGGAGGCGTCATGCGCCTCCTCGCCCAGCACGGTGTAGAGCTGCCCGTTCCAGCGCGTATGCAGCGCCGAGACCGAGGTGGTCTGCGGCGGCGCCCAGAAAGTGCGCGACTGGGGCGTCAGATTATCGGGCGCGTCGCCGTCATAGCTGGCGACCAGATCGGCCTCCAGCGCGGTCCAGTTCGGGCCGGCGACGGGCGAAATGGCACCCAGCTTCACCTGCCACGGGCCGACATCGACACTTTCGCCGACGCGCGCGGCGATCAGGCGCTCGGTGGTGAAGGCGCCATCCGCCCCCATGCCGAACAGCGCCACCGCCAGCCCCAGATGCGCGATCACCATGCCCCACAGCGAGAGCGGCGCGCGCAGCAGATTGCGCCCCTTGAGCGGCAGCAGGCTGGCCACCGCCAGACCGGGCGCCAGCGACAAAGCAATCAGCGACATGATGCTGGTGACGCCGCTGACGGCAAATCCAATGGCGGCGATGATGGTAACCGCCAGCGGCGCGATCAGCACGGGGCTCACCCGCTTGAAGCGGTCATGCCGCCAGCGCAGCAGAGGCCCGATGGCCAGCACCACCAGCATCGGCACGGCAAAGACCGCGCTCATCGGCGTGAAATAGGGCGGGCCGACCGAGACCTTCACCCCCATCGCCTCGGTGACGAGCGGATAGAGCGTGCCCAGCAGCACGATGCCCAGAATGGAGGTGAGCATGATGTTGTTGAACACCAGCGACGCCTCGCGGCTGGTCACCTCAAAGCGCTCGCCCTCGGTGACGGTGCCCGCGCGCAGGGCGAAGAGCACCAGCGCCGCGCCGATGTTGATCGCCAGCAGCGCCAGAATAAAGCCGCCGCGCTTGGGATCGACGGCAAAGGCATGCACGCTGGTGAGGATGCCCGAACGCACCAGAAAGGTGCCGATCATCGACATGGAAAAGGCCACCACGCCCAGCATCACCGTCCAGGCCCGCAGCGCGTTGCGCGCCGCCAACACGCTGGCCGAATGGAGCAGCGCGGTCGCCGCCAGCCAGGGCATCAGGCTGGCGTTCTCAACCGGGTCCCAGAACCACCAGCCGCCCCAGCCCAGCATGTAATAGGCCCAATAGCTGCCCGCGGTGATGCCCAGCGTCAGGAAAATCCACGCGCCCAACACCCATGGCCGCATGGCGCGGGCGAAATCCGGGCCGACCTCGCGCGTGACCAGCGCGCCAATGGCAAAGCTGAAGGCGATCGAAAGCCCGACATAGCCGAGGTAAAGCGTGGGCGGATGGAAGGCGAGGCCAGGGTCCTGCAGCAGGGGGTTGAGGCCATTGCCCTCCATGGGCGCGGGATTCAGCCGCTGAAACGGGTTCGAGGCAAGCAGCAGAAAGGCATAGAAGCCGAGGCTGACAAAGGCCTGCCCGGCCAGAGTCGCCAGCATGGTGCGCTCAGGCAGGCGGCGTTCCACCAGCGCGACGAAGCCGCCCGCCAGCCCCATCACCGTCACCCACAGCAGCATCGAGCCTTCATGGTTCCCCCATGTGCCCGCGATCTTGTAGATCAGCGGCTTGGCCGAATGGCTGTTTTCCGCCACCAGCTTCACCGATGTGTCGGTCTGCACGAAGAGCCAGATCAGCGCGAGGAAAGCCGAAGCCGCCAGCACGCCCTGCACCACCGCAACGGGGCGCACGATACCTCCCATCCCCTCGCCGTTCTTCGTCAGGGCGAGGCTGCCCGCCACCAGTTGCAGCCCGGCAAGGGCGGCGGCCAGCCACAGCATGGCAAGGCCCAGTTCAGCGAGCACGCGCGTCTCCCGTCGTCATTTATTTGGTTTCCGCGATCGTCTTGTGGGCCTGATCGGTGGTCATACCCTGCATTTCGCGGGGGGTGTATTTTTCATCATGCTTGGCCAGCAGATTGTCGGCGGTGAACAGGCCATTTGTCCAATGTCCCTCGGCCACCACGCCCGCCCCTTCGACGAAGAGCGCGGGGCGGATGCCCGCAAAGCGCACCGGCACCTGCTGCTTGCCGTCGGTGACGAGGAAATTGACCGTCACGCCATCGGGCGCGTCCTTCATGCTGCCGCGCACCACCATGCCGCCCAGACGCACCGAACGGTCGGCCTCGGGCGGCTTGCTCAGGATTTCGCTGGGCACATAGAAATAGCTGGCCTGATTGCGCAGAGCCCATGCCGCCAGCAGCCCGGCCACCAGCAGCACCGCCAGCGCCACGCCCAGCAGCACCAGCCTTTGATGCTTGGCCCGCAGTCCCATCACTGTCATGTGTTGTCACGCACCTTATCGCGTCGTTTCTCGGCACGGCGCATCGAAAGCCAGCTTCCGGCCACCATCGCCAGAGTCGTGATCGCCCCTATCGCATAAGCGGCGGCGACGAATTGCCACGGATCAAGCGCCTCGCGCATCACCAGCCCACCGCCGGATCGATGGCGCCTGTCCGCGCCTGAGCCGCCATGGCCTTGCGGCGCAGACGGGCCTCGGCCTGCGAATCGGCCAGAATCATGCGCATGCGGGCCAGAACCACCCCGGTGAAGATCAGTGTGAAGCCAACAGTGCTGGTCAGCAGCGGCACCACAAAGCTGGTCGCCATCGGGCCCGTACCCGTCACCACGCCGCTCACCGAAAGGCTGGGCGGCTGATGCAGGCTGTTCCACCACAGCACCGAATAATGAATGATCGGAATGTTCACCGCGCCGATCAGGCCGAAAATGGCCGCCATTCTGCCCTGCCCCTGCCCCGGCGCCTCATCGTTCTGGGTGGCGCCCGCCAGCGCCATATAGCCGAAATAAAGGAAGAGGAGAACCAGCATGCTGGTCAGCCGCCCGTCCCACACCCACCAGGTGCCCCAGGCCGGGCGGCCCCAGATCGAGCCGGTGAGCAGGCACAGAGCGGTGAACACGGCGCCCGGCAGCGCGGTGGCGCGCGCGGCGATACCCGCCAGCGGATGGCGCCAGACGATCTCGACAAAGCTGGCCAGCGCGATCGAGGACCAGCCCATCATCCCCAGCCATGCCGTGGGCACATGCAGATAGATGATCCGCACCACATCGCCCTGCAGCGCATCGGCCGGACCAAAGCCCACGCCCCAGACCAGCGCAGCAGTCGCGATCAGCAGGCCCGCGATCAGGCAGAGCGGCGTCGCCCATGTGGCGATGCGCAGAAAACGTGCAGGATTGGCAAAGCCATGCATGAACAAGCGAACCGAAAGCTGGCGACGAAGCCCACAGGCCTTTGCCGCGAAAAACAGACCTGTTGCTTTGGCAGGGGGCGCCCCCATCGGCAAGGGGCATAAAGGTCGCCGCGCCGCGCGTGTACCGGTTATACCGGCTCAATGCGCGGAAACGAGAACTTCTCATAAGAGAGATGATGGGGCGACTGAAGGGGTTCGAACCCTCGACCTCCGGTACCACAAACCGGCGCTCTAACCAACTGAGCTACAGTCGCCACACAGGCTGCCTCAAGCGGCAGCGGGCTATGTTTCCCTCAGGCCTTGCCTGCCGGGAGGCGCGCCTTTGCATGAGATCAGACGCTTTGAAAAGCGAAAAATGCATGGGGCTCGAAATTAATCGCCCTGCCCCCGCGCGCCCCGATCTGCCCTGCGCAACCCGCACGAAAAAAGGGCCCGGTTTCCCGAGCCCTTTCATCAATCCTGCAAGCGCGAGGATCAGCCCTTCTTGAGGCTGAGGCCACCGAAACGCTTGTTGAACTGGGCAACACGGCCACCCTGGTCGAGCATACGGCTCTGACCGGTCCAGGCCGGGTGCGAGGTGGGATCGATGTCCAGAGCGAGCACGTCGCCTTCCTTGCCCCAGGTCGAACGGGTCTGGAAAGTGGTGCCGTCAGTCATCTGAACGGTGATGAAGTGGTAATCGGGGTGGGTGTTGGCCTTCATGGCAATATCTTTCGTTTGAAGTGCCGGTTCCGACCGGCCCGAAATTGGAAGCGCCGCCCCTAGCGAGGAGCGGCGCTTTTGTCCAGCTTTAGGTTTAGGGAGAAGGAAGAAGAGAAGATGCGAGGGGGTTACCCCCTCGCGCTCCCATTACGTCTCCCGACGAAGAGGCAGTGGCATCCCATCGGAGTGCCCGACCTCTCCACCTGTTCTTAGGCGGGCTGGTCCGCGATCATGGCGGTGAAGCTCACTTCCGTGGCGATCTTGTCGCCCAGCATGGCCTTGCCCCAGAACTTGCAGACCCGCGCCCGCTTCTGGATAAAGCCCACATGCAGGTCGAGCAGCACACCCGGTTCGACCGGAGCGCGGAACTTCGCATCCTCGATCGCCATGAAATAGACCAGCTTGCCCGAACCGGCCAGGCCAAGCGACTCGATCGCGAGAATACCGGCGGCCTGCGCCAGCGCCTCGACGATCAACACGCCCGGCATGATCGGACGGCCCGGGAAATGCCCCTGAAAGAAGCCCTCGTTGAAGCTGACCGCCTTCACGGCATGCAGCGACTCGTCAGGCTCGAGCGAGACCACCCGGTCGACCAGCAGCATCGGATAACGATGCGGCAGGGCGGCCAGGATCTTGCGGATGTCGTAATCCACAGCGGTCGGTGTCTTCACGCCCAGCGGGGCGGCGCCACCGGTCTGGCTGGTCTCGTTGGTCTCGCTCATCGCTTCAATCCAGCCTTAGCGGCCACCGCCATTGTCGGGACGGCCAGCGGCAGGAGCAGCGGCGCCACCAGCGGCCTGCTGCTGCTGAGCCTGCTGCTCACGCACTTCGCGCGGCAGCCAGCCGGCGGGCGGCACGAGCTGGGCGTTGGGGATCGTGGCGTCAACTTCGGCCAGGATCGCGCGGCTCAGGTCATAGGCGTTGCTGGAGGCCAGCTTGGCGCGCGGATCGAGCAGCAGCGTCACGCCGTTCTTCGACATGGCCGACTGAATGGCGGCGTCCAGCTTCTCCAGGATCTGCTCACGCACATAGGCGCGCGACAGGTTCACCGGCTCCAGGATCTTCTGCAGTTCCTGCTGGCCCGATTCCTGCAGCTTCTGGATCGTTTCACCCTGCTGCTGAATGGCGGCGGCGTTGGCGCCGGGAGCAGCCGCGTCCTTGTTGTACTTGTCGACCATGGGCTGGATCTGGGCGACCAGCTGCTTGCGGCGGGCTTCGGCCTGATCGATCTGCGCCTTGTAGGTGGTGGGGCGCTGGGCTTCGGCGGCGCGGTTGGCGGCCGCATTCTCGATCACGGCGTCGAGATAGGCGAAAGCGATGCCGTTCACGCCAGCACGGGCACCAGCAGCGGCCGGAGCGGCAGCGGCAGCCGGAGCGGCCTTGGCGGGGGCAGCCAGAGCGACATGGGCCGAACCGGCCAGCAGGGCCACGGCGACGAAGGATTTCACGAGCATTTTCATCAGAACTGGGTTCCCACGTTGAAAGTGAAGACTTTGGTATCGTCGCCAACGGCGTGCAAAAGCGATTTGGCAATATCGATGCGGAACGGCCCGAAGGGCGAGTTCCAGTTGAAGCCTACGCCGATCGCGATACGCGGCTTGGGCGTGTCGCCGTAGTAGAACTCCTGGAACGGCGCCACCGTGGTGCCCAGCGCGGTGTTGGCCGCATTGGTCGCCGGGTTGACCGAATTCGTCGTGCTCACCACCGAACCGTCCAGATTGGTCTGGCTGTAGAGCGCGCGGCCCTGCGAATCGCGGGTCGGGATCAGCGTGTTCGTGGTGAAATACTGAGTCTGCGGACGGGTCAGGCCCCAGACAGCACCCGCATCAAGGAAGATCGAGGGACGGATGCCCATTTCCTTGGCGCCGGCACCCAGCGGAATTTCCAGCTCGGCGCGGGCAAGGTAGTAATACTTGCCGCCCAGCGCGTCCTCGGTCCAGTCGTTGCGGTCCGTCGAATAGGTGGGCTGGCCGCTGGCATCGGTGCCGGTCTGCGACTTGCGCACGATGCGCGGGCCCACGCCGCGAATGTCGAAGCCGCGGATCTGGGGCGAACCCAGATAGAACCGGTCGGTCAGCAGCACATCGTCCACGCCCGAGATGTTGCGGCTGGAGAGCGCCTTGATCGCGCCGCCCTCAGCCGTGATCGAGCCGATGAAGCCCTTGCCCACCGGCCAGTAGCGGGCAACGTTGGCGCGCACACGGGCATAACGCACCGAACCGCCCAGACCCGACAGATCGACGCCGATCGAGGCGCTGCGGCCCTTGGTGGGGTGCACGCGGTTGTCGAGGTTTTCGTAGATCAGCGAGCCGCCGATGATCGAGCTGGTGCGGTTGCCCTGCGATTCGCAGAGGTAACGGCCCGCCAGCAGCGGATTACACGCCAGCACGCCCGCCGAGTTCTGCGAATAGAACTGCGTCTTGTCGAGCGAGATCTTGTCGTAGTTCAGCGTATAGCGCGTCACCAGCGAGGCATATTCGGTCAGCGGGAAGCCCAGACGCGCCTGGAAGCCGGTGGTCGAGCTCTGGTACAGCGAGCTGGAATTGCTGCTGTAGTAGCTGTAGCTGTTGTAGTCGCGGCGATAGACGTCGATGCCCAGCGAGACGCTCTTGTCCATCAGATAGGGTTCGGCGAAGGACAGCACCAGGCTCTTGGAATAGCGCGAGATAGAGCCCGACAGGCCGACCGTCTGGCCGCGCCCGCGGAAGTTGTTCTGCTTGATCGCGGCCGAGAAGATGAAGCTTTCAAGGCTGGAGTATCCCGCCGAAAGCTGCAGCTCGCCGGTAGGCTTTTCTTCCAGATTGGCTTCGAGCACCACGCGGTCGGCAGCCGAGCCGGCGGTCTGCTTGACCTCGAACTTCTCCTGGAAATAGCCCAGGCCCTTGATGCGGTTGGTCGAGCGCTTCATCTGCACCGTGTTGAAGGCATCGCCCTCGGCCAGACGGAATTCGCGGCGGACCACCTTATCCTGGGTCAGCGTGTTGCCGTTGACGTCGATGCGCTCCACGTAAACGCGGGGCACTTCGGTCATGTTGAAGGTGACGCCCATGGTCAGCGTCTTGGGGTCGCGCTGATACTGCGGACGCACGTCGGCGATATAGCCGAAGGCACCGGCGGTGTCGTTCAGCTGGTCGATCGTGTCCTCGACCTGCTTGGCGTTGTACCAGTTGCCCTTCTTCTCGGGCAGGGCCTTGACCAGCGTGGCACCGTCGAAGTCGCGCAGCTGGCTTTCCACCTTCACGTCGCCGAACTTGTAGCGCTTGCCTTCCTCGACCACGTAAGTGACGATGAAGTCCTTCTTGTCCGGCGTCAGCTCGGCCACGGCGGAGACGACGCGGAAGTCGGCATAGCCGTTGGTCAGATAGAACTGGCGCAGCTTCTGCTGGTCATAGGCCAGCTTATCCGGATCGTAGGAGGTGCCGCTGCGGAAGATGTGCAGCGGACGCGCCTGCTTGGTCATCATGACCGCGGCGATCTCCTTGTCGGTGAAAGCCTCATTGCCGATGACGTTGATCTGGCGGACCTTGGACTTGGGCCCTTCGGTGATCTCGAAGACGATGTCGACGCGGTTCTGGTCAAGCTTGACCATCTTGGGCTCGACGCTGGCGCCGAAACGGCCCTGAC
>Ga0116227_10015450_pt1 | contig 11293 bp, 12 predicted proteins | sample S1TSphgellanicum_FD_89693 | JGI IMG/M metagenome (GOLD analysis project Ga0116227, IMG submission 89693) | Host-associated microbial communities from peat moss isolated from Minnesota, USA - S1T2_Fb - Sphagnum magellanicum MG | ecosystem: Host-associated > Plants > Peat moss > Unclassified... | reverse complement strand
TATAACCGTTGGTGGAGCGAAAAGCACAATGGCGTTAAAGAGATAGTGACACCAAAAGGCGATACCACCTTTCAATATACGATTGATAAGAACCCTGATATTGCCAAAAATCTGAAAGGGAGATTGATGCTTTCGACAGGTGATATTGATAATAATGTGCACCCGGCTAATACGATACGTTTAATTAACGCCTTAATCAAAGCTAATAAGCGTTTTGATTTTGTGCTGCTGCCAGGCCAGCGCCATGCTTATGGAGATATGACAGAGTACTTTTTTTGGCAAAAGGCTGATTACTTTGCTAAATGGCTGCTGAATGATTTTAGCCAGCCAGTGGATATTTTGGAGATGAGCAGGGAAGTGGAAATGGGAGGCAGGAAGAAATAGGATAATAATATCGATCACATCATGTCATTGTGAGGCAGAAAGCAATTGCACCGAGGCAGAGCGGCTAATATAAATTCACCCTGTACAGTCGCAATTGCTTTCTGCCTCACAATGACATTTTTCCATAGGTCTCAAATAAATATCTAATTATCAATCTACTGTAATTTCGGGGCATGGTTATTGCATAAAGTCATTATATATCCACATTATGCAAAACAGCAATTACCGTTTACTCTTTTCAGCCTTAGCAACCCTAGTATTTTTTACTACTCATTCAACAAAAGCACCAAACCTTGTTTATAAATTACCGAAGACAATAGTTCGTATTCGTAAATAAGCATTATTATTTCTCTCTTCTACCGCAAGGATTTCGCTTGTGGTTTTATAACGACCCAATACCCATCTTAATTGCCAATTTTTACCTCTTGATACTTCCCACCTGTAACACCTTTGTCACGCTTATAATTTTTACATACGGTTCACATTAATTGTAAATAATGGATTTACCTTCGGGCCGTTAAAACTATGTACGCGGTATGTGGTTTAATGCTAAATCCATCACATTAAAATGAAGATAGGAATTGTATGTTACCCAACCTTTGGCGGTAGCGGCGTTGTTGCAACTGAATTAGGTAAAGCCCTGGCCGATAACGGTCACCAGGTACATTTTGTTACTTATAATCAGCCAGCCAGGCTTGATCTTTTTTCGGAAAACCTCTTTTACCACGAAGTATCGATATCCAAATATCCGTTATTTGATTTTCCGCCTTATGAGCTTGCCTTAGCCAGTAAACTAGTTGATGTGGTGAGGTTTGAACAGCTTGATATTTTACACGTACATTACGCTATTCCGCATGCTTCGGCGGCGTTTATGGCTAAGCAGATACTGGAAACTTATGGGATTAAAATACCGGTAGTAACCACTTTGCATGGTACTGATATTACCCTGGTTGGGAAGGATCGTACTTATAAACCGGTGGTAACGTTCTCGATCAATAAATCGGACGGCGTAACTGCTGTTTCGCAGGATTTGAAAGATGAGACTTTGCAGTTCTTTGAAATCACCAATGAGATTAGGGTTATCCCTAATTTTATTGATCTGAAACGCTTTAGTATGAAGGCGAAGGATCACTTTAAAAAGGCCATTGCTCCAGCTGGCGAGAAGATATTGGTGCATACTTCTAACTTCCGCAAGGTAAAGCGTACGCAGGATGTGGTTAGGATATTTGCCATCATCAACAAAACCATCCCATCTAAACTGTTGATGGTTGGTGATGGACCTGAGCGCTCGGAATGTGAGCAATTGTGCCGTGATCTGGGTGTGACGGATAGCGTGCGCTTTTTAGGTAAGCAGGAAGCGATAGAAGAAATATTATCGGTATCTGATCTGTTCATGATGCCATCTCAAACGGAAAGCTTTGGTTTGGCAGCTTTGGAAGCTATGGCCTGCCGTGTGCCGGTAATAAGTTCGAACGCCGGCGGTTTGCCCGAATTGAATGTTGAGGGCGTAACCGGGTTTCTGTGTGATCCGGGCGATATTGATACCATGGCTGCAAAATCTATCTACATTTTGGAAGATGATGAGCGTTTGGAAACTTTCAAAGCCAATTCATTAGCACGTGCGAAAGAGTTTGATTTGAGTCTCATTCTCCCAATTTACGAAAGCTATTACCAGGAAGTTATTGAGCGAAGTAAGGTAGCGATCTAAAGCTTAAGATACTTATGCATATCCACATCTTCGGCGCATCGGGCTCTGGCGTAACAACTTTGGGTTTGGCTTTAGCGGATGAATTGGGCTACCCCTACTTTGATGCCGACAGTTATTTTTGGGAACAAAGTAACATACCATTTACTGTAAAACGCGACCCAGAATTGCGGAACGCTATGCTGATCGAAGCATTATCACAAACCGAAAACTGGATATTGGGTGGCTCCATAGTTTCGTGGGGAGACGAAATTCCGAAGCTATTTGACCTGGCTGTATTTTTACTGCTTCCGCAGGATGTACGGCTTGACAGATTGAAAAAACGGGAGCATGAGCGTTACGGCGATATCATTCACATTGATCCCGAAAGGAACCAAAAATATAAGGACTTTATTGCCTGGGCCAGTGGTTACGATGATAACACTACCCAAAGTTCAACCGGAAAAGGATTAGGTCGCACTCTTAAAGTTCACCGTGACTGGACCGCTAAACTCAATTGCAGCTATTTAGAGATTATTGGTGATACAACCGTAAACGAACGTATTAATCAAATACTACAGGTTTTAAAAACCATAAACTAACTGTGTTGTTAACAAACAGCAACACAAGTTATCTTTGGCAGGATTTGTGCTTACATACATTCAATCAACCTTAATATTTAAATTAACATTATGAAACGTTTATTTTTAGCAAGCATCACTTTTTTAGCAGTGATCATATTAGCCACCAGTTGTTCTGTAGTTAATAAAACCGCCGGTGTAGATCGTAGCCGATTTGTTGGCACATGGACCATCACCAATGTAACTTACGATGGTATTATTGGCGCAGCGGTATCTAAAGTATTTGATCAGGCATCGCCAAACGCATTTGTTGGTAGCACCTGGCAGTTAACCAATAGCGGCAATGGTTTATATACTTTGCCGGATGGTACATCGCAGAGCATTTACTGGTCGTACTATAACCCGGGTAATGGTGTACAACCTAACTTTCAGTTCAAAAAGATCTACGAGGGTGATAAAGCCAAAAACGTTACTGATGGGTACCGTTTGACTATAGGCCAGGTTGACGGCCAAACCATGACTTTGAAAGTACCCGTTACCAGCAATGGTTATGTTGTGTACTCTTTTATTAAGAAGTAAGATCTCTAAATATCCATCGCGTTATTGCGAGGAACGAAGCAATCCCCTACTTACAGAGCCGATAAAAAGGTAGTAGGCGATTGCTTCTTTGCTTTACAATCTCCCAAAAGGCTTTAGCCTCCTACCCTTCAACTCTCTGTACAATAAAATCATATACAACACATCATACACCAAAATAGCCACAAACAGCAGTTGCATTAACGGTGATTGACTATAAGTTTTAGTCTGCGTATAAAAAGCTGCCGAAGCCAGCACTGTGCCCAGACACTTGAAAACAGCGATATACATACTTTGCCCATCAACAGATTTCCGCTCTCGGAGCATTACGATGAACATTACAGACATCATTAAATTTTGCCCGAAAGCCGCGTAAGCGCCATACTTATCTTTTAGTGCTTCGCTCAAAAACACGATGAGTAGGCAGGCCAGTGCAAAGCCCAATATAAATTCCAGGTAAAAGGTCCATCTTTTTTGGATGCGTTTTAATACCGGGCCGAAGCGTAGGTATTGCAGCAGAATGATGATATCGAAGGCGAACCAAATGCGGTCGACGATCAGTTGTGGTTCGGTATGTGGTAATACAAAAGAGTAGATGGTTTCCCAGGCCAGATTAGCGAACAGGGCGGCAGCGGGCATGCCATAGCTCATGTCCAAAATTCCACGGCGGATGATGAGCAGGTAGGTAAGGGTCCAGCACACACCCGATCCGATCATGATCTGATCAAAAATCGTCATATACTCAAAGGTCATAAAAAAGGGTAAAACATTCATCATGCTTTACCCTTTTTAATAGTAGTTAACCTACAACTATCCTGCGTAAGTAGCAGTTAAAGTAATAGGCACATTCAATGCTTTTGAGATGATGCAATTAGCTTTGGCACCTTCGGCAATCTCCTGAAATTTAGCTTCGTCAACACCATCGATAGCTGATGCGGTTAACTCTAAATGGATCCCGGTGATTGATAAAGCTGCCATATCCAGATCAAGGATGGCTTCGGTATCCAAATCGTTAGGTGTAAAGCCGGCTTGGGTTAAAGCGGCACCAACAGCCATGGTAAAGCAGCCCGCGTGAGCGGCAGCGATCAGTTCTTCGGGGTTAGTACCCACGCCATCGGCAAAACGGGTTTTAAACGAATATTGGGTATCATTCAACACAGTGCTTTGGGTTGAAATTTTTCCGGATCCGGCTTGTAAAGTTCCGTTCCAATGTGCTTTTGCGGTACGTTTCATGGTTATGATTATGGTTTTATTTTGATAAGTTGAAATTAGTGATTTGATTTTAATTTAGTGTTACCATTTTGCACGTTCGTATTGCAAAGGCCATTTAACATCCTGACCCAAAACATGCGCCGCGCGCAAGGCAAAATGCGGATCGCGCAAATGCTCGCGGGCAAGCAACACCAAATCGGCCTGTTCTGTTTGGATGATCTGGTTGGCTTGCTCGGGCGTGGTGATCATGCCTACGGTTCCGGTTAGTATGCCGGTTTCCTTTTTAACCTTTTCGGCAAATTCAACCTGGTAGCCAGGGCCAACCGGTATTTTAGCTTTAGCTACGTTTCCACCTGTTGAGCAGTCTATCAAGTCAACGCCTTTATCCTTCAATATGGCAGCTAATTGTGCGGAGTCATCACCAGTCCAGCCGCCGGGTGTCCAGTCCGTAGCTGATATACGTACAAATAATGGATATTCGGCAGGCCATGCGGCTCTCACCGTATCGGTTATTTCAAGTAATAAGCGGATTCGGTTATCAAAGCTTCCACCGTATTCATCGGTCCGCTCGTTGCTCAAAGGCGATAAAAACTCGTGCAGCAAATAGCCATGTGCCGCATGCAATTCTATCACCTTAAAACCCGCTTTGATGGCGCGATAGGTAGCTTCTTTAAAATCTGAAATAACTTTGTTAATGCCTTCCTGATCTAATTCTAAAGGTTTTTCTTCATCATCGGTAAAAGCCAGTTCGCTTGCCGATACAGTTTGCCAGCCGCCGCTTAATAAAGGGATTTGTTTGCCGCCGTTCCAGGGTTCGGCATGGCTTGCTTTGCGGCCCGCATGCGCCAGTTGCACGCCTGCTACCGAGCCATTTTGGTGGATAAATGTAGTGATGCGTTCCAACGCTTCAATGTGTTCATCTTTCCAGATACCCAGATCGGCGGGTGAGATACGGCCTTCTGGCGATACTGCCGTGGCTTCGGTTATAATTAAGCCGGCACCGCCTGTGGCAAAAGCGCCTAAATGCACCAGGTGCCAATCGTTGGCAAAACCATCGGTGCTTGAATATTCGCACATAGGCGATACCGCTATCCTGTTCTTGAGTTCAATACCGCGAATAGTTAACGGACTAAATAGATGTGGCATAGTTGATATTTTGAATTACGACTCAATTTTAACACATTTTACATGGCTACAGTTTCAATTAGCCGAATAAATACTTTGGCATGACTAAAACCACTTTATATGTCAATCTAATTAAATTACTTTCGAAGCATTACTTAATAATAAGCATGTATTCATCCCCCAATTTCGACGGTAAAGTATTTGTAAACCCCATCCCAACAAAATTTGGCGGTGATGGTAACATGATGAAGCTTATTGCCGAAGCGCTAAAAAAGCATCCTAATACCAAACCGGCTAAAACACCCGGACCATTCCCCGTTGATTATGATCTGCTTTATAATCTCCCGGTTGATGAACTGCGTGTTACCTGGCAGGGTCACTCCTGCTTATTGATCGAGATTGATGGCAAACGCTTTTTAACTGATCCGGTTTACCGTGCCGCATCGCCGATACAATTTGCGGGGCCGCAACGTTTTTTTCCGGCACCTATACCGTTGGATAAGATGCCTCACCTTGACGGGATCATCATCTCTCACGATCATTATGATCACCTTGATGATAAAACCGTGGTTGAGCTATCCAAAAAAGGCACTCAATTTTATACCTCATTAGGCGTTGGCCCGATACTCCAAAAATGGGGCATACCTAAAAACCAGATCACCGAGTTTGATTGGTGGCAAGAGGTTGATCTGGGTGGTGGTTTCAAAATAACCGCGGCGCCTGCCCGCCACTTTTCGGGCCGCAGTATGTTTAATCGTAATCAAACGCTTTGGGCATCCTACGCCATCAAGGGCCCAATACATAATGTATATTATGGTGCCGATTCGGGCATTCACCCACTATTTAAAGAGATCGGCGAAAAGCTTGGGCCATTCGATATCAGCATGTTGGAGGTTGGCGCTTATAATGATCTTTGGGCAGATATCCACATGGGGCCAGATAACGCTACCGATGCACAGCTAGTACTCAATTCAACCATCATGATGCCTATCCATTGGGGAACTTTCAACCTGGCTTTCCATACCTGGACTTATCCAGCGGAGCGTGTTATAATATGTGCTAAAGAAAAGGATATTGACCTGCTCCTTCCCGCACCAGGCGAAACTTATGCTTTTAATGGGAAAGGTTATGTAAATAAATGGTGGGAAGCGTTTATGTAGCTGAAGAAACAAAAATGTCATTTCGAACGAGGCTTTGATAGAGCAACGCTCTATTTGCCGACGAGAGAAATCTTCTGCTTGTGCATGTGGCGCAGATGCATAACGTGTCAATCGCGCGAAGAAGATTTCTCCTTAGGTCGAAATGACATACTTTATATAGCCTGCGATATTATACCGCTATCTCACGGTCAACACTGGGGTCATCAGGCAATATTTCCATTTCGGGATAACCCATATAATTGGCATACCACCTGATGGCGGCTATCATATCAAGCGCGTCATCGGCTTGGATATTTACGGTTTCAAACACCATCAGGTTATTGCCAATATATCCGTAAAGCTGTATCTCGTTGGCTTCGGGTTCAAACTTGGTTCCGTTAAGGCAAAATACTTTTATTTTCAGTTCCGTATTGCGCGAGAATATGATATCCGGCAACCCGTCTGATCCTGTTAATAAAAGATATACCTCATCGCTCATATTAGGTTAACATCACATTAACAAGATATGTTTACATTATTTTTCAAAAAACAGTTCAGCCTTTTCGACGCAGATTTACAACCTTTTTGTTTGAGTTAATATCTTATTTTATTAAAACAATCAGGCATAATAATTGCTTTTATCCATATAGATCACCGGGATAAAATAAACCAAAACAATTATCGCCTTGGTGCCTTTATCACATTAAAAATCAATTTAACCTAACATGAAAAAATTACACATAGTACCTTTAATGCTTATGCTCATGATGGCACTAAGCAGCTGTTCTGTTATCGGCGGTATATTTAAAGCCGGAGCCGTGGTTGGTATCATAGCCGTTTTGGTGGTTATCGGTATCATTTTTTGGATCTTCTCTATGTTTAGCGGCAAACAATAATTAATACCTGTTTATGGATGTTATTATCAAAAACCGCGACGATCTGAAACTTGAAATTGCCCGTTTAAAAGGCATCAGATCTGAACAGGAAACTAACATCAAACAACATTTCAGTAGTCCCCGGGCTATCCTGGGGACTATCACTTCCCTTTTCAAACGTAAAGAAAGCGATAACTTAAGTGGTTTTACCTTACCGGGAAAAGACATTACAGCATGGATCTCCAAATTGCTGATTCCACTTACGCTTAATAAAACGCTGTTCCGCAAATCAAACTTTATTGTAAAATCGCTGGTTGGTTTGCTTTCACAGAAAGCAGCCGGAGTGGTTAACGATAAAACTGTAAGTTCTCTGTGGGATAAAGTTAAAGGCGTACTCCCCGATGCTTTACTTGATAAGATCTCTCCAAAAAAGAAGAAATCCTTTTACCGCTTAGCCGCCCCCAAACATAAAGACTAAGACAATTAACGATGTAATAACGCCGATAAATAAAGTGTAGAGTTAACAATCATTTAATTAACTATTTGCTACATTTACATACCTAAGTTATTCTTCAATCTTAATTGCCTTATGATTAAAAAATGCGATATCGCCGTTTTAGGCTTTTTATGCGCTTTTGTGTTTGCAATACCTACGCAAACAAACGCACAAACCTGGAAAAAACTTTTCGATAGTAAAACCCTCAACGGTTGGAAACAACTGGCCGGCAAAGCCGATTACAAAGCCGAAAACGGTGTTATTATAGGTACCACGGTAATGAACTCGGGCAACTCTTTCCTGGTAACCGAAAAAGAATACGGCGATTTTGTGTTAGAGCTGGATGCTATGATAGAAAGTCCGCTCAGCAACTCTGGCATACAAACCCGCAGCCATTATAATACCAACGGCCACACCGGTAAAGTTTATGGCCGGCAGGTAGAGATCGACCCATCCGACCGTGCATGGTCGGGCGGTATTTATGATGAGGCACGGCGAGAATGGCTTTATCCATTAGACCTGCATCCGCAAGCTAAAACAGCGTTTAAAGTTGGCCAGTATAACCACATCAAAGTGGAATGCATTGGCCGCGAGATGAAAACCTGGATCAATAATATCCCTGTAGCATACGTAATTGATACCATAGATAAAACCGGTTTTATTGGCTTACAGGTACATGCCGTTACCACCAAAGAGCAGGAAGGCAAAAAGGTATATTTCAAAAACATCAAGATCCAAACTACCAACTTAAAGCCATCGCCGTTTCCGGCAGATATTTATGTGGTAAATAATGTATCCAACTACCTGAGTAATTACGAAAAACAACATGGCTGGAGCTTATTGTTCGACGGACATTCATCTAACGGATGGATCAGTGCCAAAGGAACAGCCTTCCCTGCAAAGGGCTGGCAAATTGGCGATGGTACCTTAATGGTTTTAGCATCCGAAGGTAAAGAAGCCCAAAACGGCGGCGATATTGTAACCACCAAACAATTCAGCGCTTTTGATCTATCGTTCGAGTTTAAGCTAACTCCCGGTGCCAATAGCGGGGTAAAATATTTTGTGACTTTGGCCGATAAAACCGAAGGCTCGAGCATTGGCCTGGAGTACCAGGTTTTAGATGATGAGTTGCACCCTGACGCTAAGCTGGGCCTCAACGGCGATCGTACGCTGGCATCGCTATATGATCTTTTTCCATCAAATAAACCTAAGCGTTTTATCCATCCTATTGGTCAATGGAATACCGGCCGGGTTGTGGTATATCCGGATAACCGGGTTGAGCATTACTTAAACGGCGTTAAGGTATTGGAATACACCCGTGGCTCCAAAGCGTTTAACGATGCTGTGGCGATAAGCAAATACAAGATATGGCCTAACTTCGGCTTAGCTAAACAGGGCCATTTACTTTTGCAGGATCATGGTAATCAGGTTACCTATCGCAGCATCAAGATCAAAGAATTGAAATAAGAAACTCATCAAAAACCTATCTAAAATGGAAGATTCTCGTCGTAAATTCATCAAGCAATCGGCACTGGTTACTGCCGGGGTACTAGCATCAAAAGTTAGCTGGTCGGCCAAAAGTTACAGCCGCATTATGGGCGCTAACGATAGGGTCCGCGTGGGTGTTGTCGGCTTCTCTGACAGGCATAAAAGCACGCACATCCCCTGCTTCATGAATCACTATAAAGAACTCAACTTTGATGTAGTAGCCGTATCCGATATCTGGAACCGCCGCCGCGAAGAAGGAGCCGCTGTTTGGAAAGAGAAAATGGGCCATGATATTGTAGCCTGTCGCAACAACGACGAGCTATACAGCAAAAAATTGGTGGATGCCGTATTCATCAGCACTGCAGATTTTCAGCATGCCTATCACGCCGCCGAAGCAGTAAAAGCAGGTTGCGATGCCTACGTAGAAAAGCCCTTTGCAGAAACCATGGAGGATAACCGCTACGCCCTCAAAGTAATTAAGGCCAGCGACAGAATTGTACAAATTGGCTCACAAAGGCGAAGCGGCTCAAACTATATTGCTGCCGAAGAGTTTATTAAATCGGGAAAGTTTGGCCCGATAACGATGGTAGAACTCACCTGGAACGTGAACCAGCCCGGTCGCTGGCGCAGGCCGGATGTAGTGCCCTTGTTAAAAGAAGCCGATACCGATTGGAAGCGATTTTTGATCAACCGACCTAATGATACTTTTGATCCGAGGAAATACCTGGAGTTCCGTTTGTTCTGGCCGTACTCATCCGGTTTACCCGGACAATGGATGAGCCATCAGATCGATACCGTACACTGGTTTAGTGGTTTGAAACATCCGCGCAGCGTAGTAGCCAACGGTGGTATTTATGCCTGGAAAGATGGAAGGAAAAATTGGGATACTATTTCGGCGGTATTTGATTATGGCCCGTTGGATGATCCATCGAACGGTTTCCAGGTAACGTTTGGCTCGCGCATGCATAATGGCGATGAGCATCCTGCCGAGATCTATTATTCTAACGGTGGCGAATTGAACCTCAACACCAATATGGTATCGCCCAAAGGTGGATTAACTGAAAAAATGGCCAAAGCGATGGGGATGCAAGCCAATTTATTACCCGAGATTACTTTAAGCAACACCGAGGCAGCCGTAGTATCGGCCAATACAGGTGGGGATAAGTTAACCTCAAACCACATTCGAAATTGGATGGAGTGTATTCGTAGTCGCAAGCAGCCGCATGCACCGGTTGAAGCGGGCTACAGCCATTCCATTGCTACCATCATGACCAACGCTGCCGTTCATACCGGCGCTAAAGTTACTTTCGACGAAAAAACGCAAGAGGTAATGGCCGATGGCAAAGTATTTAAACTTTAATATTAAGATACAATGAAACTGAGTTTAGCAGGATTAATAACGATAATGGCAACATCAGCCGTTCTGGCCCAAAAGCCACAGCAGGTAAAACTGGTAAAACAAAAGGATCAAAACAAAATTGATATCCTGATCGGCGGTAAGCCTTTCACCAGTTTTTTGTATCCCGATACTTTGGAGAAACCCGTGCTTTACCCTGTTCATGCCGCTAACGGTACTGTGGTAACCCGTGGCTTTCCGATCAATCCGCAACCCGGTGATCCGACAGATCATCCGCATCATATCGGTATCTGGTTTAATTATGAAAACCTGAACAACCTCGATTTCTGGAACAACTCTTACGCTATTAAGCCCGAGAAAAAGAAAGATTACGGCT
>Ga0116227_10015449_pt1 | contig 11293 bp, 6 predicted proteins | sample S1TSphgellanicum_FD_89693 | JGI IMG/M metagenome (GOLD analysis project Ga0116227, IMG submission 89693) | Host-associated microbial communities from peat moss isolated from Minnesota, USA - S1T2_Fb - Sphagnum magellanicum MG | ecosystem: Host-associated > Plants > Peat moss > Unclassified... | reverse complement strand
TTTTTTGTGCGAAATTTCGCCAAAAAATCGAATCGCTCATTCGTGGTGTTGTCAATGGCAGGAAGTAGGCTGCTGGTGGGGACCAACTTCAGAATTCCCTGAATTCGTGGGTTGTAACTCGGCAAGGAACAAGCATAACTCTGTAGTGTTGTTGGATTCCACGAGATCAAGAGGTTGCAGAAGAAATTTCCCCTAATTTGGTGGTGAGGAAAGCCATGGAGTGCTGCGTGGTTTGCTGTTGCAAGTTTGCTGGGGTTGTATTATTGTTAGGTTAGAAATATTGATTTGTGCATAGCTAGTTGGGTTGGTTGGCGCAGCAGCAGAGATGGCGAAGCCAAAAACCATTTATTTGAGGGGAGTTGGTAATACAGAGACGGTATTAGAGTTGAAAAGGAGGATTGTGAAGAAGTCAGGAATTGATTTGCATCAACAAAAGCTCAAGTTTCGGAATAGGGAGCTGGAGGATGCCAGCACACTTGCTTCCAATGGCATCCGTCCTGCAGACGTTGTAACCCTACAAGTATTGGGGAGAACTGGAGCCTGCACATGCGGCGAATGCAAGAGGTTCCGGGAGAAGCTTCAGGTGCTTGTCCAGACTGCAACGGGTAAAACCCTCACGCTGGAAGTGACGCGGGAAGACACGGTGTTGAGTCTCAAGAAACAGATCCAGAAGAGAGAGCGCATTCCTCCTTCAAGACAGAGGCTCCTGCTCAAACAACAGGTACTTGAGGACGACTTAATTCTCAACAGGTATAATCTCGTGGATGAGGAGGAGAAGGAGGAGGCCGCCACGGGGACCTCGACTCCAATTACAATGCAGTTGATAATCCGGCGCCCACAAGCTGCCAATGTGTTCCAGAGGCTCCTGCACTTGTGCAGTGCTGGGCGTCGGTAAGTAAGCAAATTCATTGCGTGAAAAACATCAAACCCTAGATTCAGAAACAAGCCTTACACACAAGCCCTATCTTCTCTCTTGCAGCTGTGAAATCAACCCCACCTACGTTTGTCTCACAGGTATGTAGATTCTCAAGCTTGGATATTAGAAATCTCGCTGTGGCTATTGAATTGAACATCATCAATAGAGATCTCATAAAAGCTTTTTCCATTGCCACAGACATCTTGAGTACAGAAGAAGGTCATAGGAAGATCACAGGATTCATCAATATGGATCTCATAAAAGCTTTCCATCACTACAGACATCTCAAGTACAGAAGGTCATAGGAATTGTCATTATGGAACTCATAAAAACTTTCCATCACTAAGACAGAAGGTTTCTTTACTTGCACAGAAAGTCATAGGATTCTATCACAGTCTATGGAAAGATGAGAGATAGAGAGAAGCCTGGCATCTATTACTGGATGCATGGGAAGACTGAATGTGAAGAAGAACCTCAGTTCCAATGCTAATAATACAGGAGCATGCTTTTCATAAAATCTTCTCACTCTGAAATTCCCAGAAACTTTTCTCTGTCAATTTCTTAGGGTTGGAATATTATATCATATGTGACCCATGGATTTCATAACCTTGCAAAAAGTGGGTTGAATTTTTTCATTGCTACCTTGTGACACCAAATTACCTTTAGGCAAGTGACTAATCTCAATTTTTCTTCAGCACAAATGTTGTTTTGTTTTTTGATTGATTACAGTTATCATGCACACACACATTCCTGGTCCATTTTGTGTTTGGAGCTCAGAATATTGAGGTTTTAGTGACCAAGGATTTGATCTGTGCAAAGAGTACTGGTTGGCATGTCTTTTCAATACTAAAGAATTGCAAACTCCGGCTTTGCAATTTCAATTTTGTGTCTTTCAAACTCAGAGAGAAGACCATCAACAAATGGTCACATTTTTCTGTAACTCGTAGTTAGTAAACTCTCTTGCCAACAAAGAAAATTTAAGTACACACAACATACCAAAACTTTATCAACTACATGCCAATTGTGTACCTTGTTCATAGTTCATAGCCTATTGCAAATTTGCACTCTTGGCTCTTAAGATTGTATTTTTTTCTTCTTGGTAGAGCCTTCAACTATGATCAAGAACTAAACTAAATATTAGAGAAGACTTGTTGGGCTTTACTAGAGGGAACTAAACTACGCACAAATTTGGTTGGAAAAATGTTAGAGTCCCTTCCCTTTTATTAGGATCATAATTGTACACATGAGACTTTCTTTCAATTACTGATGTTTGGTTTGAGTCACCCCATTTTTTTGAAAAGGGGTTTCCTTATTAAGATGAGTATACCACTTAACTTTGATCATTGTCCGTTCTTCACAACAAAATAGCGAGTGTTTGCAATTTTGGAAACAGTAACGTTCATGAGGCCTTAAACAAGAGCTTAGTGTTTTAGTGACAATCGCCATTTTGGTTGGCATTGCAAAATGAGAACATACTTAGGACCTAGAAAAAGTTACATTGGTTATGGAAACAAGAGTTTGTAGTTTAGAAATTCTTATACCCTTAAAAGTATGAATCAATAGTTGAACAAACATTTTGCCATGTGAAAGAGAAGCAAGTGACTGATCATGTTAAACTTCAAAAGTCTCAAGCCCATTGTGTCCCCATGTATAGCATCATGTAAAATGGCATGTACATAAAATCAAATATTCATATTAGGAAACAAACTTGAAGACTCGGAAGATGAATTGGGTGGCTTGTTTACAAATTTGTATCTCATTCTAGGGTCATTGAACTTGGTCAACTTAAAAAGGACAGAAAATTAAATTTCCGATCTGAAAAATAAATATTATTTATTTATATAATAAAGATGCAATCAAGATATACATTCAACTTTAGCTCAATAGAAATAGTAAAAGTGAAAATTAGGATTAATAGTCAATAAAGAAGCTTAATTTAATCAATTTTTCAATTTTTCATATTTCAATAAAAAAATTGAGGTAAAAAAAGAATATGTTTGCAAAAGCGCAAGCCTTGTTTATAATGCTTTAAGATTAGGGAAAGCAAAGAATCAGGCATTGTTCCCCTGAAGCTGCAGGGGGCTTACAGTGGATGTCCAAGCTCTGCAGTCACCCTTTGTTTTTTAAAAAAGCTTGCATGATTAAATGGCATTCCACCTTTTTCAGGCTTGGGGAGAAATTCATCAAGTTTTGCAATTAAAGACATGTTAAACAAATCGTGGCACATGTTGTGAATAGGTCAAGACAATATTCATGGCAGGTGACATGTTTCAAACATTGGTGGCGATGATTTTGAAAATAATATGAATGAGACACTCATTGTGTTCCACAATTTGGTGGAAACTTTAGTGGGAATTTTTTTGGCCCTTTTGGTGAGGATGGAGTTTTTTTGTAACCTTCAAAATGCAAATAGCTTGTGTAGAATAGGGTAGACAGGCCAGTAACCAAACATATAAGGACTAAATTAAGTGTTATGCATTGTTCAATGTTTTTTGGGTCATGAGGTCTGAAGACAAAATGTGCCCCATCTCTGGGCGCACCTATAGCGACTTAGATAAATGAATTTGGTGGAGATATGACAAAGATATGCCTCCCTAAAGGCCCATGGGTTACATTTGCTAGAAAAAAACATAACAAACACTTGTCAACCCCATTCACAAACATTTTGCACCTTGTAATTGTATGTTTAGTATTTGAAAAATAAATAAAGTTTCACTTATAGATGAACTGGATGAAACTGAAAACCAGTTTATTCTCTTTGTAAAAATGATTCCAATAATCCATTGGTTTAGATCTCCCAAAAAAATGGTTACAAAAATTTACAATTATGGGTAAAGGCATGTTTGAATAACTTTTAAAAACCAAGCAACACCACCTATTAGGGTTTTGGGTTCAAGCTAGGATCTTTTCTACAATTGGTTCAACTGAATATGTGTTCCAATTTCGCTTCTTGGCATGGTTGCTCAATGTTTGTAACAATTTTTGTCCCCTTTCTAAGATTACTGTTTTTTTCTTTGGGTGCATTGGACGAAAGTTCTTGTTCTTCTTGTGGTTTGTGTGCAAGTATGGTTACACGAGAGAATTGATCATTGGTGAGCTCTTGTACCTTTTCTAATTGTCTTCTTCTAGTAACGATATGTGGTAATTCTTGAGGTTCGGTGCTCTTCCTACAACAATTCGTCCCCTTTTTAATGGAGTTCATCTTCTTCCTGGTGATATAACTCCTTGAATTCTACCACCTTCCTTATGGTCTTGTTCGTCCATGTCCATGGTAATCATCTTCTTCTTGGTCTTGGTCGTCCCCATCCTTGTGATCATCCTCCTTGAGTTTTATCGTCTTCTTCCCCCCTTAATCGTCCCCTTTCGTGGTAATCATTTTCTTCCTAGTCTTGGTCGTCCCCTTCCTAGTGACCATCTCTTTGAATTTTGACACCCTTTTTTATTCTTGGTCCTCCCCTTTCTAGTGATCATTTCCTTGAGCTTTGATGCCCTCTTCCTAGTCTTGGTTGTCCCTTTCTTGGTGATCATCTCCTTGAGCTTTGCCACCCTCTTCCTAGTATTGGTTGTCCCCTTCTTGGTGATCTTCTCTTTCAATTGCCTCCCTCTTCCTGGTCTTGGTTGTCCCCTTCTTAGTGATCCTCCTCCTTGAATTATGGTGCCCTTTTCCCCCCTTGGTCATCCTCCTTGAGATCTACCACCCCTTCCTAATGATCCTTCTCCTTGAGCTTTGTCACATTTTCCCTAGTCTTGGTTGCCCCTTTCTTGATGATCCAGCTCTTTGAAATTTGTTGCCTTCCTCTTAATCTCATTTGTCCCCTTCTGTTGGTAAGCATGTCATGATCCCTCTTCCATGGTGGTGATTTTTTTTCCCTTGGTGATTATCCTTAAGCTCAAGCTCCCCCTTCCTATTCAAGCTCCCCCCCACCCCCCCTCTTTAATGGCAGTTTAAATTATTGGGAGAGGGGTTGTTACACCCTTGCTGCAACATGCCCCTTAGTTCTCATTCAAGCTATTGGCCTTGCTCTTGCTTCCTTTTGAATTTTTATTCCATAGCCAAGGTTAACCCCTTTATATAGTAAAGGATGTGATTTTAACCTATCTGCAAAGTTCTTATGGAACCTATTTCAAGTTTTTTTTACAGCAGTTGTAGACCAATTTGCATTGAATGTTGCCTTTGTTTGCTTGTCTAGTAGCCTTTAAGCTACTCTTTCAACCATAGTAAAGGAGTCAGTAACTCGTTGGGCCCTTTTATCCTCCTTCTTTTCAGTTTTTGTTGTTTTATTGCTTATGTTGCTTCTTTGGCTAAGGCTTTTTATTGCAAAATGCTAGAATACTCACTTGATGTTACTACATATTATTAGCTATAGTCCACTAGGTTCTTTCCCTTTTGTTTTCTTTGTTGGCAAATATGGCAAAGAAAAAAAATTTGCAAAAGATACTAGCTCCTAGGCTGCTACTACGAGATGATGAACTTGTTGCACTTCAATTGTAGGTCCATTTGCATCAGTAGTAAAATCATAGATCATTTATGTCTACCCATTTGCATTTGTAGTAGTAAGGCTCCTAGGTTCTTCCATGTAATACTTCACATTTGATTGTTCATGTTCATCTGTTTCTAGAGTTTCAAGTTATTGTAATGTTGTTATGTTCATCAGTTGTGTAGTAACTCCATCTTCTGCCCATTGCCCTTGCCCATTAGTTGTATCATTAAAACCTTCACTATTTTCATTTGAGATGTTTGTAAGTGTTGTTGTGTAAATTCAGATAGCCTAGTCTTGTGATCCATTGCCTTTGGATTTAGAGGCCAAATTCTTGTAACCTTAAACCCATTCTTGATAATTTTTTGGATAGTGATTGGTCTAAGTTCTTGTCTACCCATCTAGCTAATGTGCACTTATCTAGCTCACAGTGATTATTCTTGACCATTGCACTGTTTTTTTCTTTCGTGAAAGTAGTTTTGAATGGCTTGAAACAATTTACATCTAGGGGTTGTAGAGCATGGGATGTGTGAGCTTGTAAGGTGACCATATTTAAACCAAATTCATGTGCTTATGCAATTGCTTCTAATGTAACATGTGATCCATGCCCATTTAAAATTAGGAGATGTCTTGGATTGAAAAATCTCACTAGGAACTGACTTTTTGAAAATTGGCAAAAAAAATTTGAAAAGGAAAAATGTCATCAATGCCTTGGTTTGCATTGCCATACATGTATTTGCCTTGCATAATATGATGTAGTCATCCCTGATCCGCCCACCTTTGAAAATGTAAAAACCTAATAAACAATCTCTTATTACATTAACAACACAATTAACCATTAGCCATTCCCTAGACCTTGAATGGTGTCATAAACTTGATTGGAACCTCTTCTTACCAATATTTTTTCCCTTGAATGTCACCTTGCTTGGATTCCTATCCAATTTAAATTCCAGATGTGATTAGGGCTATATTTGTGTTGAGTATATAATGTTTGTAAATTTTGTTAAAAAATGTTGCATGATTGACTTGTGAGACCTTATTCTCTGCAGACATCTAATACTTTAGCAAGTTGAATATTTAGTTCTAAATGTTAACGCTTGAACTAGTACCACCAAAAATTCCTTGGAATTTCATTCTTGAAAGGGGTGGGCCTAGTTTGTGTCAATTTTGCTACTTTCATTTTGAGTTGATGCAAGGTGATCGAAAGTTTACATTCTTGCATTCTCAAAATTTAAGCCACAAGTGCTTCATCTTCTTGGTTTGTGAGCACACCTTGTGGCCCTTACTTTTTTGATCTTATATTCCCATTCAAGTGATTTGAAAGTGATGTGATTAGCATCTACTAAAACTTGCTAGTTTTTTTCAAAGATAGTTGTTTTTTTTCCATTACATCCATTGTAACTTCTAGCGCATTGGATGTCCATCTTCCTCATTGTGTCAAGCTAGGAACCTTATTTACTCTTGCCGATTTTTTTGCTTGTGTTGGAACTATTGGTGGAATGTTCTACTTATTGGTGGATTGTTGGTCTTGTAGGTTATTTCTTCTCTTGCGAGGTACAATGGACATCATGGTGCTAATCCCTTGCCTCTTGGACTTAGCCTCCAACAAGTTGGGGGGTCCAATCTAGTCATACAAGGGGTATATATTTGAACCTCTTGTATGAATCCCAAGACTATTAAAAAATGGGTTAAATCTACATAATGTTTAAAAACATGACTTTCCAAAGATGGGTTATGTTAGAGGTAGAAATTTGTTTTAACATTATGGGTGTTAAGAAATGGTAGTACTATCACTAAATGGTAATTATCGTTAGATGACAAAACAATCTTAGGAGAAGTCTAAAGTGAAAGCAATTTTTGACAATAGTTAGTCAATATAGTGAACTACTTTCATGGGAGAAAATAATCAGAAGTTAATTTTGGGAATAATTATAATAAAAATAATTAGTAACTACAAATAATATCTTAATTTAGTTCATTTAGAAGGGCATCTTAGTAACTATTTAATTATTAGAGGTAAAAATCCTACTTACCATCTTCTATTTACTAATGAATCCATCTAAGTAATTAGTTTAAATGGATAAGGGATGGATGGATTTCCCTTAATTAGGATGTGTGGAAGGAATTAGGATAAGCAGAAATAGAAAGATAAAAAAATTTAGGAAGATAAGGACTCAACCCTTGTGTGGTGAATGTCCTTCTTGGGTTCCTTATTTATCCTTTGAGGAGGAGGATTGTGAACCATTCTTATGTATGATTCTAGATTGAATGTGATTAAGTGAATTTTTTGGGGGAAGAAATGTGTGTGTGAAGAGAAAAAAAAAACATGGAAATGTACCCAGTGTTATGTAATGGAGAATGGTTGAAGGTTGTCAAGTGCATTATCTCTTCTTGTTTGTATTAACCTATAGGAAAGTAGGGAAAATAGTTCCTTCTTAGTTGATGTCAACTATTAGTTTTTTAGTTTGGTTATTCTTTTCTTTTACAATGAAAGTACTTTTTATACTTGTTATTGGAATATGAAGTTAGACCTCTTGTAGGAAGGTAGTTACCACTAGAAGGTAGTAGTAAAAAAATAACTACTGTGTTTGAGGTTTGTAGAGGGTAAAAAACTACTATAAATAGTAGGTAGTAACTACAAAGGGTTTGCAGGTAGTTGGGGGTCTTCTTTCAAGTTCATCAATAATGATATGTGCATGACAATGGTTATTGCATGATGGTAATTGTTGCAGGACGATAGCTATAATAAAATGGTAATTAGATAAAAGATAGGTTCTATTTTCATGTTTTTATTCAGCAACATTTTTCCTTGATAGTAACTAGGTTGCCAAAATCCAATGTTTAACAGGTTAAAAGAAATTATTACATAGAATTTTTCAAAGTCACTGCACTTTAAATTGACATTTGTGGTTGTTGTGCAAGTTGTTGGTGTGTACTTGAAACTACAATGCCTTGCAACTTGCTAAAATTTGTGAAAACTAGAGCTATTTGATCTTCATACTACTATGGGAATTATAGATTGTTAGATCTAGTGATAATATAGATACTTGTTGAAATTTTCTTAGTAGAGCCTATCTACAGCAAATGTTCTTATTCTTGCACCTATTCCTACAGATGATGCTTTTGTGAGTTGATCTTAGACACTTGTTTGTATGCAACAATCTTGTGAGCTATTTGCTTCTTTCACATGTCCTAGCCCTTGTTCTAATTCTAGAATAGTTTCACCTTCATCTCTACTTCCTCTAAACTCTTTACAACTAGGAAACATAAGCTCTATGAAACTATAAACTTCATCTTCTACAATCTTGGATAGTGAGGACATTCTTGCACAATGATGCTTAAGAAAAATTGAGAAGCTTTTTAATTTCTGAAGTGTATCCTTCTAATATGATTTACAAAGTTTGTAATTTCTAATTTTGGTGGGAATCTAATGCCCTTGCGCAAATGTACATGGTTTTTAGAATCATTTACTTGTTATCTTTTGGGATGCAAAAATTTTGTTTTGTATTAAGTGTTGAGACCTTGTTGAGGCACTTGAAAGATTATTTGTACTCTAAAACCTTAAATCTTTTAAACATTGCTTTAAATGACCCACCAGCAAACAATCGTTCCTTGTAAAGTAGGCTGAAATAACCTTGTTTGTTGAGTTGTTGTACACCCTAGACCAATTACTTGGTTCCATTAGTGGGACAATTTTTTTTAAAATGCACCCCTAAACCCCCATTACCAAACACTTATGTTTGATAAGTTGAATGTTTTTTTATCAGTGGTTTGCCACTCACATATGAGTGCATAGCTCATTTGTATAAGTGCAATGTTGGTATGTGATCACCACCCACATCTTTAATATAAATGGGGTGCAAAGAGTATAAAAATGGCTTTAATTTGACGCAATGCCAAAAACAATTTTTGTTTCATGTGTGGGGTAACAAAAACTACCGAATGTTGATTTTTTTCACTATATGTTCGACGATAGGGTGAAATCTGCATGAAGACATGTGTATTTTTATTGCCTTGATCGGCCTAGGCTAGAACAGTTTGCTTTATCAATTACCGACTTATGTTCGATGATGGGTGTTCTACCCTATAATGTTCGCAAACCATCATGTTGAATTGGGAATGAATGAGACACACTCCCCATTGTGTTAAAAAAATTGAGCTTTAGGTTCCTGCACACTACTAGGAATGATCAACTTTTTTTTTTTCCTTATGTTTTGATGTGGTTTTCAACAATTCATCATAATTTATGTCAATGTCAAATTTAATGAGACACAATCCCCATTGTGTTAAAAAATAAATCTAGAAAAGGGGGCACATTTCTTTTAGTTGAAAAATGTTTTTCCTTAGACAACACATAGTGATGAACCTTCATTCTGAATAGGAGCAAACCTTGTCCAAAGAAAGTTTTAGATGATGATTTTAATTTTGCAATGCATCATTATGCCAAAGTTGATTTTATACATATGTGGGCAATGATAATGCACAAATAACCTCAACCCCTTTTTCAAAGACGTATATGCACTAGAACCTTTTTCATTGTGAAAGTCACACAAGCTTTTCATCAATAACCCAAAGTAGTGCAACAAATTGTGTTTTTTAGTTAAGGCATATTATTATTATTATATATTTTTATCTTGTCCAACTATAATTTATTTATTCTAATTTGATGTAAATATATTATTGTTCTTTTGTAATTATTTTAATAATACAAACCTCATGGCCAAGGAAAAAAACTTTGGATTTATGGAATGTACTTTAATAGTTGAATAAAATTTTAAATTTTAATATTAAACATCACTTTTAGAATGTGAAAGGTAAAAGTAATGGTAAAGGAGGTGGAGATATATCAAATTAATAATATTTTTATAATATAAGTTTTATAATAAAATGTGAAATTTTATGGAATTTACTCTAATATATAAATTAATATTTTATTTAAAAATTTATCATCATTTTGCTTCACTTGTATAAGCAATAGGTAAGAATAATGGCAAAGAAGGTGGAGGTTTATAATCAATTTAGTAATCACCTTTATAAATATAAAATTTATAATCATTTAAAATTTTGTGGAATATACTCCAATAATTAAATAATTTTTTAATGTTATGCTCATTTCAAAGGGAAATTTTCAAAGTCTATCTAATGAAGAGGTAAAAATAATGATAAAAGAAGCGAAGATTTTGAATGGGTATGTGAAAAATTAATTGTAAAGGATTTGTTTTGTCGTGTAGGTGGGTAGGGGAGACGAATGAAATAGCTAGGCTTTGAAAAAGTAATTATTTTAGTTATATGGATGGCATTGATAAATTTAAAACCGAAGATTTGATATTTGAAATTGTCACAACAATTGTATAAGATTAAATAAAATAATTTTGAATTTTTAAAAATGTTTATATACATTTGTTTCATATCTATGTAGGTTGGTAGGGGAAAGGAGTGAGGTAGTTAGAGTTAATAACAATAATTGCATCAAATAACATAATTACACCACTTGGGTCTCATGTTGCTTTGCATTACCAGTGATGTTGGATTGATGAAAATGATGTGTTGATATTTAATATTGATTAAAGCAAATCAATAAGAAAATTTGAAAATTTGAATCAATTTTTGAAATAATAATTAAATGAAAATTTTGCAAGTTCAAATGCAATTTAAAGTTGAAGTGCACTAATGTCTCTATATCCCAAAACCTCACCTATAGAAAGAGGTTGGTAAAAAACAAAATGCAATTATTACCCAAGAATGACATAATACAATATAACAATAAATATGTGTGTTGTGGAGCTTATTTGAATAAAATTAAAAATACAATATTAATCTTATTAAGAAATAGAGTCATGCACAATGTGATTCACTGGAAATTGAATTGTTGATGGTTCAAGGGGGGGGGGGGGAAAAC
>Ga0116227_10015448_pt1 | contig 11294 bp, 10 predicted proteins | sample S1TSphgellanicum_FD_89693 | JGI IMG/M metagenome (GOLD analysis project Ga0116227, IMG submission 89693) | Host-associated microbial communities from peat moss isolated from Minnesota, USA - S1T2_Fb - Sphagnum magellanicum MG | ecosystem: Host-associated > Plants > Peat moss > Unclassified... | reverse complement strand
GCGATCCCTCGTTAAAACTTATAACCCAGCGTCAATCCGTAGGTCCGCGGCGGCAGCAGCGTCCCCACCCGCACGTTGGCATACAGCGGTGCGGAGATGATGTCGTTGGCGATCGCGAACTTGTTCGCTGCATTGCGGACCCAAGCCGTTGCCGTCCAATGGGAGTCCATCGATTCCCATCCGGCGCTGGCGTTGATCAGGCCGTACCCAGGCTGGGTGGCGTCCCCATTATTGAACTCCGTGAAGTAGACCCGACCCTGGTAGGAGTCCTCCGCCTTGAACAGCAGCTTGCCGGCTGCACCCGGCAGGGGCACATCGTAGGTCAGACCCAGCCGCGCCGTGTAGGGTGGGGCGTTGTCGAGATAGTTACCCGCCACATTGACGGGTGCGAAGCCGTTGCCGTAGTAGGAATTGACGAAGGAAGTGTACTTGGCGCTGAGATAGGTCGCCGCCGCATCGAGTTGCAAATGCGGCAAGAGCTTCGCCGAAACTTCCGTCTCCACGCCGTAATTGTGGGCCGATGCGGCATTGACGGTCTCGACCACGCTCTCGGCATTGACGAAGCCCACCTGCAGATCTTTGTAATCGTAGAAAAAGCCGGCGACCGTGAATTGAATCCTATCCTCGAGGGCCTTGGCCTTGAGGCCCGTTTCGTAGGCCCACACGTACTCCGGGTTGATGACGGGATTCTCGCTGCCGATATTGATGACGCCGGATTTGAAACCGCGATTGATGCTCGCGTACAGCAGCGCATTGTCATTCACATGGTATTCCAGAAGGAACTTAGGTGTGAACGCGTTCCAGTCCGCCGATTGGTCGGTGGGGAGATCCAGTCCTTCCGCGGTAAACACGAACGAACCCGTGCCGGCGCGCTCTTCGTGGCTGAAGCGTCCGCCGAGGGTGAGGGACCAGTGTTCGTCGAAGACCTTCTGGCCCTGCAAGAAAACTCCCCAGGCGTTGCTGACCACCGAGCCTATCTGGTCGTATACGCCCGAGTCCAAAAAGTTGCAGGGTACGGGAGCACCCGCCACGCGGGGCGTGCAATCACCGCCGGTCAGCGTGACGCCAAGGCCTATCGTAGGCACCAATACGGCGCCGTCTCGTACCTCATGGAAGTAATCGAGGCCCGCGAGCCATTCGATGCCGAGGGCCTTGGTGCTCAGGGTGAAATCCTGGCTCCAGGAATTGCTGGATTCGTCATAGTCGTTGCGGCCGTAGATATTTGCGTTCGAGACGGCCAGATCGTCTGCATTGAAGCGACTGTAATTTCGGAACGCCGTGACACTCTTGAAGTCGAAGTCGCCCGGCGACCAGTCGACGATCGTGGTCGCGCCGAGACCGTGCCGCTTGTTCTCGGGATCGACGCTCGACCAGATGTCGCGCAGGTTTGGATTGCTGGTGCCGCAGCAATTGAAGATCGTCGAGGCGCCGAACAGGGCCACAGCCGGAAGCCCCGCATTGGTCGTGGTGGTCGGTCCGAAGTAGTGAAAGGCATAGTCGTCGTCGTTCTCATGCGAGTAATCGACGATGAAATCGATCACCAATTGCTCCTCCGGCTTGATGCGCAAGCTCGCGCGCACGGCCTGCGCGTCGCGGTTGTCGATCTGCGTTCCGGTGAAGAGGTTTTCGCCGTACCCATCCCGCTTTTCGATATTCGCGGCGATACGCCCCGACACCACGTCGCTGATGGGTCCGCCGATCGCACCCTCGAAAAGCTTGTCGTTATAGTTGCCGAACGTGACGTTCGCATAGCCCTCGAGGTCGTCGGTCGGCTTCTTCGTGACCATATCGACGACGCCCGCGGTCGCACTACGGCCGTAGAGGGTGCCCTGCGGTCCGCGCAGCACTTCGACCCGGTCCAGGTCGTAGAAGCCGGACAATTGCTCGGCGGGCAGTGGAATTTGTGCGCCGTTTTGCAGGAACGCGACCGCTCCGTCGGCTCCCAGATCGATGCTCGTGAGGCCGATACCGCGGATAAAGGTGCGGTTGACACCGAACTGATTGCCTACCGACAGATTCGGCACTTCCTCGGCGAGGTCGCTGATGTTTTGAACACCACCCGGCTTCAACGCATCGGCTGTGATGGCGCTGATCGATGCCGGCGTGTCGATGACGGATTCCGCGCGCCGCGTCGCGGTGACGACGACCTCGGTCAATGTCGTGTCGCTCGCCGGGGCTTCCGCGGCCGTCGTGCCGGCACTCTGTGTCCACGCGGTCGGCGCGGCAATGCACAGGGACATAAGTAAAACGGATTGCGGCAGTCCGAAGCGTGTCGGTGACCTGAAATCTATGAGCATTTTCAACCCCCAAAGCTGCGTAGTTACCGGTTATCGGCTTATATTTGCTGAGCTACCAAAGGTATGATTTCATTTATCACCGGGAAAGGGAAGAGTCCTGGATTAGAAAAGTTTGCAATGGGCGGCCACGCCACGGCCGCAATAGAGGGGGGAGTACCTGCATGCGCCAAGGAGTATATTCAGCGCTCATTCGGGGAAAGACTGACACTGCGCTTTACGAGCAATAGAAGCAGGAGAACCTATGAACGCATTTCGTATCGGAGCGATCACGGTGCATCGAATCGAGGAGTGGCAAGGAACGTTTGCGCCGCCGGAGTATTTATTCCGCGGTTTCGAGTCAAGTGGCTGGGATCCGCATGAAGCGGAGTTCGTTCCCGATTTTTTCCGCCGGGAGGATCGAAAGCTGTATGCGTTCCTGCAGAGCTGGGTACTCGACACCGGCAGTCAGCGAATTCTGTTCGATACCGGAGCCGGCAACGACAAGGTAAGACCGGGCATCCCGCTATTCGGAAATCTTCAGACCAACTTCCTCGAGCGCCTGGCGCGGGCGGGTTTTCAGCCTGAAGATATCGACATCGTCATTTGCTCGCACATTCATGTCGACCATGTTGGCTGGAACACGCGCCTCGTCGATGGCAAGTGGCAGGTCACATTTCCCAATGCGCGCTACGTTCTTCCAATGGCCGATCGCGACTATTGGGACCCATCGATCAGCACCCGTGGCCCCGGGGAAATCGGCACGCTCGTGAATGCCGGCATGTTCGAAGACAGCGTTCTTCCCCTGGTCCAGGCGCGCCGCGTGGAATGGGCTGAAGACGGTCTCGAGATACTACCCGGCCTATCGTTGCATGCCCGACCCGGACATACACCCGGAAGCATGATCCTGAGGGTGTCCTCGGGCGAGAGTCGTGCCATGTTCGTCGGTGACATCGTGCATCACCCGGCGCAGGTTTATAATCCGCACTGGAACAGCCTCTACTGCGAAGATCAGGAGCAGGCGCGGGTCAGCCGCCGCTTGGTTCTCAACGAGGCCGCCGACACCGGGGCACTCTTGGTGCCCGCGCATTTCGGCGGCGCGCACCTCATACGAGTGGCACATGAGGCTCAGGCTTTCAAACCGATCTACCTTTGAGGCGAGTGCGAGGAATAGAAGCATCGAATGACGAAAGCTAGCGCCGGCAGTAAACGTAGTGTCCAGTCGAGTGGGCGCGAACTCAAACCCAGTGTGGTTGCCTACAAACGCGAACGCATACTGCAGGAAGCGGTTACGCTTTTTTTCACCGAGGGCTATGCGGCGGCGACGCTCGATATGGTCGCCGAGCGCCTTAAGGTCACCAAACCGTTTCTCTACAGCTATTACCGCAACAAGGGTCATATCCTCAGCGCGATTTGCGAGATCGGTGTGCAGGAATCGCTGGCGGCGGTCGCCAACATCATCATCGACCGGTACGAATACATCACGATTTATCAACGCGAAATGATGAACCTGGAGGAGTCCGATGCGCGCCGGATCCTACGCCTCCGGCATCAATTCGATCTGCGGGTGGCCCAAATGGTCGAGGCATGTCGGCGGGAGGGCTTCGTGACCTTGGATGACGCGCCAGAGATGGCCATTTGGATGGGCGGCCTGTTGAGTTGGATCACCAACTGCTACGGACCCGGCAGCAAGCGCTCGCGGGAAATCATCGTGAAGCAGGTTGTTCATGCGTGCATGCGATTGATCGGGCTCGGTTAGCAGAAGAGCAAAGAAGCGAACCAAGAGGAGTGGCGACTGTGCGGGACTTCCATGATCCACGCGTACCGAACCGTGACGTGTGCGTTTTGCGTTATTTGCTCGACCGCTTCGCAACCGAAAGAGCGGACAAGACCCATCTGATATTCGAAGACGGCGAGGAATGGAGTTTCGCCGAGGTGCGTCGGCGTACGATCGCCAAAGCGGTCGGGCTGCAGCGGCTTGGCGTGCGGCGCGGCGAGCGCGTTGCGGTGTGGCTGCCGAACGGCCGTGACGCGTTGATCGCGTTTTATGCAATTAATTACCTGGGCGCCGTGTTCGTGCCGTTCAATACGGCTTACCGCGGCAACCTGCTGGCGCATGTCATTGCCAATTCGGGCGCGAAAATCTTGATCACCCACCCTGATTTGGTGGGCCGCCTTGTCGATGTAAACCGTGCGGCGGTGGAGCAGTTGGTATTGACGACCCTTAAGGGCGCGCCTGACGTCGGGCTGCCGGCGACCCGCTTTGATGATCTCGATGGCCGTGCAGAGGACCTGGCTCCCTTGGACAAGCCGATCGAGCCGTGGGATTTGCAATCGATCATTTACACATCTGGAACGACGGGCCCGTCCAAAGGTGTGCTTTCCTCGTACCTGCATATGTTCTCGAATGCCGGACCTGAATCGTGGCCCATGGTCGGCGAGGACGACCGCTATCTCACCGTAGCCCCGATTTTCCACATCGGCGGCATGGGCCCCCCCTTCGTCATGCTCGCCCGCGGTGCCTCCGTGGCGATCGTCGAGCATTTCTCGACCGAGCGATTTTGGGAAGTGGTGCTGAAAACTCAATCGACGGTTATTTTCCTGCTGGGTGTGATGGCGACGTTTCTGATGAAGCGTCCTCCATCCCCCGACGACCGACGCCATGGTGTGCGACTCGCCTTCATGGTCCCGCTGACCGACGATGCAGCGGCGTTCAAGGCACGCTTCGGTATCGATATCTACACGATCTTCAACATGACCGAAATCTCCTCACCGATAGTCTCCGAGGCGAATCCTGGCAAACGGGGGACATGCGGCCGAGTGCGTCCGGGCGTCGATGTACGGCTGGTGGATGAGCACGATTGCGAAGTGCCGATTGGGACCGTTGGCGAGATGCTGGTCCGAACCGACCGGCCATGGGGCATGAACAGCGGTTACAACGAGAACCCCGCGGCAACCGCTCAGGCATGGGCCAATGGATGGTTTCACACGGGAGACGCTTTTCGCCGCGACGAAGAGGGATATTTCTATTTCGTGGATCGGATGAAGGATGCGATCCGCCGGCGGGGCGAAAACATCTCATCCTTCGAGGTGGAGTTGGAGGTGTGCGCGCACCCCGACGTCCGCGAGGCGGCCGCAATCTCGGTCCCCTGTGAATTCTCCGAAGACGAAGTCATGATCGTCGTCGCCGCGGTTCCCGGCCGATCGATCGATCATCACGCACTCGCCAGCTTTGTGATGCAGCGAATGCCTTATTTCATGGTACCGCGCTACATTCGCGTCCTCGACGAACTGCCCAAGACACCATCGGCGAAAGTCCTCTAGAGTGAGCTGCGCAAAGAGGGCGTGACCAGCGATACCTGGGATCGAGAGGCCGCCGGCATGCGCGCGCGCCGCGAAGCGTTGACGAACCAGTGACAATTTGACGGCCGGTCGAGTCAACCGAACCTCAAGTAAGAAGCGGCCAGATCACGCGTGCCGCACGCACTACCAGATCTTCCAAAAGGGCTTTTTCCCTGCTGCGAGCGACTGCAGAGACCGAAGGTGCAGACTGGCTTTTGGATGACCCTGCGCCACCGCGCGTTCGCACCAATGAATGGCACGGGGTATGTCCTGGGCGACTCCATCACCGGCGCTCAAGAGTATCGAGAGATCGTATTGCGCCCGAGCGTCGTTCTGCTCGGCGGCTCGCTCGTACCATTCGGCCGCGTAGACCTTGTCGCGCGTCGCCGCGCGCGCAGCATCCGTGTCGCCGATGCCGTTGACATATGTCCAGGCGAGATGCATCTGCCGTTCCGTTTCGACCCACTCACGCAGGACTCCCACTTTCGTGAACCCTGGCAGATCCTGCCGTTCAGCCCAGAGCTCCGGCCCATCGGGAATGCGGTGTGAGAATATCTGCGAGCGCATCAGCCAACGGTACAGCTCCTCGTTGGCTTCGAACGAAGCCTGCGTCGCGCTGATCACAAGAGACAAGAGACGCTTGGGTGACTTCCAGCACAGTACCAAACATCGGCGCGTCACGCGCTCTCCCGGACGAACGCCGCAAAACTCCTGTGCGGCGCCCCACCATTTTTGCCCGATCACTTGATAACGCTCGCCTGTCGCGGCAAGCCAAGGGGCCGCGGCAGAAAAAGCGGGCAAGCGCGCATCGGCCCATTGCAAGTACGACAACCCGGGGTTGCGGTAGCCGCTGAAGGCGAATTGGGTGCCGGTCTCCGGCTCGACGAAACGACCGACCTCGGGCAACCCGCGGTTCAACCAATTACTCGGCAGGTAGCAATCGACGCCGATGCCCCGCAACCATTGATCGGTGCGCGGAATCGCTAGGAATTTCTGGTTGCCGGGATCATAGGGCGCAGGTTTGGGCGATGGAACCGGAATGAAAGTGACCGCGTAATCGCCCAGCTGCGGCAGTTCCTCCCGCCGCAGGCGCGCGATGATGCCGTCCAGCACGTCATCCGAGTAAAACGGCAACGCCGGCAACAGTTTTGAATAGCGCGGCTTCATCAAGACATGATCGATCGCAGGATTTTCGAGTCCCGAGAGCTCGCGCACCCGAAACCACGCGAGAATCACGCTCGGGTAACGCGCGGGAACCCAGTGGTTGCCGAACTCGGTCGGCGGGGCTGGTCGCTCGGCATATTGCGTGCGGTGCGTGTAGAAGTCGCATAGCCAGATCAACGCTTCGGAGGCGTTCGAAAGATCCGCCGTTAGCGCAAGTGCGGCCAACCGTTGCTGGATAAGGGTACCTGGGAGGTCCTCGCCGGCTCTCGAACCTACGATGCCGGCATCGAGCCCAAAATGATCGAACACAATGCGAACGATCCAATGAAAAAGAGGCAAGCCGTCTGCCGATTCGACCTTGCCGCGAGCAAACGAGTCCTGCAAAACGATCGCCAACCATTTGGCCTGCGCCTCGAAACCGAGCGACAGACAGTCGGCCACAAGCAGCGCGACCTCGCCGAAATCGACGGCGCCGCGCGCGAGCATCTGGACCCAGATCCGCCAGAATCGGTAGGTGACGCTTTTCTGCAATTCCGAGCGCCAACCGGCGTCGGTACGGCTCCCGAACATCGAGAGAATTGCGAGTCGCTGGTGTTCATGTTCGGCCCCCCACAGCACGTTGCGCGCGACCAACTCGGCAAAGGGCGGCAGGCAAGGCACATCGTTGTCGTCGTACTCTCTGAACGGGTTGCCGCCGTCGGCGTAAGTCTGCATTGCGACGCGGTTTGCCGCGTACGCCGGCAACCAGCTCTCGTCCTGTTCGACCGCACGCTTGGCGAGCGTTTTCTCGCTGATCCATCCCTTGAGCACACCCAACCGTGCGCCGGTCTGCGTTGCCTGCGCGTCGGCACGGCTTCTGCCGGCGTCGGGCTGGTTTCCTGCGGTGCGGCAGCGGTGGGCGAGCCAACGCAACAGGTCGATCTTGTAGGCAGAGATCGTATCGTCCTCGACCGCGATTTCTTCCACCTTCGCTTGCCAACCTGCGCGCTTCGCGTGGGTGATCGTCGCGCTCAACAACTCGCGGTGCGGTTCCGTTGCGCTCAACGAGAAATCCTCACCGCCGTCGTCGCCTTCGTAGAATCGATAGGGATTGCCGGCCAAGTCCTCGAGCAAATCGGGCAGTACCCCCAGGTCCGCAGTGGTCAAGCCAGAGCGGCAACGATGGGCAAGGTAGTGCATCAGCCAGGAATCCCAGATGAACAGCTTGCCGTTGGTGGGCACCGGATCGTCGAACGATACCGGCTCGCCCGTATTCAGATGCCGATTACCATACTCGATCGCGGCATCTATCACGGAACGGTTCTGCGCCGTCGCAGCAACCTCGTAGTCATTCGACGAATGCCCCTCGTATTCGGCGGCTGCCTCCTCCAAGAGCGCAGCCAGCGTGTCCCGCTCGAGGCTGCTGAGGCCGGACGAACCGGGAGTCATGGCGCTACGATGCAATTCTTCGGCGGAACGATAGGAGCACGCAGAGTGCGCCGGGCTCGGCAGCGCAAGTCATGGCGCAGCCGGCAAGTAATGCAAAAACGTAGCCGTAGCGGGTACTTGCCATAAGCAGGCTGAGAATACCATGTCAGCCTATTTGCGCTGGACGCAAAAACGCCCCTGAGGTGCAATGCCGGCGCTGTGTTACTGCGAGGTCAGTGGCGCCGCGGGTTGCGCTCGCGCTGCTTCCTTTTCCTTCTCTTTCTCCTTCTCCTTCGCTCGATGGTGCCCAACTGCGCAACCGATCGCGGCACCCGCCACCGCATGGTGACCCGCCACATGGCCCACTACGCCGCCGACGGCTGCGCCTTTGATGCAGCCGTGCGCATTTGCTATCACCGGGAGCGCCGCGAGCGATAGGGTTGCCACAAACAAGAATTTACGCATGTTGAGTTTCCTTACGCTATGAGAGAAATCGATCCCATCGTCAGTGCAAAGACGTAGAACGCCACCGCATATGCCGCGCCGGCCAACAAAATCAACCAACCGTCTATGACTGCGCCATGCGTGCGAAAAAGATGCGTATTCATTGGCTTTCTCCCGTGTGCTATGTCCAATAACACGGCAGCAATGCAAAAGTTGCACTCCATAAGACTCCTGCCCATGGGCCGGAGGGGAGGCTCATGGGGCGGAGGGGAGCCGCCGTTTAGCACCCGCTCCAATGTCGGTAATGGCGCGGCCTGGATTGCGCGATTGACAACATCGGGTAAGGTGGGATAATCCCACCAATGATATTAACCCTGGACGCCAAGCGCCGACTGACGCTCCCTGCGAGTCTGGTATCCGCACAGCCCGGCGATAATTTTCAGGCGGTATTCGACCCGGAAGAAGATGCCGTCATATTTCGTCGCTTGTCCAAGAATTCGGATTGGCTGACGGTCCTCAAGGGCTGTCCGGTGAAGATGGACGACCTGCCGCCGCGAAGGCGCGAGTTTCCCAAACGCTTGAAGCTGTGAGTTGGCTTCTAGATTCTGATGTGCTGAGTCAACCTGCCAAGAAGGCAGGTGATGTACACGTCATAGCTTGGTTGGAAAAACATCAAGACCAGTGCTACACGAGTTCGATCGTGGTAGCACAGCTTGCATTCTGGGTGCGCACAAAGCGCGGAAAACAACGCATCGCCTTGCAGAAGTGGCTGACGGATCTGATCGAGGCCATGCAGGGTCGAATTCTTGGTTTCAACGTATCGACCGCTCACGTATGGGCGGAGCAGCAATACCAGTTACAAGCGGCGGGAAAGCGTATGCCTGTTGAAGACAGCTACATCGCGGCAATTGCGCGGCGGCACAACCTCACTGTCGTCACGGGTAACGTGAAGGATTTTCAGCGGCCCGGAATCAAAGTCTTCGATCCGTTCAACGCTGAAGCCACTTGATGAAAAGCCGCAGAGGCTTTGCGCACACGCCGCAAGCGCCTTCTGCCGCGCGTCACCAGCAAAATGCCGCCCAACAAAGTCAGAGCGCTGGCGCTTGTGGTCGCGTCGATCTCCGGCGCCGTCAGGGGACCGCCGCTCGTCGTGACTTGGTTGATACAGATTCCCGCATCGGGCGTTCCCGCAGGAGCACAGACCGGATTCGAGCTTGGGTCACCGGGGATCAACGGTCCTAAGTTCGGTGTGCCATAACCGCTGAGCGACCCGGGCCCTCCAGGAATGTTGAGCGTACACCCCACTGGCATTCCTGCGCACGGGCCGGAATCCGGCGGTAGCGGGTCGTCGCCGTTCGTCAAGTGCGCGGTGTAAGTCCCGCCGACCGTACCGAAATCAGAAGAATGGGTAAGGTCTATCTTTACGCTGTAGTACTCGCTGTCTTGAAATGTCGTACTGACGTCATAGCCCTGTTGACCGGTACTCAAGGTGTAGAGGTTGCCTAGGGGAAAGGATTGCGATCCACCCACTCCAAAGACGTTGTAACTTGCCGTGATACTGGCCGGCAGGCTCAACTGTGCCTGGCTGGTCACCGCCATGTTGAGTTTCACCTCGGGCAGAATGTTGTAATAGAACGACTGCCCTTGGTTGAGGGCGTATTGGCCCAGCGCACCTAACTGATTCGCGATCGTGCCGCCCGTCCCCGCGATGAAAGTCTGCGGATCGCTCGCGGAGTAGTGCGAGATGGGTGAGGTACTAATCCACACCAGATCGCCGTAGGTGACCGTCGGGGTGACGCTGACACTTTGCTGAACTTGAGTTCCGACGGTAACGCCCAAGCTGGCGCTCGCCACCGTCACGCACGCAATGACACAGCCTCGCGCCTCCACGCTGTAAGCGGCTGTGGCACCGGGGCCTGAACCGCTGCTCGAAGTCCCGACTGACGATCCATTCGCCGCATTCAGGCTTGCCGAAAGATCCGCGGACGGTGAACTGGGGGAGGACACCGACGCATTGAGGATATTCGTCGAGCCATTGAGAGGGCCGATGCTGTAAACAAAACTGCTGTTCGCGTTGCCCGTGACGGAAGCCTGTGACACCGAACCCGACCATCCGGGCGTGTAGTCCACATTGAGGGTCGTGTGTGAAGTGACTTTCTCTCCCGCGGTCAGCGGGTTCGTCAGGGTAAACGCCGTCGAGCCGCCGGTCGCCACACTCAAGTCGCCTTGAGCCACGCTGGCATTGGCAGAGATGCCCAAGTCGCTCCACGGAAAGGGCCCCGCAGACTGGCTCGCGCCGCCGAACGTGGCCGTCGTGCTCGATGCGGTTCCGACGGTGATAGTTTGGCCGACCGCGGCGGAGGCGGCAACCCACATGAGGATACCCGACGTCGTTCGTACAACTCTTTCCACGCAAAGCGCCATGAGAATCCCCTTGAAGTTACGAGCCGATGCCCCGTCACGGGCTGACACTCCCAGGAGAACCGCGGATCGGTGAGATTCCCGCCATTTGTCCGAGCTGATTGTGAAGCGCCCGGTTTACGTGGCGGGATTGCCCGACGAATGCGGTTCTTTAGAGGAGTGCTGCAGACGGCGGTCGGAATCGATCTGTTGTGGGAAAAAACTCATGGAAATGACTGAACTGAAAGCTCCAGAAATATCGGT
>Ga0116227_10015447_pt1 | contig 11294 bp, 13 predicted proteins | sample S1TSphgellanicum_FD_89693 | JGI IMG/M metagenome (GOLD analysis project Ga0116227, IMG submission 89693) | Host-associated microbial communities from peat moss isolated from Minnesota, USA - S1T2_Fb - Sphagnum magellanicum MG | ecosystem: Host-associated > Plants > Peat moss > Unclassified... | reverse complement strand
GTTGGTAGAGTGAAATCTGATCAGATAAGATCTTTTGTTAGATAAATTGAGTGTTGCGCAACATGACTGACTTAATTCTTGCAAGTGTGGTCAGTCAAATAATGGAGAAGCCGAAAACCATTATAAACGAGTAGGCAATTTTCATTGATTAAAGTTTAGCTTTTTGATTTAAAAAGCATCTATCATTATGAAACAAGCAAAATTTGCATTAACAGCAGTTGCCCTTTTCGCAGTTATTGGTGGAGCATTAGCATTTAAAGCTAATAGAATATCAAGAACTTTTTATAAATTTGGCGTAACTACTACTGCCGGTGGTTTATCTGTTACTGGTTGTGTTCTGCCTTACAATTTGTCATACATTCCTGCTTCAAGCGGTCTTGAAATTCAGTCATCTTCTGCATTTAACACAGATCTTCCTGACCAGGTTTGTACTGCTATCGTAGCATCTAATGCTTAATTAGAATGAACCTATGGGCAGTTAATTACATGTTTCATAGGTTTTTTTTGATTATACAATTCTTATTTGTAAAAGCTGTCTCCCATGTTTAGATACTGGGAGATGGCTTTTTTTCTTGTTTCCCGCTGGTGTATTTCATTTATGGATTATTTTGGTATCTCTAAATTTTATAGTCGGACCTCTAATCTCCTAGTTATTGTCTATAAAGTCATTATTTTTTTATCTAGTTGATATGTGTGGCTTTGTTTTCTGGAACTGCTACCTTTGATTGGACAGAGAGTTAAGCTCTTGTCTTAACTTTGAAGACAATGAGTAAAAAAGAAAGAAAGAGTTATGACAAGGCTTTCAAACTGGTGGCTGTAGAATTGCACCGGAGTGGCAAAACAGCCGTTACTGTTGCAAAAGAATTGGGTATAGGCGTTGATATGATTCGTCGCTGGACCAGAGAGCACAGTAAGCATGATACCCGTAGTTTTCCTGGGAATGGGAAACAGGATCTGACAGCAGAACAGAAGGAGATTCAGGCCCTAAAGAAAGCCCTCCAGGAAGCAGAAATGGAAAATCGGATACTAAAAAAGGCAGTCAGCATCTTCTCCAGGGAAGACAACAAATATTCAGGTTCGTAAAGGAGCATCGGGTAGAATTTGATGTTGAGAAGATGTGCAAGGTGTTCAAAGTAAGCCGAAGTGGATTTTATGCCTGGTTAAAGAGCAGCCCGTCTGACAGAAGTATTGAAAACGAACATCTTACTGATCAAATAGTAAAAGCATACCACAATAGTAAAAAAATATATGGCAGTCCCAGGGTTACAATTGAATTGAATAATCAGGGAATAAAAGTATCCAGACCAAGAGTTGCCCGACTGATGAAAAAAGCAAAAATCCGGAGTATTGTGAAGAAGAAATTCAAGGTCACCACTGATTCCAGGCACAAATATCCAATTGTAGAAAATAAGCTTGACAGGCAATTTAAGCCAGAAAAGACAGGCGCGGCGTGGGTTTCGGATATTACATATATTAAAACAAAACAAGGATGGCTATACCTGACTATAGTTCTGGATCTGGGAGACAGGAAAGTTGTCGGCTGGTCATTGAGTACTACCATGAAAGCAGCTGAAACCGTAATTCCAGCATGGAGGATGGCAGAAAAGAACAGACCTGTGAGGCAGCCATTGATATTTCATTCTGACAGAGGAGTTCAGTATGCCTGCAACGAATTTAAAAGCTTATTAGCGCCGAATCCATTAATCACAAGGAGTATGAGCCGTAAGGGGAATTGCTGGGATAATGCGGTCGCGGAAAGCTTCTTAAAATCACTTAAAACAGAGTTGGTGTATCAGAATAAATTCCTAAGTAAAGAGGAGGCAGCATTGGCCATATTCGAATATATAGAAATCTGGTACAACCGTAAAAGATTACATTCTGCCCTGGGATACATGTCACCACAGGATTTTGGGGATTTTTTAAACAAACAAAATATTGCAGCTTAACCGAATGTCCATTTTATTGTTGCAATTCCAAAAGTAAATAGCAATATAGTTGCGTAAGTCTTTTAGCACATACCTGTATGGATCATGAATAGCATTACTTTTCTTAAATGCTACACCGGCTGAAGTAGTATAAGAAGACGCAGATACTAAAATATAGAACAACAAGTATTTTGTTAGTAGTTGTCTCTTCATTTCATGCCAATTTTAAAGATTACCCCATCCACCATGATACTTATACACCTTATTTCCAATCTCATTCTTTAATGCCAACTCTTCACTACCACACCAATCGAAATGCTCAAACCAAACACCCCCAACACAATCAGAGAAAGAATATCTCCTACACCCGAATCAAAGGGCCATAAAATTGTATCTTCCCCAGGAATCATTTTAATATCCACCAACTCACCTATATAGTGTTTCTCACAAAAACCGCCGCGAGTCTGTTTTTCATATCTTTTATTATTGTAGCTAAAACTAACATAGTAGGGAACTTTTGTACCTATACAGCTTGATGGCATCTTCTCTATTTTCATTTTCACGATTGTGCCATGCTGGCCAACTTCAAGTTTTTTCAGGCAGTTGGGGAGCAGAAAGAATGATCCAATAAAAAAAATAAGTCCCGTGATAAAAATAAACTTCATGCGCTAAATTAATCAACCTGTTAAAACCAAAATCACCCCGCTTTATTTAAATAGTTGATTAACCAGATAAAGAAACACACTAACGAATAATCCAACCAAAAAAACGACAACATAAACTGCGGCAATAATTTCCAGGTTGTTATCGATCACTCCATAAACGGCCACTGCTGCCATTAAAGCTATAAAGACTATATTTCTTGGGGTTTTAACCCAGGTTACTAATTTCCTAACCATGCTTACGCGATCTTATTCATTTGTGACTTATTCAACCTTTTTATTTCGTCATTAGACAACTATATTAAAGTTAGTAATTTGCCTATTGTAGTATCCTTTTACGTTATACCTGGATAATAACACATCTCCTCCAACATCATTTATCCTTAATTCTCCTCCACACCGGCTTTTCTTCCATGCACTTATATATAAAACGATTCTTCATCAAATTTAAAAACCCTAACAACAAGGAATCATCCGTGGGATTTCTATTTACTCTTATCTTAGCATTAAATGCCAGCAAATAGGTAGGCCCATCAAAAATGCCACTCTCTTTATCTGGAAATGGCCCGGAATTCAAAATGGCTGCTGCATCTTTAACCGTACTTTGCCAGTCGGCAGTATCAACACTAAAGCTAAACCCCTCAAAGAATTGGAGATCTTTCCGGTTTTCGTCACGCTTTCCTCCATTCTGATAATAGAACTGAACCACCTGATAAACAATAGCCCGTATCCTATCTCCATCTTTCCTAAAAGATATTAAGAGAGAAGTATCAAATTTCTTTTCATAGCAAAAAGTTAACTGATTACTATCACCCGATATTACATCATTTGTCAATGAGAATTTTCCAACTAAGGAGCCTAGCAGATAAAAATTAGAATCTAAGACCGCTTGCTTAGTGTAATGATCTTTCATTCCTATCTGATGCTGACAGGACATCGCCAGTAGCAGGACGATTAAAGTAAGGCCGCCCCACTGCATACTCAATGGCAATGGAATCCCCCACCTGTAATTTCGAATCATGTGAATTATTTGTGTATGCTTCACCATTTACATAAAATAAGTAAGAGTAAGAACCTTGATGGCTTACCGGGCTATTTCCCGCATAATTCTTTTCGTCGATAATGACTGCATTTACCCTAACGGTATCATGCTGCAACCAGTAGGACGTAAGTACTCTTTTGCCTATGGCATAAAAGATATGCCCAATACAGAAAAGTAAAACCAGCGCACTAAAAACATACCCATTAAATAAAATGATTCTTCCCGAATTAACCATTCACATCTTCGTTGTATCTTACCACTTCTTTATCACTACACTATGCCTAACATCCACCTCATCGTTATCAAAACAAACGATCCAGCTTCACTTTCCGGCTTTTATACGACCCTGGGTTTCCAGTTTCACTATCACCGGCATGGGAATGGTCCTTTCCATTATGCCAGCGTTGGCACAGGCGTACTACTGGAAATCTATCCCTTACCCAAAGGCATTACGGTGGCTGATAATACCACCAGACTCGGTTTTACAGTGGCTAGTTTAGACGACATCATAAAAGCGTTGCCCGAAGATACAGTTATTACAGCACCTGCATCAACTGAATGGGGCTACAGTGCCATCATCCAGGACCCTGATGGCAGAAAAATCGAACTACTACAGGCATAAAAAAAAGCCGCCCCTGCTCACGCAGGAACGGCTCCATATCTACGAGAAAAAACTACAACGTCTTCACCCGGATATTCCGGAAACGTACAATAGATCCATGTCCCAGGAAACCAATATGACCGGTTTCCCTTTTCAGACCTGGATGCTCCTTATGATCCAGTGTGCCGTTTTTACGGGCATCGGCGATATCGCCATCCAGGATCACAGTGCCGTTTAAGATCACTTTGATATGTGTACCATTTACGATGGCTTCTTCGGTGTTCCACTCTCCAACGGGTTTCAGGAAACCTCGTTTAGCGGGGATTACACCGTATACGGAACCATGATACTGGTATACGTGCAGATCTTTATAGATGTCTGCTTCGTTGTCCAGGATCTGTAATTCCATGCCTTCGTAGGCGGCATCGCCTTCTAATGGAGCACGGATACCAAGACCGTTATTGGCGCCAGGCGTCAGTTGGAAATCAAAACGGAAAGAGAAATTTTTGTATTCATCTTTCGTATAGAGATTACCGTGACCACCATTGGTAGGATAGATCACCAGGTCGCCGTTGTCGATCACATAGTCTTTGGTGTTGCCGGTCCACTCGTGCATGTTGGTACCGTCGAATAACATTTTGTATCCGGCTTTCTTTTCTTCGTCGCTCAGCACAAATGGCTTAGGACGCGGAATTTCGCGGATATACAGATCGCGGTAGGCCACGTAAGTGCCGTGTGCCTGCAGTTCAATCTGTTCTTCCGGGAAGATGGGTAAACCACGGTCCCAGTAGTTTTCCAGGATGGTGTTATCCGTTACCAGCTCTCCGTTGAGGTACACTGTTACACGGTCGCCCTGCATGAGGATGCGGAAATGGTTCCACTCACCGATGGCGTTATCTGCCAGTTTCAGGGGCTTGCTTTCATGCTGCTGATTGTTGTATAAACCACCGGAGCCTACCTGCGCACCTACGTCGATGCGGGAAGTATCCCAGATCTGTACCTGCGGAGAACCACGGAGATAGATACCGGCGTCGCCTTGTGCCGTGATCTTCCAATCGACCAGCATTTCGAAGTCGCCGTATTTCTTTTCGGTGCAGAGGTTATCACCGCTGCCGCCGAATACCAGCAGACCGTCTTTGGCCGACCAGCCTTTGCGCATGTTGTCATTGGCTTTATCCTGCGCTTTGGCGAGGGCTTTGGCATCCATTTTACCACGGGCTACCGGATTTTCCACCAGTCCTTTCCAGCCGCTGAGGTCTTTACCATTGAAGAGCGGAACGAATCCTTCTCCTGCGGGCATTTCTGCCAGGTATTTGCGGATAGACTGACGCTGATAATCTGCATCTCCACCGTTTAATACTTTCGATGTTTTCTCCAGGAGAGAACGTACGATAGGTCCGTTATAACTTTTATCCGCCAGGGCGATGTTCATCACCGCGTTGGCAGCAGCCTGTTGTACAGAGGTGTTGTCGAGATAGTTGCCGGCGAATAATAAAGCAGGCAATGTTTTGCAACGCTCTACTCCTTCCAGGATCTTTTGTTGTACAGCAGCTGATGGAGATAACTCCATAGCGTTGCGGAACATCAGCAGTTGCTGGTCGGCGGGTAAGGCGGAGCGACGGGTCAACGTCACATAACCGGCGAGGGCTTCATCGCGGTAGTCGGCATTGTCGCGGGCGATTTTTAATAATGCAGGTGCAGCGGCAATATCTTTCCAGGTAGACAATGCGTTCACGGATGCTTTTTTCGTATTGGCGTCGCCGTTAGCGAATGATGCCAGTACGGGCGACAGCGCCGTTTTATCACCGATACCCGCCAGTACAGGAAGGTAACGGGATTGTTGTGCAGCGGAAACAGCTTTCATCTGTGTCATTACATCAGCGCTGGTAGCACCGGCGTTGATGAGTGCCGCCTGGATGTTGGTGACATCCGTGGCGTCGCTGGTATTGTTCAGCAAGGTAAACAGCTGAGGAAGATTGGCTTTGGTAGCTACATCTTTCAATGCGCTGATAGCCGCGCTGCGGGTGTCCACATTGGTGCTGGCTGTCAGTGGTAATACATCATTGATGCGGCTGTCTGCTTTACGTGCAGCGATCACCGTTAGTAAAGCGGTTTGCGCAGACGCAGGCATGGTGGCCAGGGCAGCACCTGATTGTGCAGCCACTTCTTCACCCGGCATGATCAGTAATGCGTTTTTCACTGCTTCAACAGTAGCGGCATCGCCTGTTTTCATTACCTGCAGCAGGGAAGGCAATGCAGCAGCACCACCGGTGGCGCCCACCGCCTTGATAGCAGCGAGTTTCACGTCTTCATTTTTGCTACCCAGTAATTTCTGGAGTGCAGGTAGCGCAGCGGCTACTTTATTATCTCCCAACATACCAATAACAGCGGCTTTACCGGCATTATCAGCACCTGTCAGTTTTTTCAGCCATAAGGCGTTAGCGGCCAACTGGTACTGTCCTGCGAATTTCAGGGCAGCATCACGGTACTCGCGGTTTTTATCATCTGCAGCAGCTAACAGCAGCGGCATGCTTTTCTCACCACGGATGGCAGTCAGCAGCTTTAACGCAGCGGTACGGGTATGTACCTGTGCATCTGTTTTAGCCTGTTTCAACAGGTTGTCTGCAATTTTATCAGCAGCAGCTTTATCTGTCAGGTGACCGGCATAGTAGAGGTAAGACGCAGTGGCATCGGTTACATCATAGCCATAACCACTCTTTGCAGCAGCAGCGGCCAGCACTGGTGCGGAGGCGGGTGCACCTATCTGCGCCAGGGCGTAGAGGGCCACTTTAGCGAGTTTAGGATCTGCATTGGTAGCCAGTGGTGCAATGGCGGTAGCCGCAGCGGTATAACGGCTATCCCCCAACGCTTCTGTGCGAGTAACGCGGTTATCGCCGGTAGCGGAGCCTAAGGCAGTTAACAACGCCTGCTGTGCAGCAGGTGTGTTGATCTTCACGAGTGTACGGGCAGCCTGGTCGCAAAGACGTTGATCAGTGAGCAGCGGCTGCAACGCAGGAACGGCATCGTTTTGTGCGAGGGTTTCCAGCTGGGTGAGCAGGAAAAACTTGTTTTCCGGATCAGCGCTTTTTGCCAATGCTTTGCAAAGCGCGGCAGATGCCTGTTTACGGGCAGCTTCCTTTCCGGGCTGGGTCACATAATAGGCGTATCCAGCGAGCGCATACTCCAGTTGTGTGTTATTGCCCTTTCCAGGCGCAGCCAGCATACCTGCGATGGTAGTGAGCCCATCTTCCCCCAGCGCCGCAATCGCCTCCATATTGGTGTTAAACTGCGTTTTATTGGGGGCGGGCATCAACGCCAGCACATCGGCTATTTTTGTATGGAATGCACGCTGATCTGATGGGCCCTGTGCGGATACCAGGCTACTCCAGCCAACCAGTAATGCAATGAGTAAGTATTGTATCTTTTTCATAATTCGTTTACTTGATTGTTTAGATGGTCCATGGTCCGCGCATAGGCTGATAGATGAGGGCATTGGCGCCGGCATCATCTATAAATTCCTGTTTTACCGGATCGAATTTCAACGAACGGTTCAGGCGCAGGGCAATCTTACCCATGTTCACCAGCGTAGCAGAACGATGACCATTCTCTTCGTTCAGGGCGAATTTCCGGCGGTTCTTCACAGCATCCACGAAATCGGTTTGCTGTGGTTTCGGATCCGGGAAGGCAGCCAGTTTCTTTTCCAGGTCCTGTATATCGGAACGGAAACCAGGATACAATTTACCTTTTGGTCCTTCTATATACGCTGCTTTTTCGTCGGCGCCATCTCCATCGAGAACGATCTGGCATCCGTCAGCATAGGTATAGGTAATTCTTCTCCAGGTACCTACGGCATCAGGGTGTTGCTGCGGTGCATCTACTTCCACACTTACCGGACTGGTATCATCTTTCCCCAGGAAGTACTGGATAGGATCCAGGTAATGCTGGCCCATATCTCCCAAACCACCACCATCATAATCCCAGTAACCACGGAAGGTCTGGTGAACACGGTGTGGGTTATACGGACGATAAGGCGCCGGCCCCAGCCACATATCATAATCCAGTTCCTTTGGAACCGGCATGGGGTCCAGGTTTGTTTTACCTACCCAGTAAAATTTCCAGTCGAAACCAGTGTGCTTGCTCACGGTCACTTTCAGTGGCCAGCCCAGCAAACCACTGTCCACCAGCTTCTTGATGGGTTTCACGGTAGTGCCCATTCCATAAAAACGGTCTTCAAAGCGGAACCAGGTATTGAGGCGGAAAATCCTGCCATGCTGTTGCACGGCTTCCACCAGGCGCTTGCCTTCGCCTATGGTGGCAGTCATCGGCTTTTCACACCAGATGTCTTTTCCAGCACGAGCAGCGTCGGCTGCAATAATACCATGCCAGTGCGGTGGAGTAGCCACGTGTACGATGTCTACTTCGGGTAAGGTGATCACCTCGCGGTAATCAGAAAAGGTTTTAACACCTTTACTTTTCTCACCCAACTGGTCCATGGCCAGTTTCAGGTGACTGCGATCTACATCGCAGAGCGCCACCACGCGGGTACCGGCATAGCCAAAGTGGCCACGTCCCATACCACCGGTGCCTATAATGGCTTTGGTCAGCTGGTCGCTTGGAGCCAGGTAACCGCGGCCCAGCACATGCCTGGGCACAATAGTAAATGCAGCAAGCGCTCCCAGGGAATTTTTGAGAAATGCCCGCCTCGAATCGCTGTTTTGTTTCGCCATATTTCAGTTTAATTGAATGCCAGAGTTGTTAGGATTAATAGTATTTGTTCACTGTATAATAATATTTTCACGGTCGTTGTTAGATCCTGGTTCACTGACTGGTAAGATATAATCCAGTCGCGGGATATGCAAATACCACTACGGAAAATTTGATAAGCGGTAAAATCAATAGCCGGGATTTTGTACCATTTCAGGATTGGACAATGTTTCCTTTTCCGGTACCGGCCAAAGATAATCACGATCAGTATAAGATCTGTCCTGTACCTTCACGGTCACGCCAGTCTGCGGATTGGTCGCACCGGCCACAGGTCCGTTCATCACCTGCTTCACGATTCCCCATCTCCGGATATCAAAATAACGCTGTCCTTCAAACGCCAGCTCTGACTGCCTTTCCCGACGCACCAGCTGACGCAGCAGAGCAGCACTGTTGTAACGCTGCACATCTACCACCGGCATACCTGCACGGGTACGGATATCGTTGAGATACTGCAATACCAGCGGATTCTGCCAGTCGCCCAGTTCCACCGATGCCTCTGCATAGGATAACAACACCTCACTGTAACGGATATACATAAAGTCCAGCGATCCACCCCTGCCCTGCCGGTCGCGGGCATCCAGGTACTTGCGGATCCAGTAACCGGTAGCAGTGGATTTCTGCACGCCGATCTTATCTGTGTTCGCCGTTGCATTATCAAAGGGCGACAAGATATAACTGGTATCCAGAAACGATTCACCGGGATAAAGTACGGATGCTACCAGTCGTGGGTCCCGGTTGTTTTTATAATTGGGATCCTTACGATAGATGGCCACGGAATCAGGTCCCAGCTCAGCCGGAGTCCTCCCCTGCTTCGTCTCAAAATTATCTACTACCTGCGCAGTGGGCGATACGTAAGTCTCCCCGCCAATACCATAAGGCGCAAAGGTGGTCCAGGCATTATTACAACCATTGGCTTTAAAAAAGATCCGCTCCTTATTCAGTTCGCCCGTATAACTGAACAACTCGGCATAATTATTTACGTTGGGCTTTTCACTACGGTATAACTTATATACGCCGGAGCCTATTATTTTCGCAGCAGCATCCCTGGCTACGTCATAGTGATGGAAAAACAGGGCCAGTCGCACGATCAGCGCATTACAGGCGCCGGCAGAAATACGCCAGGTTTCATCGCTGTCATATTCCTTCGGCAGGTTCTCTGCGCAGGTCTGCAATTCGCTCAGGATAAATGCATATACCTGCTCCGACGGATCTCTTTTAAGATGGTTATCCGCCGGGGTCAGCGACTTCGTAACAATAGGGATATCGCCAAAGAACAACATGATCTCCATATGATAAAAAGCCCGCAAGGCCCTTGCTTCATATTTCATACGGGTACGGAGTGCATCATCCATAAAACATTTATCTACGTTCTCCAGGAAACGGCAGGCCCGGCGTATATCTATATAATCATCCCGCCAGATCCATTCTGCGACGTCCCAGGTGGGGTTCTGCAAACCACGGGTATAAATGTCATAATTACCCTTAAAGTCACCTCGGCATACAGCTTCATCACTGAGCCCCGACCAGAACATTACGTTACGGCCATTGGAACCCGCCGGTACACCGGCATAGATGGAGCCTAACGCGTTATAGGCATGACTCTCTGTTTTCCACCATTCTGCATCCGTGACACCGGAAGGGTTATCGTGGATCAGAAATTTTTTACAACCCGGCGCGGATAATAACACCAGCCCCAGCATCATTATGATAGTGAATTTCATTTTCATCGTGAAAAGTTGAATGATTATAGTTGAATGCTTACTCCCGCGGTATACATTTTCATAATGCCATAGGTCCATTGATTACCCTGGCTTTCGGGATCCACCAGTTTCATGGAAGTAAATACAAACGGATTCTGTGCGTTCACATACACCCTGGCACCGTTAATGCCTATACGTTTTAAAGCCACACCACTGAAGTTATAACCAAGCTGGATATATTTTATGCGTACATAAGCGCCATTCTGTATCCAGAAATCGGAGGATAATTTATTGATATCGGGCGTGGTCGTGAGCCGCGGGAAACGGGCACTGGTCCGCTCCGGCGTCCAGTAGTTGTCGGCATAGTAACGGGTGGGCACCCCTCCATCGGACGACATGTCCAGCGGATAGGCCAGCATACCACCTAACACGGCATCGCATTTATTAACGCCCTGTAACAACATTTCCAGTTCCCATTTCTTATAGGTAACCCGGAAGTTGGCAAAGAAATCCGCACGGGGCGTAGGATTACCGATGATGGTCTGGTCATTGCCATCAATGAGGCCATCTCCATTCTGATCTATATATTTAATATCACCC
>Ga0116227_10015445_pt1 | contig 11296 bp, 14 predicted proteins | sample S1TSphgellanicum_FD_89693 | JGI IMG/M metagenome (GOLD analysis project Ga0116227, IMG submission 89693) | Host-associated microbial communities from peat moss isolated from Minnesota, USA - S1T2_Fb - Sphagnum magellanicum MG | ecosystem: Host-associated > Plants > Peat moss > Unclassified... | reverse complement strand
TTGGATGTGAGACTTATTTTTGCAGTATGGTCACATATTAAGCACTACTAGAAATGCTCTTAGTTTGTTTTGTGTTTTGCAAAAATTGACTCAAGGGTTTTGTTTTGGAAGTTTGTCTCTACAAATTTTCCATAAGATATGTTGGCTACTCCTTAGTCTTTTTTGAAGAGCCCTACCTAATAACTTATGTTCCTTGTAGAACAGATGAGGGAGTTGAATAATGCACAAGACATGGTGATCGTGATTAGAAGATTAGGAGAAGAAAAAAGATTGTAGTTATGAAAGGTGGATTGAGATCGATTCTGGAGTCAATTCAGCAAATGCACAATGCAATTTCTCCCTTCATTTATGTTGAGGAATTTTCTTTCCTTGAACACTTGGAAAATCTTGAGCTGCAAATAACTTATTTCCCTCCCCCTTTATGTCTCTCCTCATTAAGTATCATCTCTGGGTTTTGAATGTCATGAACTTTTTTTGTAGCCTATGATTAAATATCCATGATGCATGTTTGTCTTTGCTATTAACTAATGTTCATGGATCATACTTTGTTTCTGTGTGCTATCCATTTTTGTTGTCTAAATGGATTCACTAGAAAATATTTATAGTCTAAAAACACTAAAGGAACCACATTTACCCATCTCAATGATAGGATCTCCAAGGACACCATCAAGTTTAGAAAAACGGTGTCGCTCAATTAGAACTGTGCTAATAGAAGTTGACATTAAAGGTACCTTTGTACAACATGTGTAATCTTTGGAAGAATGCTTATTGCGGGTGTGTATGTATGCTACAACTTTCTTTCTCTCTTTCTCTTTTTCTCTCTTTCCCCCCTTTGATGTTTTGTTGCTAGTTTTTCAGACTGAGTTTTGAAAAACCCTCCTCCTTCACCTATGTCCTTTTTGAAATGTAGTAATGGATTATATAACTTGAATTGTGGGAACAACACAACTTAGACATGGAGAGAGCTTTCTTTAATGGCCATTTTAGTTCCAACCGGTTTGGTCCTAGGAATTTGGACTCCAACCACTCTGATGGGCAACTCCAATGTTAGTAGAGAATGGTTTGGTTCATGTGCAAAGTCTCAAATTTGATAGCTAGTGAGACCTTGGGCACATTCAACAAGGTCATGAGCTTCCTCCTCTTGCCAATAGGAATTAGGTGGGTAGTGAAAGGGGAACCATCTCCAAAGCAACTTTGCAAGTTAGAGTTACACAATTATTCCCATTATTTGTTGATTTCAAAAGATTTGATACTAATTATGGTCTATTCAATGTCATGTTTTCGATCCTTTTTTAGTGATAAGTGAAGTTTTTTTGGTTTCATTATAGGTGGTTGCTCTAGAGAAATCAACATCAAAGATTTCATCAATTGTAACATTGAAGGAGGAGTCCCCAAAAACAATAGTCAGAAAGAACAAGCTTGAACATGGAGAAAGTCAGGAGACAACCGCCTTTGAAGAGTATTTGCAGACCATTGTTGATCAAGATGTAGGTGAAGGAAAAAACATGGGATTATTGCTAAAAAAATTTCTTGAGTTAGCAATTGGAGACCACAAAAATGAAAAAGATTCACATTCAATTGTTGGAGTTGAAGCTACCATAGCACCACCCATAGTGAAAGCAATGATAATGTATGAGTTGGATCTTGCTGGCATAGTAGCTGAACATGAAGCTCTTCTTATGGAACAATCAAAGGAAACATTGGGAAAATAAGGTTTTGTGGAAATTGTGGCCTTGGAAAAGCCTGCTAACAAGGAACAAATAGAGCCTGATGGAATGGCGGAAACTATAACATTTGAGAAGTGGAGAGCTAGAGCAAACTTTGCATTAGTTCCTCACACTGTTGGCCACTCTAAAGGGTAGCAAGGTGTTGCTGCAATATGTTTTAACATCACCACAATGTGCAAAATTAGTGTCTACATGGGAAGCATGTGTGGGAACAATCACCACAGTTGTTCCTCTCATGCTTGTTCTCCCTCAACTATTGTGGCATCCCATTGGCAAAGGACAATGGATTATGGTTTGGGTGGTGATTCAGTACCAAAGATTTTAAGGGTCTGATGGTAGTCCAAGTGAGACTTTGTTTTCCTTCTCATAGCTTACTAACCGTATGGTGTCTGCAAAAAAAATACAACCTTAAAGATCCTTGCAAGAAACCCTTGCAATGTGAGAGAACCTTTCTGTGAAAGATCTTGTTTGCTTTAGAGATTTTTTTGGTAGCAACAATTTACATCATCACAATGAGGTTTTTGAGTTGTTGCGAACATTTAGTGAACATGACATTAGCAATATTGACAATGGAAGAAAGGAGGGCTACCATTGGTTCTTGTTTAGTAGTTTTTCTTTTTCATTGTAACTGATGATGTGCAAGCAAGACTGGACAAGCTCACATGGTCTATTGTTTGCACTATGATGAAAGATATCTACACCCATTTGTCTTCATTGCAAAGAAGTAGACAAAAAGTTGCACTATGACTCATGGCTAGCATCAGCAAGCCCAATGCTGCAACAGACCCATGATCATCTTAGGTTGAATGGTCACCTTTTTGGGCACTCTTATTGCAGGCCCATATTGTCCTTAACTTGGACAAAGAAGATCCATTTCCCTTGCACATCAAGTTGTCAGAAATAATGATGCATCATGACGGGCAACTAGTAGCAATGATTAAATCTTGCTAGAAGATTGAGGAGGAGGAGGAGGAGGTGAGTGTAATAGAAAAATGAAAAGAGTTGGCTTTTGCTATCCTTTGTGTAATGCCACAAGAAGTTTTGAAGATTTTTTGTTGCTTGTAGAGATGTGTGCAAAGGTCTTTAGGTGGAATTTTCCAGTACTAATCAATGTGTTGTAGTGTACCATGGCTTGCTCTCTAGAGTTGTTGAACATGTAATTGATCTTGGGCTGCTGATGGATATAGTGGCCATTGTGATGAAGAGACCGAAGATAGAAGTGATTTCTCTTGTCTTTATGTCATGAAAACACTCGACTTCCATGGATTTCTTTCTACAAGTCCTTCCATTTCCAGTGTTTTTTCAAGTAGTCGTTTATAGTCATGCGGAAAACTCTTGACGTCAAAACTCATATCTTCCTATCTTGAGGATGTAACCACAAGAATACAAGTCCAAGATCGGCCTATAGCTTTGTGATTTTCACTTGGATTCATAGATTGGCAACGTTGTCACTTGATGGATTAAATGAGCAACTTCACAAATGTTTTGGGTTATTGCAGTATGTGGTCCTTCTTCCCAAATAATGGAACATGGATGGTGGAGGAAAACTACACCCATGGAACTATAGCTTATGGAATAGAAACAATTTGAGCTTGTTAAGTTTGTTAAACTCTTGTTCCAGTAAAAAAGGCATCTAGATGGTGCATTTGCTTCACTTGTGGAGTTAGTGACATTGGAAAAACTCCTCTTTCTACTACTTGTGGCATACAACGCCACATCGGATAGAATGGATCGAGATATACTAGACCTATTGCATGAAGTGGAGAATTGTTGAGGGCCATGTATGTGTTGGCATCTCTTCCTTTTCATTGGGTGTGTAGTTATGGACAAGATCCCCTAATGTGGATTTATTTCCTAATTGGGTGGTATTGGGCTTTTTTGAAACATCAAGTTTTGTGGGTTTTTAGGATTTGTGGGTCTAGCAAGCGTGGATTATATGGGGGGGAAGCTACTTTTAAGAGGAGGGTGAGAACCAAAGAAAGAAAATTGTTGAGCGATGAAGAAGGCATTGCAATGGGGTAGTAGGAGACAATAATAGAGGTTCAGAAACGAACATTTTGAGAGCACATAACAATAGACCCATGTAGGTGTGGCATGCGCATCCTGCAAACAATAAACATTAGTGGAAGGTGGATGTTAGGTCCACAAGATTTGAAACAGTTAACAAGGAATTCAACAAGGTGCTGACACTCTCTTTTTCTATAACTCCAAAAAATAGCAGATAGTTACAGCATTGCAATGAATCTAAATTTTTGTGTGTGTTTCAAGGTTTGTTAATGCCATCATTGCCATATTTGTTTAGGGGTTTCATGGAAGGGTTAGCATTAAAGATTTTGATCACCATTGATGATCAACAACTTTATCAGCCAATTGGCATTAAAGAATTTGCAACCATATTTGCTTTGAAAATTTGATGGTTCTTGCATTTTGTTTTTTTCCTTCCTTGCTTGTGTTTTCTTGTGTTCTTTATTGTTTTTTATTATAAACATAAGGTAACAACATGACTTTTTGGTTGGCCTCAATTTGGATTTCTTGAATTGTGATTTGAATTAAATTTTTTTTACAAGCCATATGGCATTAAAGAACTTGATCACCATTCATGATCAAGTTTTTTATGAGCTATTTGGCCTTAAAGAGCTTGTAATTGTTTGTGTTTAGATAATATGACAACACTTGCATTTTTTATTTTTTTTCTGACCACATTCACTTGATAATGGTTTGCATTGGGTAACACAAGGTAATGACATGTCTTTTTCATTGGCCTTAATTTGGATATCTTGATTTGTGATTTGAGTTAATAGTTCCTTATGGGCTATATCATTTCAAAGAGTTTAAAATTCCTTGTTTTGAAATAATCTAACCATAGTAGTATTTTTTTTCTCTCTTCTAATTCATTGCCTTATTTATATTTTGATTTTAAACATAAAACAATGAGATGTCCTCATGATGCTTATGTGATCTAAAAAAAATGTCAATTGTATTTAAAGACCTTGTAAATCTCTTTGCTTTATGGTTGCAATTTATAAGTAAAAAAACCATTTCATAGCCTAAAAGGAATTGAATTAAAAATGTGTTGGGTTCAAAATTATGTACACCTATATGTGATCAACAATAAAATAGTAGTTTATAATTGAAATTAAAATGCTATTAATTATGTGGTTGGGCAAAAAACTATTTAACATTGTATGGCACGTAAAACAATGACATGTATTTCTAATTGGCTAGGAGTTGCATTTTCTAATTCGTGATTTGAGTTTATAATTTTTCCTCACTTTTGTGCCCTTAGAAAATTTTACCATCTTAGATCTAAATACATGGCCATTCTAGCCTTGGCATTCAATCACCCAATGATTGATGGAAACCTTTCCAACCTTCCTCACTTCACCCCCTTTAACTTAAAAATAATAATTCACCATGTTGATAAGTGATTGACGGAAGCCCTTAAACCACCCCACTGGGCTTCACCCTTTCAACTTGAAGGTTGAAAGAAAGGTGGGTGGGTGATTAATAAAAGCCTTCCCACATGGCAAACTCTCACCTTTTCAAACTTTTGTATTTTCAAAAACCTCAAAGCTTTCATTGAAAAAAAACAAAGTTTTGAAACGGACTTAATCAAAGGTTATAAAATAAACTTTTCTCTCCAAGTTTGCATGTACTTGTTCACTATTATTCATTCAATGCTTTTTACAAAGCCACAAAAGGTGAGAAGAAAAAAAGAAAGTACATTAACACAAATTGCAAAAATAGGAAAAAAAAGATAAATGATAGAAAGAAGAAACAAAAAAAAAACATGTAAAATAAAAAAGAAACAAAGAAAAAAAGAGGTAAAATTAGAAAATATGGCAAAAAAAGAACAAAAACATTGAGTAAGAAGAAAAAAAAAAGAATATAAATAATTTTTAAAAAAAGGAAAGAAAAACAAGACAAACAAGAAGAAAGCAAAAATCCAAAGTGGGGTAGCCTATGATCCCCTAACAACCAAAAGAAAAAACTTCCTTTGGAAGATTTACAAAACAAAACAAAAAAGATTTGCAAATTAAAAGTCCCCCTTGAAGGAATATATATATCATTGACCTTTCACAATCTATGGAAAAAAAGTCTACTATTTCAACACCTCCACTTTTACATTTTCCCAAAATAACTTTCATCTCTTGTGCACCTCCCTTCCAAAACCCTAAAAAGAAAACCCTCACATACCTTCACTCTCTTTTGGTCAAATAGCCAAAACGTTAGAAACTTCAAAACCAAAATTAAACCTTGCCAAAAGGATGCAGAAAAAGAGAGAAAAAAAAACTTCAAACCAACCCAACCCCACCTTGAACAAGAAATTAAAAAACTCTCATAACATCTTCCCCCCCCTCCTCCTTTTTTCAATAACATTGGACAAACCACTTTCACATTAAGTTGGACTATCCAAGGTTTAAAGTAATCAAGAAATAATTTGTACCAAAAATTACAAAAAAAAGAAGAAGGTTACAAACATTAAAAAATGTAACAAAAAAAGAAAAATGTTTAGAAAAATTGCCTACCACTACACTCCAATTGCTTGCTAGTATAATGAATTTTTTGGGTCAAAACTGCCTATTACTTATGTCCCTATGATTGTAGTGGCAAGATCATATGTATAGGTACTAATAGGGGTAGAAAGAAAATTCGCCTTGCAATTGCCAAATGCAAAGGAGAGAGATAAGCAGGAAGCTCTGGCAAATGACGAAGTGAACAAACCTCATCCATCTCATGAAATCCCGCCTTCGGTGAAAGCTTTAGAACTAGAGCATGGCCATTTTCAACAATGAAATTGTAAGAAAAAACTTAACCAATTTAGTTTCGAACAAAGAGTTAGACATGCCACCTTATGGTCCATTGTCCATTGGTAGGGCAAATTTATACACCTAGAGTTTGGAAATAGTGGTTTGTCAAATTTAGTTTATTTTATGTTAGTTTAACCAAGTTTAAATTAATTTAGTCAAGTTTAGGTTGGTTTAACTAAGTTTAATTTAATTTAATTAATATTGAATTAGTTAAACCAACCCCCACCACCCCATAATGAATTAAAAAAAACTTTCATTGTCCTCCCCCTCCCCTACCCCACCAACAAATTAAAAAGAAAAAAAAAAAAAAAAAAAAAACCCCATCCCTAACCCCCCCAACAAAAAATAAAAAAAAAAAAAAATTAACTAATCCCCCTCCCTTTCCCTTTCCACAAGTCAAATGAAAGAGAAAAAAACTAGCCTGCCCCCTCAACAGTAGAAAGAAAAAAAATAAATTCAAGCCACAACCCTTCCCCCTCAACAATCAACAATAAATTAAAAAAACTGACGTTGTTCCCCTTCAACAATAAAAAAAAGTTATAAAAATTACAACTACTAAAAAAATAACAAAGAAATGAAAAGAAGTCAACAAAAACAGCCTACCATTATGCTCAAATTGCCTACCACTACACTGGATTTTTTGAGATCAAATTTCCTATTGCTTGCATCCTTGTGAGTGCAGTGTGAGTATCATATATATAAGTTTTTCAATGTTTGGTGCTGTAAACTATATTTTCAAGTCTAAATGAAGGGTCTTCTTGTTCTTGTTACACCTGTAGGCCTATTCATGGAAAAGTGAAGAAAAAGAAAAATTCATGGAACAAGTGAAGAAAAAGAAAAAAAGAAAGCCTGGATATGAGGTGGAGGCCATGGATCTTTGACAATTAGAACAGCACAAAGAATCATAGGGTATGCCTTTAAATGTAAACTCAAATTGATTTTGTGATTTATTTGGTTTGCCACTGGGGGAAGAGATATGGCGATTGCTGATGGACATAGTGATTGCTGATGCACTACAAAAGGGCCAAAGCTTGGTATCCTTACATTCGAGGATCATGTGGAATTTACTATAGAAACATTTTTTTCTTGCAAACCACCATGTGTTTCCAATGTAATATGTTGAATATTTAAAATCCTAACAAAATAAAAAAATCTAAAAAAATTTATGAAAAATTCCACTGCTGAGAGTAGGAACTTTCCTACTTTTCCAAATATTTAGACAAGGGGTAATGTTTACTGTTTACAATTTTACGTCCGTTTGGGACCAGAGAGTACATTAGACGAAAGGTAGTTCATGGAGGACAGATTGTCCTCTGGTACTGGCAGTAATGACAGGGTTCCGTCATGGGTTCTTTTCGTAGGTATACTAGAAACAAAAGACGGAATATACATATATAATTTTTTTTGGGGGGGAGAATGTTCAACTTTCAAGAAGAGAACATAAGACTGTTAGGACAAAATATTTTGTAGACTGACATATAGACTGACTTATAAGCTGTAGGTTGTTAAATAAAAAATGTTCTTGGAAAGCTTTTTTTTTCTTTTTTCTGGGGTGAATTTTCGCCATTTTGTGAAAAATATTTTAAAAAGAATATTCTGTTACAAATCCCCTATATTGCCAAAAACAAATCGCCAGAAATCGTCACAACTATCTCAAACCAGAGAGGGGTCTTGCTTTTTTTTTTTCGCCCTCTCAATTTGGTGGTTTGGAAATTTTGGCGATATTTTCCAGCTGGTCTTGGGGGTTTTATTTTTTCAAATTCACATTGAAAAACGAAAATTTTCGAAAATTTCGTTTGTTTTTTTCAAAGTAGCCACAGTGCGAAAACGCGCCCTAAAAGAAAAATCACCGCCCAGTAAGTGCCTACATGAAAGGTGCTAAAGATTTTGGCTACAATAACGGGATGAATATTGCCAAATCTGGCTAAATAAACTGGTATGGTCAAAATTTGACTAAATAGTCTGAATGAGGATCGCCGGTTCAGCAACATCAAAATATTTGTTTTAATGTATTATTTTATTTGTGAGTTTCTTTCAAGGGGGAAAAAAAAGAAGTCCTTGAAGAAGTTACCTACACACGTGACACTACGTAGTCGCCGAAACGAGTGAAGAAAAAAAAAAAGTAAAACATAAAAATTAAAAATAGCTTGCGAGCGAAGAAGGGTAAACTAATATAATAAATACTCTTTTCAACTTGAAAAAAGTCCAATAGCCACTGAGACTGTATTTTTGGCTGCCTGTTTTGGTGTCTGCCGTTTTGACACGCTCTTCGGTTCGGCGCGCTCGTAAAGAAGTCCCAATTCCGTCGCTGCACTCCAACACCTTCCTTGCGCACCGTTGTAACGCACGGACCATAGCAAAGATCCTACGGTGCTCACGCAATCCCCCGCACCCAAAGAAAATAAAATCAGCTTTGCCAGCTCTCGCTCGCTCGTGTGAATCATCAACACTTCATTACATGGTTCTTTCTGGTACAACAGAAGAAATCTCTGGCATATACACACCTCATCCTCTTTTTTCCGACGATTTGCTTCTGTTGTAGTTTTATGTATGTATGTATGTATTTGTTGTTGTTGTTGTTCTTGCTCCCATCATGAATGAACAAAGCCCTTGCCGCATTCTAGTACCTGTGTTGCAGCAAACGTGTTTTGGCCAAAATATGCCGCATCCTAGTTAGTATTGCTGTAATGTTTTGTCGGGAAAACAAAAAATTGCTGCGCTGCTGGAGTCATCTGACATTCTGAAGAACAATTGCAGTGCGTACAACAGAGAGTTGATGGATCAGGATTGAGCGATTCAGACAAAGAGCAGGAGGAGAAGATCTCCAGGGTGGAATTTGGAGAAGAGAGAGGGACACAGAGAGAGAGGGGGGGGGCGGGGAGGAGAGAGTGTGTGTGTGTGTGTGTGAAGAGCTCGAGACAAGGTTAGCGTAATACGCACGACAGCAGGATGGTTGGTATCAAGTCGCAGCAGCAGTAGCAGCAAGGGTATTGTGCAGTTGGCAAGAAATTCTTGTGGCAATTAGCTTGTTCGTGTCTCGTTGCAGCAGTACTTGCTTTTACTCTCGGCTTCTTGACCGCTCCCTTGGTGAGTTCTGCAAGGAGCGCCGTCGCATTTGTAGATCCATTGTGGCAGGTGTACTACATCAGGCACAAGAGTTTGTCGTTCCAGCCTGCACAAGGGGGCCTATTGTAGCAGGTCCAGCAAGAAGCAGATGACGAAACAGGAGTAAAAGAAGCAGAGGATTCGGAGCTTCACCCGCGAGAAGCGGTTGGGCAGTTGGAAAAATAAAGAGAAGAAGTGCAGATCGAGCAAAAAGGACGACAAGAATTCCACGAGGGGATCGAGGACTTACCAGCACTCCAAGGTGCTATCCCATTGTCTTTGTTTCTTCTTCTTCTCTACGCCATGTCCAAGAACAAACCAGAAACCTTCTTCTATTGATGATGTGTGTTAAAGAGAATGCGCATTTGTCTTGAGAGGTTTGGAATCGGGCAACTGATGATGTTCTAAGATGTGCAATCGAGAGTTGCCCCATCATCACGCAGACGCAGAATTGTCCAGGGAGTAGCAGGCCGGATACCACCTATCTCACCAGGAGATGGCAGCCTCAAGGCTGTAACCTGCCTGCCTTCGATGCCGAAGCCTTCTTGGAGATGATGAGGGGGAAAACTCAATTCTAGTAAATGTATTAAACTTCAGAGTCCTGTTTTTTCAAAGTCTCACCTCATGTATTGTGAAATAGGGGTACAAGTCCTAGATTTCTTTGACTTTACAGAAAACTCTAATATTTTCAACTTTGTTTCAGTCCATGACTATCCCCAAAATTCTATCATTTTCCCCAAATTTTCCTTTGGCGTTATTTTCTAATTATTAAACCCCAATGAACTTTGTGATATCTAACACTTGCCAAACTTTTCCAAAGAGTAACAAACAAAGTTGAATTAACAGTAGGAAAAATAAAATCCCAAGAATTTTTTTCAAAGTGATTTACATAAACATATTTGTCAGAAAAAAGTCCTTGCCACTGAACTTCAATGGAAGGGAATAAGCAATATGAAAATGCAAGGCAAGGGAGAAATTTAACAACTTGGATGGAAGTTTGATGAGAAAAGGGCGAAAAAGAACAATCAATTAATTGCAAGGAGTAAGGCTTCTTTTGAAAATGTGCTTGGTGGTCAAATGTAAAAAAATAGTGTTGTGCAATTCTGAGGTTTTAGAGGTAATCACCAATTTCAGTTATTTCAAAATTTTAGAGGTTGGTTTTGATTTCGATTATTGTTTTTTAATAATTGGGACAAGTTGGGTTTCGGTTTTAGTTATTTTAAGGGAGGATTGATTCTGGTTCCGATTTTGGTTAGTTTTCAAATTCAAAAATGGGAGCTGGTTTCAATCAATTAACCCTGATTACCCAATTATGTCTAGATTTAATTCTTAAATTGACTTTTTTTCAAAAAATGGAACCAAAAAAACAAGGAACATTGCAAATTTTTATTAAAAGAAACCCAAGCAAGTCAAAGTAAAAAGCCTGATGAAAGCCAAATTAAGGATAATGAACTTATATCTAAAGTAACATTAAAACCTAAAGGGCTAAGATTCACCAAAGTAAATGGATTGATATTTTGAATTTTATTCTGTCAATTGGTTTCAAGTTTTTCCATCTCATGCACTTGCATGCTCTCCCTTTGCCATATTTGTGAAAACATCTCAAATGTAAAATGGCATAACAAGGAAGAAACAAAAAAACCTTGGAAACCT
>Ga0116227_10015444_pt1 | contig 11297 bp, 9 predicted proteins | sample S1TSphgellanicum_FD_89693 | JGI IMG/M metagenome (GOLD analysis project Ga0116227, IMG submission 89693) | Host-associated microbial communities from peat moss isolated from Minnesota, USA - S1T2_Fb - Sphagnum magellanicum MG | ecosystem: Host-associated > Plants > Peat moss > Unclassified... | reverse complement strand
TAACGAAGCAAAAAGGAAAGCCTATGGATGAAACATTGAGAGAAAGTACTAAAAGTCACCTAGATGTCCCCAATTTCAAGAACATGTCGAACATCCTCACTTAGAGCCTCTTGTTAAAAAAAAAACGAAAAAAACAAAGCCAAATGAGACACCAAGGATCTTAATGCCACAAAGGGGGCAACATAATTTAGTAAAAGGAACGAACCCGAGAAGTAAGCTAGATAAAGCCTAAGCCAAACATTTGTGGGGTTGAACAAACAACCCCATAACAATAAATTAGGAAGTAAAATGATTGAAGGTGAGGGAGATGACATGATCAAGGCCAAGGATATGGGTGTCATTGGCTAGAGAAGGGAAGATACATGAAGGGAAACCCTTCAAAAAACAACGCAAAACACAAAAATAAGTAAAGGCAAAGAGAGGCCCTACTAGAGGGTCGCCTGCCATGTGCCCACAAATGAAAGAATGATCGACAAAGCTTGTGATGAAGAATGATGATTGAAGTATAAAGGAACTTAAAAGCCATAGAAAGAAGGAACAAAGGGAAAAAGTTGGGACAACTACCCCCCCACGGTTGGAAATTCCTAAAAAATGGCTTTACACGAAACGATGTTAAAAACATTTGCACTGTCAACTTAAAGCATCACCCAATCAAAATAGGCATCCAAAGTGGTTTAATACCATGGACCATGGCCTCACAACCTCCTCTAATTGCCACCCCAAATTGATATGGTGACAAATGAAAAGTAAACACATCATGAAACTACAGGCAAAAAGCCATGTTCATTAATTAATAGAATGCTTCTCCTATTATAATTAGATGAATGCCATTATAAGGTTTAGCCAAAGCCAAAAATCAACTAGCCCCAAGAACTTGAATCATGAACCCATGGATGTGGTTTAATAACCACATGGGAACACAATTGGTGGAATTAAATGACGCCATTCACTAAATCCTTAAGGTCAAAATAATCTTGAAGATGTTCAAAGACCATGCCATAAAGACCACTAGATGATAAATGAAACATGTGTAAAAATGTCGACCTAAAAAAATCCACAGAGAGTTCAAGGTTTGAATTGGGCTGAAAGTCCCACAAAGAATCCAAGCAAGGGGAGTTTGTGTCCGGTGGGTATAAAGCTAGTAACACACTAATTATCTTTGAGGATGACAAAATTAAGGCAAAAGGGGCAAGAACCCTAGTGACACATGCAAATTTTCCAATATGCCCCAAGGCAAAACTTCGTCCCAATCGACACATTAGGGGTCCCACAGGGGTAGAATCGAAATTGGGCAAAATTAATGATGCACCCATAATTGAGGACAAGGCCACCACTTGCGCTTGTGTTTGCAAAATGTGTTATGCCTAAAATTCCTTCCAATCACCAAAAATGAACTATCAAACGCATGCCATAATCTTTTTATGTTTGGTTAATCTTCCACCAGTGGGGAAAAGAAAGACACCATAAAAATAACAATAATAATAAATGCCAAACCACCACATTAAACGGATCATGTGTTAGGCGATTAAGAGGAAGGTGAAAATCAAGATGCACCTCCCATCGAAGAATGAAAGGGATGTGCATGTATAATCATGAATAGGGTAGGCTCAAATGGAAGGTGCTTAAAAGATCAAACACCAAAATCCAAGCCCAAGTTAATGGGGGGAGAAAGGGCTAAAGAGGAAATAAAATGACTTGGAACATCATCTGGAGAGAAAACTTGATAAGTTTAACAATGTTTCTAATGCCAAGCCATACCACGTTGAAAAAATAAGACCCCATAACTATAACATGGAACATTGCAAAAGGGCCCCACCCCTACCCCAAGGGATGACAAAACACCAAAAGGGTTGTGAGCCATTAGAATGAGAATTCACGGGAGGCCCTAGAACTAAAGAAGGAACGGCCTCCATCACAGCAAATGATAAAGATGAAAAACGAAAGAATGAAAGTAAGAAAGAAATAAAAAGGGAAGAGAGAAACGAAACACAAGAAGAAATAAGGAAAAATGGAGAAAAGAAAGAAAGAAAAAGGGAAGATAGAGAAAGAAAATAAAAGAAAGGAAAAAGGGGGGAAAAAAAGAACAAAAAAAAAGGAAAGAAAGGGAAAAAAAGGAAAGGAAAAAGGGGGGGAAAAAAAGAGGAAAAGAAGCCAAACAAAAAAATTGACCTCAAACTACCATGTTGTTCACACTTGTCAACTCGTCTCCTCGTTTAATTGTTGACATGTTTTTTCCTACCATGGCCATACCTTATTTCTTGCAAGAAGTTCTATCTTTTCTAGTAAATGCATTCCACCACACAACAAATACCCACACACAAGTCCAGGCCACAAGGCCAACTTTGCAAAATTATGCTAGCTCTCCTCCTCCTACTCCTACTCTTGCATTCAACTGTAGCAAAATCATGTGCACATTCTCTTCTAGTTCAAAAAGAATAAAAAGAAATTGTTGTTGGTGGTTTTGTTTTTTGGGGTGGAATTGAAATTATTGAAAGAAGAATGAGAAGAAGAAGAAGTTATTATTGACAATTCACATGCTTAAAAAAATAGTAAATATTGGGAAGTAGGAAGAATGGCAACAATTCGCCTTTGTGAAGGTTATCAGCTATTTTTTTAACGTGCGTAGGAGCTTGTGAAAAATTCGTCACTAAGGTTTGGTACAACAACAATGTTTGTAACAACATTTAAACTTTCTGACCATGGAGTTGCTAGGCATGTGCATGGGTTGTTGCAGGGATCAATGTGGAAGTTCAACTTGGAGATGTAATCATTGTTGACAAACAACAGTGAAAGTAGCTCCAAAACCTCCAATAACACCTCTACACTTCATAAGTTTCCTCGTTGCCAAATTCTTCTTCTTTTTTCTTATTTTGTTGTTGTTCCAAAAGAGTCCAAATGGTACAACAAAGGTATTGGGTTCAAACCCACTAACGATAAAGAGAAAGGCTTGTTCCACCTTAAACCCACATAACCTTTTGATGGATTGAAGATGATTGCAACACTTATGCATCATTCACAAACCATGATAACCCCACAAAGACATCAAAGAATATTTTTTTGTGGTTAACAATGGTTTGTAACTATGTATTATACCTTTTGAATTTGAAGGAATAATAATTTACAATAAAAATTTATAATTTTTTTGGCTTATAGATATGGATTTGAACCACATCACTGGCCTTTTGAATACTTGGTAGACTTGATAGCTGCTTGAATATTTCCATCACATGTGATAATTTGTCTCCTTGAGGCCATCATATTTGGTTCTTAATCAAGACTTCATTCATTGCATGTACATATTCATGCATGATTAAGTGAATAATATATTTCTTTATAGCAAAAAAATCATTACATTGCAAATATTTGAAAACATGTGTCAACTTGTATAATGAACATGTTACCTTAATGGTCATTAACACTTCACACTTATACCTTGTATATTTTTTCACCATTTTATGTTTCAATTTTTGTGTCAACTATTTCACAAAAAACTTATTGACCTATAGTGTTAAAATCATATTTTGTCATTACATTGAGTCATGAAAAATTGTGAATATCATGTTGTTGATTTGATTTTAACTTAATCTCCCAACTTTTGATTTTAAAAAAATCATAAATGTAAAATGATTTGAAATTGTGAAAAGTCAATGCATTTGTCATTGCTTCAAACACATGTTTGTAGTATCTATCCTCAAAATAAGATTTTTTTTGTAATTCATTTATAACTTCACCAAATGTGAATGAGGATTTTGGATGGAAATGACCAAGGACCAATGCCTTTTGTGTTTTGATCAAAAGTTTTTAAAATTATGCGAATACATGATGAATTTTAGTGGCCTCATGAAGTTGAGCTTGTGACGATACTAGTGATGACAAAGTAAATGGATGACAATGAATTTCAATGTTATAACAAATGATGACATTATTGCAAATGACAACATTATAACAATTTGCAACAATATGATGCAACAAATGAAAATTTTACACAAGTAAAAAAAGAAAGATTAACCAAACAAAATGAAATGAGGTTGCTAAAATTAATGTGATGATATAGAAAAATTCACTTCAAAAAAAATTCAAGGACATTGTTGTAACAAAACAACAACAAATTAATGAAAAAATAAAATGCCAATGTTATTGTAATTTTGTTTTATAATGATGGAAAACAAAGGAATGTAACAAATTAAACAATGCAATGATGAAAAAGGATGTTGGTGAAAATGATTGTTCACATTGGATGCAACAATGAAAAGATGAAAGAAAACATTCTTCATGCTACCATGAAGAAAAACCTCTAGCCATCATCAACAAAAAACTTAGTGTTTAAGTTTGTAAATGAAGAAATGAACATGGAATATGACTTGCAACAAAGGAGGTGAGAGCTTGAAAATGAAAAAAATGAACATGAAACACAAGTTGCAACAAAGGATCAAATGAGAACTTGATGAGGAAATGAACATGAAGGAATGATTACAAGATGTTATGGTTGGTGAACTTCAACATTGAAATAAAACAAAATTAACAATTAACTCTAAAAATTAATCATGAATAGAGATTGTGAGAGACAATTGTTAATAATCACTAGGGCCTAACTTAACTCTCTGTGTGTGAATAAAAATAGTTCAGTACATGTAATGTTAAGTCAATGTTGATATATTAACAATGTATGCATAGACAATGTGAATATAATTTATAGGGAAACATATTTTCAACATTAGGACTATTAATGAAATTGCCTATCCATAGGTTTGAATTGACTTTAAAATTGAAAGTTAGGCAAGTGTATGTGTGTGCATGCACATGTGTGTAATATGTATGTACATATATGTATATATATCCAAACCAATCTGTCTATACATATATTCCCATTTATGCAATATTGTTTGTTGTTAATGAATGTGAACCATTTGCATTTCTCCATAGGACTAAATATAGTATTATAATAAAAAAATACAGGGTTGATCTAATACACAAAAATGCTTTTCATTCATTTTGTTGCAATAATTAGAGGTGGATTTTGTTTTCATTTTTTCAAAATATGCAAAGCCTACATCTATTTGTGCCCTTTAAAAAAATTATAATTATACACCTTGGAATGGTTGACAACGCCCATATGAACATATGCCTTGGAGATGAACCTTGTGGATGTGTAACCATTTGTTGTATTACATACATTTACTCTTAATAGAAAAATTGCCCAAAGGCTTTCACAATAAAGGTTTACTTGCCTTGTATCACTATAAATGTAATGGTATTAATAATTTCCATTCAATTAATGTATATATTTGCATGTGCCATTGTTAGAAGCAAAAGGTTCCCAAATAAATTGCCTTTTGAAACTTGAATAATAATATTATTATTATTTGGATAATGTTAATATGAGTACATCATAGAGCCAAAGGAGAAGGGGGAAGTGTTATTTTCATCTAGATAATGCACAAAACATTTTCATCAATAACTTTAAGGAAAGGCAAGATGTGAATCCTTGAGAATGTATTATTGTAAAAAGGAGAAAATGGGTATGTGAAGAAATCTGAATATCTCAACAAAAAGGGCTTTTAAAGTTAAAAATCTCTCTAGAGAGTACCTCTAATTTCTAAACGTATAATAAGCCAAAAATGGTTTTTTTTTGGGAATTTCAAATGGATGTGGCTGATGAATTTAAATATTTTGCATCCCTTGCATGCTTGCTTGCTTGATTTTTGTGAAATTCTTGCCAAACTATTTTGAGTGTGCAAACTTTCAAGTCTAGGATTGGATTTGCAATCCCATTCAAAGATGAGTAGATTGGACCAGATTTCTAACTAACACTTCCAATATAGTAAAGGTAAAATGGTAGTTAAAAAGAGTTGATTAGGCTCTTAGGGGGTCAATGGGTATTAACTTGAGAGAGGGTAGAAGGCCAACCAAGGTGTTGAATTATGTGAACAAAGGTGATAAAAATACAAGGCCAATTCCAACACTTCGGACCTTGAATGTGACCAGAACAAGGAGAACACACACAAGTAGCATTATTTCAAGTGTTGGGTAAATGACCAGCTTTTGGTGATCGAGCAGTTGTACCTAAGTTGAAAAAATTTAATCCAATTTGCACCAACTACAAAGCAAGCCATAACTACAAGTAGGCACAACAACATCAACAAGTGCTTGTGATAGTTCTGATGAGGAGGATTTGAAGAATCCTTTTGACTTGCATGTGCCCTACCACAATCTTGTACATGGTTTGTCTGACCCTTTGTTTCCATGCACAATGTTGGTGACATACCTAACTGAGCAATTATTTAGCTTGGTTTTTCTCAATTGCAGGTCCTATAAAACTTTTTTTTTTTTGAATTTATTTTTCAATTATGTGCATGCAACTGGTGGAGTTTGTGATGCATTCAGATGCTCACTTGAAGAATGAAAAAACATTCATAGCCTAGTTCTGAACATAGCAATATCTGTTTGGTTGATCCCACACAACTTTGAAACTCGTTGTGAAATATTTACCCATATGATTTCCTATCAAATTAGGACAACCCAAAAACCAAAGACCATGACCAATAGAGAAATTTACATCAATTATTAAGTAAAAGAAATGGAGAAACTCAAATTGATTGTGAATTAAAAATTTTCATTTCCCCCAAAATATTGCCAAACCAATCTTGGGTTGATCAGGAATAGGTGTGATGGATGGATGGATGGATGAAATGGAAGCCTCAAATTGTTCATCAGGTTAAACTTCTCTTTTCACCTCACCCCGCCCCCCGCCCCAAGAACAAAAGATTGTGGATTCCATCTTGGTCACGACTGGGATTAACACATGGAAAGATAGGTATGTAAGTAAGCCCATCAAAAGGGAGGAAAGACTTATGTAGTGAAGGTAATTTGAGGGTATGGGTGGAACATGGGACAATGTGGAGTTTTACTATGGTAATGGCCCAAATAGATGGAACCTTTAAAGATACTACAATGAAAGTGGCCATGGGTTCAAGTTAGTGTTGACCTAGTATATAAGCCTTCACTTGGCATTACCGATGACCTTACTAGTAACGCTTGAAGAAAAACCAGCCTTATACTAGTTCCAACTTGGGCTCCACATTGCTATGCACTACAAGTGCCCATCAATTGATGGGGGAAAAAAAAATGATTTTGTGAAAATTAAGTTCCATTTCAAATGAAAATATAAAATGACATTGCATGCAACTTGAGTTGAATTAAAATCTAATTGAATTGAGTTCAAATTTCATTGAAAAGAAATGGGATGCAAATTGGTGAAGAATATGGTGTTAGATTTTAATTTATTTTTAAAGACAAATTTGAAATAACATTTTTTCATGCCTCTTTATTTGCAATTTTTAAAAGCATATTCTAAAGTGAAACTATCCAAGTGATGATTTTCAACTTATGGAATGTAAGTTATCTTACCTAAACCAATTTTTATGAATTATTGTCATTAAAATTTGGTAAGGACTTGAGGTAATATTCAACATGTATTTGCCTTACACCAAAATTTAATAACATATTCATCCGAATGTTGTATTGATAGACATGGTCCACCTTAAGCCTATAGTAGTGATATGAATAATGAAATTAGAGATCATATTCAATTGGTTTGACAATGCATATACATTTAGGCAAGATATTGTTTGGGGGTGGGTATGACATGAGGGTTTGCAACCTCGATACAACACTAGCTTGGGTTTTGGCGATGGCTATATTGTGTGGGATATTAATAACCACTTGTTACATATAGTGGATTGAGATATCAAAAGGTATGTCTTTTAAGGCATTAGGGAGGTTTTTAGGATTGAGTGCCCATAATGCATCTATTTCCTTTCTTCAATGTTTGGGGTTGCAAGAGATTGTTGCAATCTTGTTGTTCAGTTAGTTTTGTTTCAACATTCAATGAGGCGCAACCATTTATTTGTGGAAGGAAAGGAATGAAAGGAACCCATTCATTTGTTTCTTTCTTTTTAAAAGGGTAGATTTTAGTTGGGGATTTAACAAAGGGATTTAGTTTTCTACCCCTCCATCTTTTAGCTACAATATTATGCTAATGTGCATATACCTCCAATGTGTATTTCAAATTTATTTATATTAGTTTCATATGAACCTTGAATTAAATGTAGCATCGGTCTTGACACAATTGCAAGACAATGTTCAACAAGAAAAATATTAAATTTTTTTGTCAACTATACTTGAACTATGATTAGCATTTTATTTATTTATTTACATAACATTTTCAAAGAAAAAAGGTGATTTTGTGGTTAGAATCTCCCCTTTCAACCAAAAGTATAAAGTTTGATACTTTTTTAAAATTCTTTTTTTTCCATGGATGAAATTAATGAAAAAAATAGCCTTTAGGTAATTTCTTTCAAACTAAATGCCCCCAAAAATGACTTTCCCCGAAGAGGAGACAAATGTTAGTTTCAAATATGTTCCCCCTAAAAAAAACTTTTCCAATGAAAAGGGGAACAATTTTTCAAGGAAAAAATCAACAATTTCCCTTGGGAAGAAGGGGATTAAATTGATTAAAGGGGCAATTTTTTTGAGGAGAAAGTGATTAAGTTGCCCCAAAGACCAACTTCACCCAACAAACAAAGAAATTTCCCTTGGACCGAGGGATCTTCCTCAAGGAGAAAGAAACAAAATGGTAGCACTAACCATGTTCCTCTAAATAATAATTTTCTTGGGGAGAAGCGTATCAACTTTGGGGAACAATTTCCAAGGGAGAATGGAAATAAGTTCCCCCAAATTGCAAGTTCCCTCGGTGATCGAGTTCCTAAATGTTTGAAAAGAAAGTACAAGGGCTTTATCCAAATTAAACATTCTTTATACAATTGGAAAAAAACTTTCAAAGCATAAACATCGAACATGATTTTGCATTTTCAATTTGAGGTTATGACCTAAAAATTATGCCAAAAAAAAAGTCAGGGATCAAATTTTCGAGTCCCATTGTTCCTTAAGGCAACCTAGTACTTGAAAATTTGAGTATCAATCTTTTTTTTAACATAACTTTTAGCTCATAACATCAAATTGAAATAAAATATCATTTTTGATATGTGTGTTTTGAGAGTTTTCCAATAGTATAAAAACATTTGATTTTGACAAAATGTACCCCTTGCACTTTCTTCTCAAACATTGCTTTGAAAAGTTGATCTTTGAAAAGTTGCTCCATGGGGGAAGATGGTTGGGGTTACCATTTTGTCTCCTTGTTCACAAGAAAAGTCCATTTTGCTCTTCAAGGCACTTTAATCTTCTCCTTAGGAAAGTTCCTCCTTGGGAGGAACATGGTTGGGGCTACCATGTTGTTTCTTACTTGGGAAAATCCTTTTCTGCCCGACGCATCCAGTTTGAAAAAATTGTCCAAATATTTGTTAATTCATTCATTTTGTCCATGGAAGAAAAAGAAAATTAAAAAAAGGATCAAACTTTGTACCCTTGGTTGAAGGGGGAGATTCTAACCTTTAGATCAATTTTTTTCCTTGAAAAATTTGTGTAAAAAATATATAAAGAAATCTTGATCGTAAGGGTACAATAAAAAAGGTTTGAAAACATTTTCTTTTCGGGCATTGTTTTGCAATTGCATTGAAACCAATGCCACATTTAACATAAAAATAATGTTTGCCATTTCATATTCATATCCAACCTATTTCACAAATAGTCATACCTTATTTATACCTTGCATGGTGAAAATTCGTATTCATACTTGGCATGAATAAAAGGTGGGATCCTTCATGCCAAGATTAGTTTGGTATAAAAAAATACATATAACAAGACAACGTTGGTTTATAGCTACTTAAAACGATTAAACAAAAATCAATGTTCAACCCAATTGGGATTGAGCTTGGTATATATGAAAGTGTCAAAATTCCCAACACCATTTGGATTGTTATGTTAAAAAATCAATACTAGGAAAACACTAGCTCAAATCATATAAAAGTTTTTAAAAAACCCAATGTCAAGTAGTAATTTTTTTTATTTGGCAAAATTTTGCATTGTAGTGAGTTTCTAAAATTTATTTCTAATAAATATTTGGAAAAAAAATGCTAAAAGTTTAGAAAAAATCACAAAATTCTTGAAATCAAAATTGAAAAACAAACCATGCAAAGCAAAGGGTGGATTGAATTTTTTAAAAATACCCAATTCCAAGATTAAGCTAGAAAGCATGTTCAAAAGTCAATGTGAGACCAAAATGAACTAAAACCCAATATTAGGAATGATCATATTGGTATGAAAATTTTAGAAAGTACCTAGTCCTAGAAAAGATTAGACTAAAATTGGGGGCTAATAAGAGGTGAATTTAATATTTAATTATTAGTTCTAGTTTGGGTTATCCAAAAGCAGCTTCAAATTTTAGGATTGGAACAAAAGCTGAAATTGAATATTAAAAAAAAAAGAGAATCATACATGAATTCAATTCCTTTTATGTGTGAAACCAAAACTAGAACTAACATCATTATAATTTTACAAAAAAAACTAGATGCGAAGGTGTAACCAAAAAGAAAGGCATAACACCTATATCAAATTTCATCAAAAACACTTATAAAATGTTAAAAGACAAAATATGATATAGTTTCTCACACATTAACAATGACAAATGAATCCTTTTCACACCTTGAACCCTAAAAGAATAGTTGGAAAACAAACTTCGGGATGATGCTTTATGTAGGAGAAGAGGATCTATCAACAAAACCTTTTCAAAATTTTGAACCCCTTTGACCCTTAGCCTATATTGGCCTTGGGGGATCTCAAATCCAAAAGGGTCTACTGATAGGCCCTTCTCCTACACAGAATTGGGATTCCTAGTTCCATTTGTGTGTGTGTGAAACTGAAATCAGAAATTTTTTTTAGTTTGGAAAAATAGAAAAGGGGGCTAACTAGAGGGTAATCGATGGTTAACTGCTAGTTTCAATCCAGGTTACTGGAACTTTGGTCTAGTGTTTTTTTTGGAAGAACCGGACCCAGAACCGGATTCCAGGTTCCATGTTTGTGTGGAACCGGAGTGGGAACCATTCTAATAATGTGTGTGTGTGTGTTTAGAACCGGACCGAAGGCGCTTCTGCCTCCACCGGTTCAAACCAAGTGTGCAGGGCGGGTATTTGATTTTGTTGTTGTAATACTCAGTGGTTCTGAGTGTTTGAAACAAATTCAGAATCAAGGAACCACCGGTTCTGGGTATTTGAAAACATTTTCAGAACCGGAGAACCACTGGGTTCAGGTATTTGGAAGGAAACAGCCCCAGACCACCGAACAAAAGCACAAAAAAGATAGACAAAAACACGATCGGCACACACAGGCGCAACAAGCAGAAG
>Ga0116227_10015443_pt1 | contig 11297 bp, 8 predicted proteins | sample S1TSphgellanicum_FD_89693 | JGI IMG/M metagenome (GOLD analysis project Ga0116227, IMG submission 89693) | Host-associated microbial communities from peat moss isolated from Minnesota, USA - S1T2_Fb - Sphagnum magellanicum MG | ecosystem: Host-associated > Plants > Peat moss > Unclassified... | reverse complement strand
GCATGCCCCATGCGGCGAATTGAAACTGAACAACCGCGGCTCGATCTCCTCAATGCTGAACCCGGAAACCGGGCAGGCAAAGCGCGAGGAAAACACGGTCCGGCTGCCATCATCCGCGCCTTCCGCGTAAACGATGCCATCCGATAACCCCAGCGCGGTCTCGAATGAATCGGCCAGCCGCTTCTCAATCCCCGCCCGCACGACAATCCGGTCCACCACCGCCTCGATTTCGTGCTTCAGCTTTTTGTTCAGCGCCGGCACCTCCTCGATCTCGTAAAGCTTCCCGTCCACCTTCGCCCGCGTGAACCCACGGCGCTGCAACTCCGCCAGCTCCTTGCGGTACTCGCCCTTGCGGTCCCGGATCACCGGCGCCAGTAGCAAAAGTTTGCTCCCCTCCGGCATCTGCATCACCCGGTCCACCATCTGCGCCACACTTTGCGCCTCGATCGGCAACCCCGTCGCCGGCGAGTACGGCACGCCAGCCCGCGCCCAGAGCAGCCGCATGTAATCATGAATTTCCGTAACCGTCCCAACCGTCGAGCGCGGGTTTTTCGAAGTCGTCTTCTGCTCAATGGAAATCGCCGGCGACAGCCCCTCAATCGAATCAACATCCGGCTTGCCCATCAATTCCAGGAATTGCCGGGCGTAGGAGGACAGGCTCTCGACATAGCGCCGCTGCCCTTCCGCGTAGATCGTGTCGAACGCCAGCGACGATTTTCCCGAGCCGGAAAGTCCAGTAATCACCGTCAGCTGCTCGCGCGGAATGGCGATGTCGATATTCTTCAGATTATGCTCACGCGCGCCGCGGACAGTGATAAACCCAGCGCCTGTTGACTTCCCCATTCTCGCCCCAAATGTTCGTGCAATGTTCTTGTAAGATATGGTGAGGCGTCTTACAATGCAAACGCATTTGTCCGCTGGCGCGATTGCGAATATTCAGTTAACCTTAGAACAATCTTAGGTAGATTTCGGAGGCAGAAATGGCAGGAAGCGTGAATAAGGTAACTTTGGTAGGCAATCTGGGGAAAGACCCTGAGGTACGAAATCTCCCCTCAGGGATGAAAGTCGTCAACTTCACATTAGCAACTTCCGAAACTTGGATCGATAAAGCCAGCGGCGAACGGAAAGAACAGACGGAATGGCACCGGATCGTCATCATGAATGAACGGCTGGCGGACGTGGCGGAAAAATACCTCCGCAAGGGTGCCAAAGTCTATCTGGAGGGTAAGCTACAGACCCGCAAATGGACAGACCAATCCGGCCAGGACAAATACACTACAGAAGTCATGCTTGGCCGGTTCGGCGGCGAGTTGGTGATGTTGGACCGCAACCCGAACAGCAGCGGCGAGGATTACGCGTCGCGTGCTAGTGCCCCCGCCAAGGCGCCAGCCCGCGCGGCTGCCGGCGCCTGGGACGCCCAGCCCGCCGGCGATGTCGATGACGAAATTCCGTTCTGAATCGCGCCATACTCGATCAACTCTCGGCTGAGGCGCGCGCCTGCCGCATTTGCGCGGCGTCTTTGCCGCTCGGGCCGCGGCCGGTATTCCGCGTCTCAGCAACCGCAAAGCTGCTCATTATCAGCCAGGCTCCAGGCACGAAAGTGCACGAAACCGGAATTCCCTGGAACGATGCTTCAGGCGACCGCCTGCGCTCGTGGCTGAACATGGACCGCGACAGTTTTTACGACTCCAGCCGCATTGCCATCATGCCTATGGGCTTCTGCTATCCCGGCCGCCTGCCAAACGGCGGCGACGCGCCGCCACGGCCGGAGTGCGCCCCCGCATGGCACGATTTGTTTCTCCGCCTGATGCCGGAAATCAAATTGTTTCTGCTCATAGGCAGCTACGCCCAAACCCGCTATCTCGGCCCTGGCAGCATGACCGACAGAGTCCGCAACTTCGCCGCCAACCTAAAGTTTTTCGCTCTGCCTCATCCGTCCTGGCGCACAATCGGCTGGGAGAAGCGGAACCCTTGGTTTACCGCCGAAGTGTTGCCGGCACTACGGCGCGCCGTGGAAGCAATCTAGGCCGGAACACCCTTGCTCGTCGAATACTCAAAATGCAGCGCAACATCCGGATACACGATCGGATAAATCGCATGCGCCGCCATCGCTGCCTCCGAAAACCCCTGCAAAATCAGCTTCAATTTCCCCGGATAAGTGGCGATATCGCCAATCGCGAAAATCCCCGGGATCGAGGTCTCGCAAGTGGCGGGTGCAACCGTCAAATGGCCACGCTCCAGCGCCAGCCCCCATTGCGCAATCGGCCCCAGCTCCATCGCCAGGCCGAAGAACGGCAGCAGCACATCCGCCGCGATGTGCTTCGTATTCCCATCCAGGTCCGCCACCTCCACACTGGCCAAAACGCCGCCGGCGCCATGCAGCGCATGAAGCTGGTAAGGGATCACCAGCTCGATCTTTTGTTCCGCCGCGGCCGCATCAAGCTGCGCCGCTGTTTCCGGGGCGGCACGGAATTTGGCCCGGCGATGGATCACGTGCACAGAAGCGGCAATGTCCTTCAGCGCCAGCGTCCAATCTACCGCGGAATCGCCACCGCCAGCAATCACCACGCGCTTGCCACGAAACTCCTCGCGTTTTTTCACGTAATATTGCACGGCACCCGTCGCCTCGAATGCTGCCAGCCCCTCCAAAGGCGGCCGATTCGGCCCAAAAGCGCCAGCCCCCGCCGCAATAATCACAGCTTTCGCGTGAACCGTATCGCCCGTGCTGGTGGTAAGAGCAAAACGCCCCCCCTCACCGGTCAGGCCCTCCACACGCCGGTTTAGCAGCCTTGGCGCCGCAAATGGCGCAATCTGCGCTTCCAGCCGCTCAATCAGCTCCGCCGCCTCAATCGCCGGGTGCGCCGGAATATCGTAAATCGGCTTTTCCGGATAAAGTGCGGCGCATTGCCCACCCACCTCCCCCAAAGCATCGATCAGCAGCGACGAGAGTTTCAGCATCCCGCACTCAAACACCGCAAACAGCCCGACCGGGCCTGCACCGATGATCGCAACGTCGGTCGAAAACATCTCACCCATAGCGGCCATGTGCCGGACTGCTGCACATCAATCAAGCTTGTGCGACAATCAGCCATGGAGTCGCTTTTCTTCTCCCCCGATGAAGCTGCCACCGAGGCGCTCGCCTCGAAGCTTGCCGCGCGCGCCCTTCCCGGCGATATCCTGCTCCTCTCCGGTCCGCTGGGCGCGGGCAAAACCGCCTTCGCCCGCGCCTTCATCCGCGCCAGCGTCGCCGACCCCACACTCGAAATCCCCAGCCCAACCTTTACCCTGGTCCAGACCTACGACCTGCCAACCCCGATCTGGCACTACGACCTCTGGCGCCTATCTGGTCCGGCAGCGCTGGAAGAACTCGCCTGGGACGAAGCACAAGCCGGCATCGTGCTCGTTGAATGGCCAGACCGCCTCGGCGCGTTAACCCCAACGCAAGCCCTACATATTGCCGTCTCGCCGCGCCCGGCTGGCCGTGAGATAACTCTGCGTGGCGACAAAAGGTGGTTCGATGTCTCCTGATACGGCAGTAATCCTCAGCGCCGGCCTCGGCACGCGTATGCGCCCGCTGACGCTGACAACCCCAAAACCGCTGCTGAAACTGGCCGGGCGGCCAATCCTCGCCCACGCGCTGGACCGGCTGCACGCCGCCGGCATCAAGAACATCATCGTCAACACCCATCACCACTCCGACCAGCTCACCGCCTTCCTGAAAGACTATCCCGGCGTCATCGTCAGCCAGGAGGAAGAACTGCTGGAAACCGGTGGCGCGATCATGGCGATGCGGGGCAAAAACCTGCTGCCGGACGCGCCATTCTACATCGTCAACGGCGACACTTTTTGGGTCGACGGCCCCACCGATACGCTCCTCCGCTTAGCGAATGCATTTCGCCCGGCCGAGACGGATGCAATGCTGCTGCTCGCCCGCGCCGCCGGCGCGGTGGCGGAGACCGGCCGCGGCGATTTCCTCTGGCCGCGCGACGGCGAGCTCAAACGCCGGGAGGAGCGGGATGTCGCGCCCTATCTCTACGCCGGCGTGCAGATCGTCAGCCCGGCCCTGTTCGCGGCCGCACCGCCGCCGCCCTTCAGCATGAACATCCTCTGGGACCAAGCGCTGGCGGCCGGCAGACTTGGTGCCATCATCCACGATGGCGTCTGGTTCCACCTTTCCACACCGGACGATCTGGAGAGGGCCGACGCGGTGCTGGACGCCCGGGAAGTCGGCAACACCACATGAAACTAGCCGCCTTCCCGCCCGAGGCGGCGTTTTTGCCAGCACTCGCCACCGCCTGGTTGGCCCAAGCCGATGACGCCACCGCCGGGCTGCTGCTAATGCCAAATCGCCGTTCCGCGCGGGCCCTGGCGGGCGCCTTCCTGCAGGCAAAAAATGGCCGCCCATTGCTGCTGCCGCGAATCACCGCGCTCAGTTCCATAGACGAAGCTGCCCTCGCCCTCGCCGGCGCCCTCGATTTACCCCCGTCAGTCCCGGTCATGCGGCGGCAGGCCATGCTGGCCAAGCTGATCCTCTCGCTCAACGGCCGCAACGGCGCCCCACGCCGGTTGCACGCCGCATGGCGGCTGGCCGGCGAGCTGGCTGCGCTACTGGATGAAGCTGATGCCGCGGAAATCGACCTGCCCGCCGCCTTACCCGGCGTCGTCGCGGCCGATCTCGCCAGCCACTGGCAAACCACGCTGCAATTTTTGGAAATCGTCACCCTGGCATGGCCAAAAATCCTCGCTGAACTGGGCATGATCAACCCAGGCAAACGCGAGTCCGCCCTGCTGGACGCCCAATCGGCGTCATGGACCCAAAACCCGCCGGCCGACCGCATTTGGCTCGTCACACGCGGCGGCACGCCGGCGCAAACCCGCCTTGCCCGCACCATCGCCACCCTGCCCATCGGCGCCGTGATTCTCCCCGGCTATGATTTCCTCATGGACCACGCCGACTGGTCCGGCCTCGAAGACAGCCACCCCCAAGCCGTCATCGCCCGCCTTCTGACCACCCTCGGCGCCCGCCATGAGGAGGTCGAACGCTGGCCCGCGCCCATCACCAAAGTCCCGCCCGGCCGCGCCGCCCTGCTCTCCAAAGCACTACTGCCCTCCGCCGCTCTGCAAAAATGGCAACACCCCGCGCCGCACCTCACAACCGGGCTATTCCGCCTGGAAGCGGCTGACGAGCAGGAAGACGCAACATCCATCGCGATGGCGCTGCGCGAGGCATTAGAAATCCCCGGCCAGAGCGCCGCGCTGATCACCCCGGACCGCGGTCTCGCAAAGCGTGTCGCCGCCGCCCTCAAACGCTTCGGCATCTCCGCCGATGACAGCGCCGGCGAGCCTCTGGCCGAAACGCCCCCAGCCGTTTTCCTGCGCCTCATCGCCACCGCAGCGACAACCGCCTTCGCGCCACTGGCCCTACTCGCCATGCTAAAGCACCCGCTCGCCGCCGCCGGCGAAGCGTCGGAACAATGTAGGAACCGCGCGCGAAAACTGGAGCTCGCTGCCCTGCGTGGCCCACGCCCATCGCCCGGCCTCGCCGGCATCCGGTTTCACCTGAAAGAACAAGCCGACCGCGATTATCTGACGCGACTCGAACTGCGTCTCGCCCCTGCCGCCGGACTGCCTCTCGAAGCCAACCCAGCAGACGCCATCCGGGCGTTGCTCGAAACCGGCGAAACCCTCGCTGAAACCGCTACCGAACCAGGCGCCGCCCGCCTTTGGGCGGGGGAATCCGGCGCGGCACTTTCGGAGGTTCTTCTAGAAGCCCTCGCCGTTCTCGATGATCTGCCGGACATGCGCCCCGAAGACCTCGGCGATTTTCTGGCAGCGTTGTTGGAAGGCCAGGTCGTCCGCAAACCCCGTACCAAGGACGGCCATCCGCGCGTCGCCATCTGGGGCGTACAGGAAGCCAATTTGCAAACGGTCGATGTCGCCGTCCTCGGCGGCCTTGTGGAAGGCATCTGGCCCGCACCCGCCGAGCCGGGCCCCTGGCTAAGCCGCCCAATGCGCAAAGCGGCCGGCCTGCCCGCGGCCGAGGACCACATCGGCCTCGCGGCTCACGATTTTTTCTCCCTATCCTGCCGCTGTCCCATCGTGGTGCTCTCAGTACCCGCGCGCCGGGAACATGCCCCAGCCGTCCCCGCCCGCTGGCTCACCCGGCTCGACGCCCTACTCCGCGGCCAGAGCGCCGCGATGACCCAGCACCCCGCATCCTCCTGGGCGCGCCAGCTGGACGCACCCGCCGCCCGCACCTTGCGTCCCAAACCGTCTCCGCGCCCGCCCGCGCACACCCGCCCGCGCGAGCTCAGCATCTCGGATATCGCCACGTTGATGGCCGACCCCTACGCGATCTACGCCAGAAAAATCCTCCACATCCGCAAGCTTGACCCCCTGGACGAAGAAAGCGACCAACGCCTCTTCGGCGAAATCGTCCACGCCGGCCTCGCCGCCTTCTTCTCCGTCGATTGCGACTTCTGGTCACCCGCCGCCGCCGCCGAACTGACCCTGAAATTGCAACTCGCCATGCGCACGGAACGCCCCCGCGAAGCCCTGCAAGCATGGTGGGAAGCCCGGCTGGAACGAATCGCCGCCTGGATCGTCGAGGCAGAACGCGACCGCCGGATGGCGAACCCGCCGGTTGCCATGCTGCTGGAAGCACCAGCAACCATGACTCTCACGGGCGATTTCCGGCTGAAAGCCCGCATTGACCGAATCGAGGCGCGGCACGATGGCACCATTTTCATCATGGACTACAAAACCGGCAACCCGCCTTCCAACGCGGCGGTAGCAAGCGGCAACGCCCCGCAACTCCCCCTCGAAGCCGTGATGGCCGAATCAGGCGCCTTTGGTCCCGAATTCCTGGGCGAAGTCACCGAACTCGCCTTCTGGAAACTCTCCGGCCGCCACCTAAAGGGCGAAGACAAATCATTATTCGTTGGCAAACCAACAGAATTGCGCACCGCCATCGACGCCGCCGCTGACAACGTGCCAAAACTCTTCGCCAAATTCGCGGACCCAGGGACACCCTATCTGGCCACCCCACACCCGAGCCGCTCAACCTATGAAGACACCTACAAAGGCATTTCGCGCCGCGGCGAATGGGGCGGAGAAGGACCCGGCGATGACGGCGTTTGATCAGGCCAATGCCCAGCAGCGCGCCGCCTCCAACCCCGCGACCTCGGCCTTCGTCGCCGCATCGGCCGGCAGCGGCAAAACCAAGCTGCTGACCGACCGTTTGCTGCGGCTGATGCTCACCGGCACGCCGCCGCAAAAAATTCTCTGCCTCACCTACACCAAGGCCGCCGCCACCGAGATGGCCAACCGCCTCAACCGCCGCCTCGGCGAATGGGTCGCACTGCCCGATGCAACGCTCGACGCGAAACTAACCGAACTCGCCATTTCCCCCACGCAGACCACCAGGACCATCGCCCGCAAACTCTTCGCGGACGTGCTCGATCTCCCCGGCGGCATGAGGATCAACACGATCCACGCCTTCTGCCAGTCGCTGCTGCGCCGCTTCCCGCTGGAGGCTGAATTGTCTCCCCATTTCGAGCTGGAAGACGAGTTCGACGCGACGCTCCGCCTCCGCGAATCACGCGAGCGCGTGCTCGCAAATCCCACCCACAAGCCGGTCATCGCCAGCCTCGCGGCCGAGACCAACGAGCAGGATTTTGCCGCGCTGAGCGCAAAATTCTGTGCCGAGACGCAAATTCAAGCGCTGCTCCGCGATTTTGGCCGCGACGGCGTCGTTCAAATGCAGCGCGCCGCGTTGGGCGCAAACGAACTCGACGAATCCATGATTCTGCTACGCGCCGTCACCTGGCCGGGCGAAACGGACATAAGAGCGGCCATGTCGCGCATCGCCGACGCAGGTCCGCCGCAGGCCAGGCTGGCTGCGCTCGCTCGGCTCGATTGGCTCGCCGCCGATCCCGCCTCCCGCGCCACCAACTGGGCCGCCTGGCAAGGCAGTTTCTTCGGCGACAAAAAACCTTACGCAATGTCCAAACTCATCGGCCCCAAGCTGGCCGAATCCAGCCCTAACCTCTGTGCCGCGGTCGAAGCCGAGCAGACACGCATCGCAGCCATCGAAGACGCAAGAAAAACCGCCGTAATCGCCGCGCTGAATGCCGGCCTGGTCGAGCTTCTAGCCCCAATCCTGCAATCCGACGCCGCCCGCAAATCCGAGCGCGCCACGGTGACCTATTCCGATCTCATCGCCGTCACCCTCCGCCTGCTGAAAAGCCCCGAAGACGTCGCCTGGATTCTCTTCAAGCTGGACGGCGGTATCGATCATCTTCTGCTGGACGAGGTTCAGGACACCGCGCCTGAGCAATGGCAGATCACCGAGGCAATCGCCGGCGAATTCTTCGCAGGCGCCGCCGCGCGCGACGTCAAGCGCAGCATTTTTGCAGTAGGCGACCGCAAACAATCCATTTTCTCGTTCCAGGGTGCGGACCTTCGCAGTTTCGAGTCCTACCGGGAAAAATTCGGCACACTCGTCACGCAAGCCGGCGAAACCTGGCTGGATGGCCAACTCTCCGTCTCCTTCCGCTCCACCGAACCCGTGCTCTCGTTAGTGGACGCGGTGTTCTCCGAGGGTGCTGCCTGCAATGGCGTCTGCACCCCCGGCACATTGTCCCACAGCGTCAGCCGGACAGGCCAGGCCGGCTCGGTTACCTTATGGCCCCTCACCCAGGCCACCGAACCGCTTGCCCTCGCCCCTTGGGCGATGCCGGATGATTACGCATCCGCCGAATCCAGCAAGGCAATTCTCGCCAGGCAGATCGCCGCCCACATCAAAACAGCACTCGCCGGCGGCGAAAAACTGCCCAGCCGCCACCGCGCCGTCACCCCCGGTGATTTCCTGATCCTCGTCCGCCGCCGCGACGAACTCGTCACCGCCATCACCCGCGCCTGCAAGGCCGAATCCGTCCCTATCGCCGGGCTGGACCGCATCGTCCTCACCGAACACCAGGCCGTCAGCGATCTGCTCGCCCTTTGCGACGCGCTCCTGCTGCCGGAAGACGACCTCGCCTTCGCCCAATATCTTGCGTCTCCCCTAGGCGGCCTGTCCGACGAGAGCCTGATGGCCCTCGCCCTTGGCCGCCACGGGCCGCTTTCTGTAACGCTGTTCGCCCGGCGGAACGAAACACCCGACTGGCAAGCCGCCGACGCCTTCTTCCAGGCCCTGCGCGCCCGCGTCGACTACGTCTCCCCCTACGGCCTGCTCGCCGAGGCTCTCGGCCCCCTCGGCGGCCGCGCCAAACTCTTGCAACGCCTCGGCGCCGAAGCGGCCGAACCCATCGACGAACTGCTCTCCGAAGCCCTCGCCCACGCCAGCCGCGCCCCCGCCTCGCTCCAAACCTTCGTCTTCACGCTTAGGCAATCCGGCGCCTCCATTAAACGCGAAGCCTCCTCCGGCGGCGACATGGTCCGCATCATGACAATCCACGGCGCAAAAGGCCTGGAAGCGCCGATCGTCATCCTGCCCGACACGACGACACTCCCACAGCCGCGCGACACCCTGTTCTGGTTCAACGCCCCCCAGCAAAACATCACGGTCCCAATTTTTTGCCCCCGCGCCGATTTGCGCGCCGAAGCCATCCGCCAGGCCGCCGCCGCCAACACCGCCGCGCAGATCGAGGAATACAACCGCCTGCTCTACGTCGCCCTCACCCGCGCCGAGGATCAGCTCATCATCTGCGGCGCCGAAGGCCGCCGGACCGCGCCCGAAAATTGCTGGTACAATTCAGTGGGACTTGGCTTCGCAAAACTCCCGGCCGAGACCGGCGCGGACGGCGCGCAGCACTACGCCCTTCCGCAAACCGCCAAACCAGACCGCGAATCGACCCGCGCCCTTTCCGCCACCTTCACGCTCCCCGAATGGGCTGGCGGCCCGCCGGATTGGCGCGCCGCACCCCCGGCGCAAGAAACAGCGCGGCCGGAACCGCTGGCGCCGAGCCGCAACACCGATGATCCGGCCAAATCCGCCATCGCCGCCTCCCCGCTCGGCGACCACCTCGCCACTAGCCGCCTAGCCCGCGCCGCCGCCATGGAACGCGGCCGCATCGTCCACGCCCTCCTGCAGCATCTACCCGACATTTTTGCTCCCGATCGCCAAGCCGCTGGCGCGAAATACCTGGCGCAATTCGGCTTGGCGCTCACCCCCGCGGATCAAGAAAAAATTCTCGCCGCTGTCCTGAACATCCTCGAAAACACGTCCCTCGCCCCACTCTTCGGCCCCGGCTCGCGCGCTGAAGTGCCTTTGGCCGGCGTACTCGGCGATGTCGAAATCGGCGGCCTCGTCGACCGCCTGGCCATCGGCCCTGAAAAAATCCATATCGCCGACTACAAAACCAACCGTGCTCCTCCGGCCGCGCCGGAAGCAATCCCCCCCGCCTATCTAGGCCAATTAGCCGCCTACCGGGCCATCCTCCAGCAAATCTTCCCCAACCGCCCGGTCGACTGCATCCTGATCTGGACCGAAACCGCCACAATCATGCCGGTCCCACCCTCGCTCCTCGCCCGCCATGCACCAGAACACCCTCAGCCATCCGGCGCTTGATCGCTGTCCGCATTGCCGCCATGTTACGTTCAACCGCAATTTAGGATTCTCACTATGAGCAAAGCTGTTACCGACGCGACGTTTGACGTGGATGTGCTGAAATCGGGTGCCCCCGTCCTGGTTGATTTCTGGGCCGAATGGTGCGGCCCCTGCCGCGCCATCGCCCCCTCGCTGGAAGAGCTCGGCACAGAATTCGCCGGCAAGCTGGAAATCGTCAAAGTGAATATCGACGAAAACCCGGAAACCCCGACGACTTTCGGCGTCCGCGGCATCCCCACGCTGATCCTGTTCAAAGACGGCAAACCCGCCGCCACCCAGGTCGGCGCGGCGCCGAAAAGCGCCCTGAAAGCCTGGATCGAAAAGAGCCTGTAAGGTGACCGATGAAACGACGGCCGAGCAACCGCCGGCCGGGATCCCGATGATCCGCGCCATCGCCATGCCGTCGGATTCCAACGCCAATGGCGATATTTTCGGCGGCTGGCTGATGAGCCAGATGGACCTCGCCGCCGGCAACCTTGCCTCCCGCACTTCGCACGGCCGCTGCGTCACCGTATCAGTGGACGGCATGTCGTTTCTCCGCCCGGTGAAAATCGGCGACGAAGTCAGCGTCTATTGCAGCCTGCTCTCCAAGGGCCGGACCTCGATGAAAATCAGCGTGGAAGCCTGGCGCCGCGCCCGCATCACCGAGGAAGAATACCGCGTCACCCGCGCCGTCTTCACCTTTGTC
>Ga0116227_10015442_pt1 | contig 11298 bp, 10 predicted proteins | sample S1TSphgellanicum_FD_89693 | JGI IMG/M metagenome (GOLD analysis project Ga0116227, IMG submission 89693) | Host-associated microbial communities from peat moss isolated from Minnesota, USA - S1T2_Fb - Sphagnum magellanicum MG | ecosystem: Host-associated > Plants > Peat moss > Unclassified... | reverse complement strand
GTCGGGCGCGGCCCAGGACCGCCACTGCTTGCCATAGACGGGGCCGAGTTCGCCGGCTTCGTCCGCCCACTCGTCCCAGATACTGACGCCGCGTTCCTGCAGCCAGCGCACATTGGTGTCGCCCCGCAGGAACCACAGCAGCTCCCAGACAATCGATTTGAAATGCAGCGTCTTGGTGGTCAGGAGCGGAAAGCCCCGTGCGAGGTCGAACCGCATCTGGCGCCCGAACACGCCCAAGGTTCCGGTGCCCGTCCGGTCCTCGCGTCGAACGCCAGACGCCAAGATGTCGGCGAGCAGGTCGAGATAGGGCTGCTCCAGATGCGGCCGCCCTCCATCGCTCTGTTCCAAAGCGGATGGTGGAGCGGCGGGACGGTCGAGGGCGGTCGTCATCATCGTCGTCATCCTCCGCGTTGAGCGCCAAATTTCCCGAACGACCCTTTGGCGATTCGGCCCTTCGCAGAACAATGTAAAGCGTCGCATTGTAATGGACCTATCGTGATGAGGTTGGGGGCTCAGCTTGCCGGCGCGGCGGGTTTCGCTTAACGGTTCGCCCCTTCACGGGCTGTTGCAGACAATTAGATGAGCATTTTTCGATGAGTCTGGCCTTCGTTTTTCCCGGCCAAGGCAGTCATGTCGTGGGCATGGGCGCCGATCTGGCCGAAGCGTTCGGCTGCGCACGCGAGGTGTTCGACGCGGTCGATGACGCGCTGGGCCAGCACCTCACGCGCCTGATGATCGAAGGACCGGAGGAGGAGCTGCGTCTCACCGAGAACGCTCAGCCGGCGATCATGGCGGTCAGCCTGGCGGTGGCGCGCACACTCGATGTCGAGTTCAACATCGGCATAGACGGCGTTGCGTTCGCGGCGGGCCATTCGCTCGGCGAATATTCGGCCCTGGCGGCGGCGGGCGCGCTCGACCTCGGCGTCACCGCAAAGCTCTTGAAGTTGCGCGGTCAGGCCATGCAAAGGGCCGTGCCTGTGGGTTTAGGCGCTATGGCCTCGCTGATCGGCCCCAAGGTCGATGTCGCCTTGGCCGAGCAGGCGGCGGCGGCCGGGGCTGAAATCGGCGTCTGCGTCGTCGCCAACGACAATAACCAGGGCAATGTGGTGATCTCCGGCGAAAAGGCCGCGGTGGATCGCGCTATTGAAGCCGCGAAGGCCCTGGGCGCCCGCGCGGTGCCCCTCAACGTCTCCGCGCCTTTCCACTGTCCGTTGATGGGACCCGCCGCAGACGCGATGGCTGAGGCCCTGGCCCAGATCCTGATCGCCGTTCCCGGCGCCCCGATCATCTCCAACATCACCGCCCGATCCGTCAGCGACCCCGACCAGATTCGCGCGCTTCTGGTCGAGCAGGTCACGGGGCGTGTGCGGTGGCGCGAGAGCATTCTGTGGATGGCGCAGGAGGGCGGCGTGAGCCGCTTCTGCGAACTGGGGGCCGGTAAGGTGCTCACCGGCATGGCCAAGCGTATTTCGCCCGAGACGGAGGCCCTGGCGCTCAATACCCCGACCGAGTTGGAAGCTTTCGCCCAAACGCTGTAAGGACCCGGCTAATCCATCAACGCAACTTCTCCCTCACCCGCTCAGGTAAGAATGCCTTTTCCTTTCGCCTTGCCCGGAACAAGTCCGGGCAAGACGGAAGAGAGAGCCGCGGTTGGGGTTATGTTAGCGCCCATGCTCTTTCGCGGGGATGAGCGGATAAATTTAGAGGCGGAAAGACCCATCATGTTTGATCTGACAGATAAGTGCGCGCTGGTCACCGGCGCCTCAGGGGGTATCGGGGGCGCGATTGCACGCGCGCTCCATGCTCAAGGGGCGAGCGTGGTGCTTTCGGGCACGCGCGAGGCGGCGTTGACCAGCTTGGCCGAGGAGCTGGGCGAGCGCGTTTTCACCGTGGCGACCGACCTGGCCGATTCGGCGTCGGTGGATGGTCTGGTGGCCCAGGCGGAAGCCAAGGCGGGCGCCGGCGTCGATATATTGGTCTCCAACGCCGGCCTGACCCGGGACAATCTGCTGCTGCGCATGAAGGATGAGGAGTGGTCCGTCGTGCAGCAGGTTAATCTTGAAGCCTATTTCCGCCTCTCCCGCGCCGCCCTGAAGGGCATGATGAAGCGCCGGTGGGGTCGGATCTTAGGCATCACGTCGGTGGTCGGCGTGACTGGCAATCCGGGGCAAACCAACTACGCCGCCTCCAAAGCCGGGATGATCGGCTTCTCCAAGTCGCTCGCCCAGGAAGTGGCCAGCCGCAACGTGACGGTGAACTGTATCGCGCCGGGCTTTATCGCCAGTCCGATGACCGATGAGCTGAACGAGGCTCAGCGCGGCGCGATCCTGGGTCGCATTCCGGCCGCCAGGCTCGGGGAGGGGATCGACATCGCCGCCGCCTGCGTCTATCTCGCCAGTCGCGAGGCGGCTTACGTGACCGGCCAGACCATCCACGTCAACGGCGGCATGGCGATGATCTAGCTGGGTTTCAGCCTTTTGCGAGGCGCTAGTGTCCCCTGAGGGAGTATGCTACGGCTCGCGCGATTGGAACGCATCCGATGTATTGATCGGTATGCGGTCTGCGGTGTAACCGGTTGTAGACCTGCCTTTCGTCTCCGACGTCGGCCGCCTGCACAACCAAATTTCTAGAGAGAGGGGCTAGCCCTTATGTCCACCGACGTCCTCGAACGCGTGCGTAAGATTGTCATCGAGCACCTGGACGCCGATCCGGAGAAGGTGACCGAGAAGGCCAGCTTCATCGACGATCTCGGCGCAGATAGTCTCGACAACGTGGAACTGGTCATGGCGTTCGAAGAGGAATTCGATATCGAAATTCCCGACGACGCGGCCGAGCACATCCAGACCGTTGGTGATGCGGTCAAGTTCATCTCGGAACGCCTGGGTCAGTAAAGGCCCCGCATCCGCTCGGCGCTTAACCCTAAACGTCTCGTGACTTCGTTCTCGTGACATCGGGGCGGCGCTGAGCGTCGCGCGGGGTTTGAGAGCAGGCGGAACAGAATGCGTCGGGTCGTCATCACAGGTTTAGGTCTTGTCACGCCCCTTGGCTCGGGCGTGGACGTCAGTTGGCGGGCGATCCTGGCTGGGAAATCCGGCGCAGGGCCGATCACCGCCTTCGATGCGACCGACTACGGCTGCAAAATCGCTTGCGAGGTGCCCCGCGTCGATGGTCGCGGCGGCGGCGGTCCCGATATTGAGGGATCGTTCGATCCCGATAAGGTCATGTCGGCCAAGGATCGCCGGCGTGTGGATGAGTTCATCCTCTACGCCATCGCCGCGGCGGATGAGGCGGTGCGAGACGCCGGCTGGACTCCCACGGATCAGACCGAGTGCGAACGCACGGGCGTGATTTTGGGGTCGGGAATCGGCGGGCTCAACAGCATCGCCGAAACCACGCTTGAGCTGGAAGCCAAGGGGCCGCGTCGGGTCAGCCCCTTCTTCATTCCCTCCGCCCTGATCAATCTGGCCTCCGGCCATGTATCGATCCGTTATGGCTTCAAGGGTCCGAATCACTCGGTGGTGACGGCCTGCGCCACCGGCGCTCACGCCATCGGCGACGCCTTCCGCATGATTCGCTATGGCGACGCTGACGTGATGATCGCCGGCGGGGCCGAGGCGGCGGTCTGCAAACTCGGTATCGCCGGCTTCGTCGCCTGCCGGGCCATGGCCACAGGCTTCAACGATAGGGCCCAAGCGGCCTCCCGCCCCTATGATCGCGACCGAGACGGCTTTGTCATGGGCGAGGGGGCAGGCGTGGTGGTGGTCGAGGAGTACGAGCACGCCAAGGCCCGTGGCGCGAAGATCTACGCCGAAGTGAAAGGCTATGGCCTCTCTGGCGACGCCTTTCATATCACAGCCCCGTCTGAGGACGGCGACGGCGGCTTCCGCGCCATGACCATCGCCCTGAAGGATGCAGGGCTAACGCCGGCTGACATCGATTATGTCAACGCCCACGGCACCTCGACCATGGCGGACGGTATTGAGCTCGGCGCCGTTGAGCGGTTGATGGGCGATCACGCGGCCAACCTCGCCATGTCCTCTACCAAATCGATGACTGGGCACCTGCTGGGCGCGGCCGGGGCGATTGAGGCGATCTTCTCCCTGTTAGCGATTCGCGATCAGATCGCGCCGCCGACCATCAACCTGGACAACCCTTCTGTCGAAACCGCTATCGACCTCGTGCCCCACAAGGCAAAGCCGATGAAGATCGACGCCGCCATGTCCAACAGCTTCGGCTTTGGCGGCACCAACGCCTCCCTCGTGTTCCAGAAGGTCGGCTGAGGTGAGCGGGGGCCGGCGCCGCGCGCGCTTGCCCAAGGAGCGCTCGCCTCGCGCCAGGGCCGCTAGCCGGCCCGTGTTCGCCGGTCTGGGCGCCGCGGTCGGCGTTCTCTTCGCCGCCGCCTGTGCGCTCGGCCTTGTGGGCGTTGTCCTTTACAAGGCGCCGGGGCCCAAGGCCCGGGCGGGCTCAGCCACCACCGTCATCTTCTCTAAGGGTGCGCACACCAGCGAGATCGCCGCCGACCTGGAGCGCGCAGGCGTGATTCGCTCAGGCGCCATCTTCATGGCGGCGGCCGAGGTCACCCGCGCCGCCCGGGGGCTCAAGGCCGGCGAGTACGCCTTTCCATCGGGCGCGTCGCTGGCGGCCGTCATCCGCAGGATCAGGACGGGGGAGGTGGTGCATCATCGCGTCACGATCCCGGAAGGTACGACGTCGCGCCAAGCGGTCGATATCTTGATGCACACCGATATCCTGACCGGCGACATCCCCACGCCGCCCGAAGGCGCGCTTTTGCCGGAAACCTATGAGGTTGTGCGCGGCGAAGCTCGCGCCGCTGTGTTGCAGCGGATGATGGACGCCGACGACCGACTGCTGGCTCAGCTCTGGGCGACCCGGCGCAAGGGCCTGCCCTATACCAACATCGAGCAGGCGGTGATCCTGGCTTCGATTGTGGAGAAGGAGACGGCGCTGGACGCCGAACGCCCCCGCGTGGCGGCCGTCTATCTGAACCGGTTGAGCCAGGGCATGAAGCTGGAGGCGGACCCGACCGTCATCTATGGCCTGAACGGCGGCGCGTCGCTGGGGCACGGCATCCGCGAGTCGGAGCTTCAGACCAATACGCCCTACAACACCTACCTGAACCCCGGCTTGCCGCCGACCCCAATCGACAACCCTGGACGCGCCTCCCTGGCGGCCGTGATGGACCCGCCGGTGACGGACGACCTCTATTTCGTCGCCGACGGTACGGGCGGCCACGCTTTCTCCAAGACCCTGGCCGAGCACGCGCAGAACGTTCAGCGCTGGCGCCAGATCGAACAGCAGCGCGCCCAGGCCGAGGCGCTGGCGGGCGCGCCCCCGCTGAACAGCCCCCCAGTTCGTGGGCCATTGGCGCCGATGGAGCATCGATGATCGCCCGATCTGCGCCCCTTCAGAGAGCCGACCATGTTGATTGAGCGCGGCGCCCGGCGCGGGCTGATGCTGGTCATCTCCAGTCCCTCAGGCGCGGGCAAGACCTCGCTATCGCGCCGCCTAGTGGCCGATCATGCCGACCTCGATCTGTCGATCTCCTGCACCACTCGGGCGCCTCGACCGGGCGAGAAGGAGGGACGCGAGTATTATTTCATCGACCGGCTGGCCTTCGACGCGATGGTCGCCGATCAGGCCCTGCTGGAATGGGCCGAGGTGCATGAGAACCTCTACGGCAGCCCTCGCGCTCCGGTGATGGACGCCTTGGCTCAGGGGCGAGACGTCCTGTTCGATATCGACTGGCAGGGCGCCATGAGCGTGGCCCAACAGGCGCCGGCCGATGTGGTGCGGGTCTTCATCCTGCCGCCCTCCATGGCTGATCTGCGCCGTCGGCTGATCGCCCGGGCTCAGGATGGGATGGATGTGATCGAGCGCCGTCTGACGCGCGCCTATGGTGAAATCCGCATGTGGGCTGAGTACGACTATGTGATCGTCAATGACGATTTCGACCACGCCTACGCCGAGCTGGCCCACATCTACCACGCCGAGCGGCTGAAACGCCCCCGCAATCCCTGGCTCAAGCCTATGGTGGACGCCCTGCTGCAACAGCCAAGCTAATGCGCAGCGCTAAATGTCATATGTCGCGGCTAAACACGGCCCGCGAGTTGAATCAGGAGTGTCGAGGCGATGGGCGTGTGCGTGGCGAAGGTGTTCTCCAATCGGCGATTCGTGTCGGCGGCCCTGGCGCTCGCCGCCATGATCGGGGGCGTCGCCGCGGCGCCGGTAGGCGGTCTCGATAGCTTAAGCTTAAATCAGGTTCGGCTGCTGGGATCGCACAACAGCTACCGCCCTTATCCCTTGCCCGCGACGGAGCAGCGGATCAGGACCTTTCTGCCAAACGAGTGGCTTGGGCTCGCCTACGGCCACCCACCGCTCGAATCGCAATTGGCGCTGGGGCTGCATCAGTTTGAGATTGACGTAGCCCCCGATCCCCACGGCGGACAGTATGCCGCGCCCTACGCCGATGCGACGCCGGAGGTGAAGACGCTGATGGCGGCGCCGGGCGCCAAGGTGATCCACATCGCGGGCCTCGACTACAACGTCCACTGCCTGACGTTTCGCAAGTGCCTGGGCATCTTCGCACGCTGGTCCGACGCCCATCCGGGGCATGAGCCCGTGGTGATCCTGATCAATTCGGTAGACCACACGCCGGCGCCGCCCTACTGGCCCTATGACGCCAAGTTCGACCAGGCCGGCATCGACGCTTTGAACACCGACGTCGAACAGGTGATGGGCCCTGATCGGGTACTGACGCCGGACGAGGTGCGCGGCGCATACCCTACGCTCCGGGACGCGGTCCTCGCCAAGGCCTGGCCCAAGCTGGCGAGCCTGCGGGGCAAGTTCATCTTTGTACTCGACGGCAACGGCGATCATGAGCGTTACTTGCGCACCGGCCATCCGTCCTTGAAGGGACGGGAAATGTTTGGCTGGTTCGACGAGGGCGTGCCGGAGGCGGCCTTCTTCAATATCCAGGATCCGGTCCCGGACTTCAACCTCATCCGCCATCTGGTCGGTCTCGGTTACATGGTGCGAACGCGGGCCGACGCCGACACGGTGGAGGCGCGCCATCACGACGGACGCCGGATGAAGGCGGCGCTCGCCAGCGGCGCCCAGATCGTCAGCACCGACTACTACGCCGGCGTCCCCGACCCAGACGGGATCGGCTACATCGCCGACTTCGAAGGGCCGTACCTGCGCTGCAACGATGTGACGGCGTCCTGTCTGGCGACGCACTGAGGCGGCCGCTCAATAGTGCAGAATGACGTCGCCAGAGAACACTCTCTCATATTCCTTCGTCCCTAGGTCAAAGGCGGGTATGGAGCTCGTATAGTAAGTAAATTCTGGTCTAAATTCGATTTGTGGCGATAGCCAGTGCTGCCAGCCCAGACCTATATCAGTATAATAAGCCTTGTATCCTGTCCGCTGGCCATCAATGTCATTATAATACTCTCCGCGAAGGGTGAGGTTATTGAGGTGATTCGGCGAGTAGTTCAGATAAAATACTGTGCCGATAGCCGAGGCCGTGCATCGGAGCGCCGACGCTGTTTTGCACTGAGCCAGATCCGGTGCATTGTTGGGAATGAATTGAGGTGAAAATGGCGTTCCGCCGTTTTCATAAATATTTTCGACCGTCGGGTTATTGGCGTTCGGCGCCCCGCTCTGGTGCTCGTCATAGAACTCATAGGAAATATGCCAATATTTATCAAATTTATGATAGGCTGTTACCCCGTACCATTGGAGGTTGTTGTACCCCCACTGGCCATTATTGATTCCGTTGGCGCAGAAGTTGATATCGTTATTTCCGTCCTGACTTTGGTAGCGAGCGCATAGCGTGCCGGTCGGCTGTGCGCCGGGATCCTTGGCGAAACTTGCGCCCGGATAAAGAGGGTCTACGCCCCCGCCTAGAACAAAAAGGTTGGGCTTCTTTTGCCCCAAATTCCACACGGTGGTTTCGGTGCCGACGCTGAGACCAACTTGAAGCATGAACTGCTTGGTAATGGCTAAAGTCGTTTGGACGCCTTCGTTGGTGTAGTTATCCAACGTATAGGTGATGGAGTGCGTGTACATATAGTTGTTGGGCGCCAGCTGCGCCTCGATGTCGGGCAGGGAGATATAACGGCCGACCCGGACCATCAGACCCTGCATCACCTGAGGAAAATAGATTTCCCCATAAACCATCGGAAAATCGTATCCATTTAATTTGTTCTCATCGAGCAACTGATAGCTCGCCAATCCGTAAGACGTTGTGTAGCGGTAGTTCTCCCCGTAAATGGCGGAGACGCGAAAGCCCCAATCGACGTGGTCGGTCTGCACCGTATCGGGGGTGCGCTCGACGTAGAGAACGGCTTGATCGAGCTGGACCGTATTAGGCTGGTAATCGTAGGCGGCTGGCGCATTGCCGCCGGACAGCTTGCTGGAGCTGATGTTGCCGCCAACGTCGACCCAGCCGTAAGCCTGGATACCCGACGACGCCAAAGCCTTGCCGAGACCTGTATTCGCGATCGCCACCATGAACGGGCTATCGACGGACGCGGTCCGGTTGTCGCCGAGGGAGGTTGTGCCGCCATAGGGCCAATCCATGAACGGCATGGGCGGCGTGGTTTCAGGAACCGTGGGCCAGCCGGGACGCAAGGTGGACAGCGGCGTGACGGTCGGATCGACCGGCGCGGAGTCCGTACCCAACTCCAACTTCTGGTATCTCCAGAAGCGGACGAACGGATTGTCGCCCAGATGGTCATAGGGATTGTCGGGTTTCGCCGCGGGCGCGACCGGCGGCGGTGTTGCGGCGGCGGGCGCTGGCGCCTGGTCGTTCACATAGCCCGCGCCTGTGTTCGCGGAGGTCGCGACGACCTCTGAGGCGGCGGCGCTAGCTGAACAAGGCGTGGCGCAGAGCGCTGCGGGGGCGCTTACCGAGATCAGCACAGCCGACGCCAGACTGATAGGCCGCTGGAGCGGCGTTGCCATAGGCCTGATCGCCCGGTGAGGCCCCTTTTGGAAAGGTTGCGAATTCATAAGCCCCTCGCGCCGTTTGCGACTCTCGCAATGGATTTTGATTAGTCGGCGTGCGCATAAAGGAACAATATTGATTGACCTACGCGCACGTAAAGAACTGCGCTATGGGCTTCAGTCTCTATTTGGGCTGAATTTATGAGTTATATATGTTCGTAATGATATTTTATTTTTCGCGACGCCGCAGTAATAGTTTAATAAAATTAGAGATATAGCGACTGGGGCCTGGGCGGCATTGAGCTGATGTGAGCCTTTAAATCTGAACGGATAGGGCGTCCGCCAGGCGTAGGAAGCCCTCGACATCGATCTGTTCGGCGCGGGCGGCCGGATCTATGTCCGCTCGGCGGCAAAGCGTTTCGCCGCCGAGCGCCTTGAGGCTGGCGCGCAACATTTTGCGCCGTTGGCCAAACGCGGCCCGTGTGATGGTCTCAAGCTTGGCGCGGCGCGCAGGCGGGGGGCGGTCGGAGCGGGGGGCGAGGCGCACCACAGCCGATTCGACCTTGGGCGGCGGGGTGAAGGCGCGAGCTGGCAGGGTCATGGCGATCCGGCAGACGGCGCAGGCTTGGCAGATGACCGCCAGGCGCCCGTAGTCGTCTTCGCCGACGCCAGCCACGATCCGCTGCGCCACTTCCTTTTGGAACATCAGCGTCATGGAAGTTGGCGTGAACGGGCCGGTGAGCCATTTGATCAGAAGCGGCGTGCCCACATTGTAAGGCAGGTTGGCCACGACATGGACGCGGTCGGATAGGACGTTGAGACTTGGCGCGGCGGCGATCAGGGCCGCCTCGTCCGCCTCCAGCGCATCGGCCTCGACCACCGTCAGCCGCTCGTTCGCGACACTGGCCAAGTGTTGCAAGAGGTCTGCGAACCGGGGGTCCTTTTCTATAGCGATCACACGGGCCGCGCCAGCGTCGAGCAGCGCACGCGTCAAGCCGCCGGGGCCTGGACCGACCTCGATCACGATCTCGTCCTGCAAGGGGCCGGCGAGGCGCGCGATCTTACGCGTCAGATTGAGGTCCAGCAGAAAGTGCTGCCCGAAGCTCTTCTTGGCCAGCAGGCCCTGCGCCTCCAAGGTCTCGCGCAGGGGCGGCAGGTCGGCCACGCTGTCGGCAGGGCTCATGCGCCGACGGCGAGGCTGACCTGGCTGCGCGCCCGGGCGCTGGCCATGGCTTCAGCCATGTGTAGGGCGGCGATCAGGCTGTCGGCGCGGGCGAGGCCGCGGCCTGCGATATCGTAGCCGACTCCGTGATCGGGCGAGGTTCTGACGATGGGCAGCCCAAGGGTCGCATTCACCCCGCCCCAGAAGTCCAGGGTCTTCACCGGGATCAGCGCCTGATCGTGGTAAAGGCAAATTACGGCGTCGTACCGCGCACGGGCCTGTTCGTGGAACAGGCTATCGGCGGGGCGCGCGTCGGTGCAGTCGATCCCGAGCGCGCGGAGCTGGGCGGCGGCCGGGTTGACGATCTCGATTTCTTCACGCCCCAGAGCGCCGTCTTCGCCGGCGTGGGGGTTTAAGCCGGCCAGGCCCAGGCGCGGGCGGGCGATGCCGAAGTCATGGGCAAGCGCATTGGCGGTGACGCGGCCGACCTCCACGATGCGGTCTGTGCTGAGCGATGCAATGGCGTTGGCCAGGGGCAGGTGGATCGTGACCAAAACCGTCTTGAGGCCAGCGGTCGCCAGCATCATGACGGGCCCGCGTGGACCGTCATAGGCCGCCCCCGCCGTCAACTCTGCGAGGAACTCGGTATGGCCGGGAAAGTTGAAGCCGGCGTCGTACAGCGGCTTCTTGGCGATCGGCGCTGTCACCAGGCCGCCGACCGCGCCTGACAGCGCCAAACCGACGCCGGTCTCGATCCAGCGGATGATGGCCGGGGCATAGGTGGACGACGGCTTTCCCGCGACCACTGGGCTCAGCAACGGTAGGTCCAGCACGGGCAGGGCGTCGGCGAAAATGTCGGCGGCCGCCTCGGGCGAACTCACGCGGCGCAATCTTGCCGCGCCGCGCGACGAGGCCGCGGCCAAGGCGTCATGATCGCCCACAACCATGAACGCCGGACCCCCTTGGCGCAGGGCCGCCCAGGCCTTGACGATGATCTCCGGCCCAATGCCGGCGGGATCGCCCATCGACAAGGCAAGGGGGCTCGGCGCTGAGAGCGCCGCGCGTTCCTTGGCCGTCTGAGCGTGAGTCGTCTGGGGCGTCACCGGATCAGGCCCAAACGATAGCGCGGGCTCAACGCGTCTCGATCGTGGCGGAATTGCGCAGGT